>Ga0307486_1001114_pt1 | contig 21542 bp, 17 predicted proteins | sample CBIW02metaG_FD_203663 | JGI IMG/M metagenome (GOLD analysis project Ga0307486, IMG submission 203663) | Sea-ice brine microbial communities from Beaufort Sea near Barrow, Alaska, United States - CBIW 0.2 | ecosystem: Environmental > Aquatic > Marine > Coastal | place: USA: Alaska | collected...
TTGTTAATCAGCAAAAAAGATACAAAAAAAAGGAGCAAAAACACTACGTTTTTTACTCCTTTTCAATCCTTTTTATTTAAATTTTTGGGGGACTTTTTCAGTGCCCTCGATTTCTCAGGCAGGTTTTTTTTCTAAGAGTTTTCTATTTCCAGTTTCAACTTCTAACCTCTAACTTTTTTCTATTTTCTTTTGTCTTGGTTCTTTTATCTTGATTCTTGATTCTCAAGTCTAAAATCTCAAATCTCTATTTATTCCATCGTATCCAGAATCGCATCTATATCTTTTTCGGTAGTATCGGGATTTATAAAACAGAAACGCGAAACGGTTTCATATTCATCGTTGGTTTTCCATTTTGTGGGTGTAACAAGGGCAACTCCGTCCCTGTGGTTTTTATAGGTCCATTCCCGGTATTGATCTGGAGTCCATCCTTTTCTTCGATATAAAACCACCGATAAACTTGGAGGTCTAACCAATTCCAGATAGGGCCTGTCCTCAATTTTTTTGGCTGCTATTTGAGCCAATTCAATTCCTCGTTCAATGGCAACCCGATATTTATCGGTTCCATGCATGGCAAGCGAAAACCAAAGAGGCATTCCCCTTACTCTTCGTGTTAATTGAATTTGATATTCAGATGGATTAAATCCATGGGCACCTTCATCCTTAAATATTTCCAGATAGGATCCTTTTTGCGAATGCGCATTTTTAGCCAATTCCATATCTTTATAAATCACTGCCCCGCAATCATAAGGCGAAAATAACCATTTATGAGGATCTATAGTAACACTGTCTGCTCTTTCAATTCCGTTGAACAAATGTCGCACCGATCTTGCTGCGAGAGCTCCTCCTCCATATGCGGCATCTATATGAAACCAGACATTTTCCTTTTCACATACATCGGCAATCCCGTGCAGTTCGTCTATAATTCCTGCATTTGTAGTACCTCCCGTCGCTACCACGGCAAAAAGCCTGTTTCGATCTTTTTCATCTAGTTTGTTTATGGTAGCCTGAAGTTCTTTACCTGTAAGGTTATCGCCTTCACAATGAATCATTAACATATCGGCATCTATTACTTTTGCCATCGAGTGTACAGAGCTATGCGATGCATCCGAGGTAATCAATAATCCTTTTTCCCTGATATGAGCTTCATCCCGGCTTCTCCATTCTTCCCGTGCAGCGACTATGGCCGAGAGATTGGCCGCGGTCCCGCCGCTAGTAAACACTCCAAAGGTACCTTTTGGCATTCCTGTTAAAGAAACCAGCCATTTCATTGCCTGATTTTCACAAAAAATTCCACCACCGCCTTCCATCCAATAGGCGCCGTGAATACTTGAGGCAGAAGTTACTAAATCGAACATAATTGCAGCACGCGTAGGTGCCGCAGGAACAAAAGCCAAATGTCTTGGATGATCTATTGGCACGGTAGCCTTTACCAAAACATCCCGAAAAAGCTTAAAGGCTGCTTCTCCCCCAATGCCACTTGGAGTGACGGTCTCCCCCACTATTCGCAAAAGATCTGCTTCTTTTTTAGGCGCTCCCAATTCCGGGGTAACATTCGAAATACGGTCTATGGCATATTTCATGACATCCAGTGTCATTTCAACCAGATCCATATCTATGCTATGCATTTTATTTTTTTTCAAAAGTGATAATTTTAAATTTCAATTCTAAAGGTTTTAAATTTTCAATAAGTGCCGGAATTAAATCTTCTCCGTATTCCAAATACATTTCCGAAAAATTAGTCTGTCGCTCTTGAAGACTTTTATTAGGAAACAATTCATTTTGAAGTGTCGCTATCCTGGCCACCTCATCTTTCAGCTTGCGTTTCTGCGCTTTTAAAAGTCGTTTTTCTAAATGATCCAGGCCTTTTAGCTGTTTCACTTCCTCTGCCTTTACCGCATTTAAAAATGTCCTGTCCGTTTGCTCAGCCAGCCTATACATATTCTGAAACTGTTGCACAAGATGTTCCTTTTGAGGGGAAAAATCTATGTCAATATTAGATATTTTTCGCACTTTTCTATTGATCAGTTCGTGCTGTTTAAGGAAAAGATCTGCCTGTGAAATGTCGAGTTTTTGTCTTTTTTGATTTTGTCTTTCAGTTTCAATCAATGCCGAATTCCGAAGCAATAAGATCGGAAAAGGAACCTTCACTGCCTTAAAAAATTCTTTCAGTTCAAACCAATAGGCCAGTTCTCCCCCGCCGCCAATATAACACAAATTGGGTAAGATCACTTCCTCGTAAAGAGGCCTGAGCATCACATTCGGACTAAAAAGTTCGGGCTTCTCGTGGAGTTCACTAAGGATTTCATCACGGCTCCAGGAAATCTCAGTAGTATTGACTAAATATCTTCCCTCCTGCTCTATTATACGTTCGCGCAGACCATTTGCAAGGTAAAACAAATTGATTTCCCGTGGATTTACCTGCACTCCGTAACCTATTTCTTTTAAATTTAACGTGACGGGCTCAGTAGTTTTATATGAAATTTTTTCGGTGAGTTCCTTTGCCATATAAGGAGAAAATTCCCGTTTTAAACTTTTATTATCGGCATCCAGAATTACCAAACCATTATCCTCAAATAGCTCATTAGCAAGAAAAAATGTAGCATCGGTAAGATTTGAATGATCTAAATATGCCTTTTTAAACAGGTTTTTTAATTTTTCAGCATTTTTGCTGCTCCCTATTTCTGCTGAAAAAAGCTCAAAAACTTCCTCTAAACCATCAGTGTTTAAATTCCCAACCGCATCTTTTCCCGCTCCAGACTGATGGCTGTTCCATTTAAATTTTTTCCCTTTAAGGTTAAAAAAATTGATCTCATCAAAATCGTGATCTTCGGTAGCCATCCAGTATACCGGTACAAAATTATATTCTGAATATTTTTCTTTTAATTCTGAAGCCAAATTTATGGTAGAAACAATTTTATATAAAAAATACAGCGGACCAGTAAATAAATTGAGTTGATGCCCAGTGGTAACACTGAAGGTGTTTTCTTGTGAGAAGGATTCAATATTATGTGAAACTGCTTCTGAAGTTTCCAGCTTTTCATATTGGAGATTCAATTCTTTCACCAAAACAGCTCTTTTTTCAGTTGTAAAAAATGCTTGTTTTTCGTCAATTTGAGCCTTAAAATTATTAAGCTTAGGGAACCTGTTATAAAATGGTTTTAAGCTCTCTTTTTCATCCAGATAATCGATGATAAGGCTCGTGAAATAATTGGTTTCTTTATAGGAAAGACAGTCTTTTGGCATAGTTTAATTTAAAGAGCAAAGATACCTAAGTTCATTATTTATCGACCCATATTTTAGTTTTTTCCGGGTGGTATGCTATCTTTACCCTATTAACAATACTTCTAAAGATAATTAATGAAAAATTTATCAGTACTTTTTGTATTATTCTTATTTAGTTTGCGCCCCGCTTTTACCCAAGAATTACAATCCCCTGAGGAGTTTTTAGGTTATGAAATCGGCACCAGATTTACACGGCATGCCGATGTAGTAAAATATTTTGAATTTATTGCCGAAAACTCTAGCTTGGTACAATATCATACTTACGGAAAAACAAATGAATTTCGCCCTCTCACCTACGCGGCGATTTCTTCGGAAGAAAATCTTCAGAATCTGGAAACAATCAGAACTGATCATCTAAAAAGCGCCGGAATTGTCGCTGGATCTGCCGAAGGTACCTCTGCAAAAGCAATTGTCTGGCTAAGCTATAACGTCCATGGAAACGAATCTTCCAGTACTGAAGCTGCCATGCAAACCTTATATGAGCTTATAAACTCGAAAAAGGAATGGCTAAAAAATACCATTGTAATCATAGACCCGTGCCTTAACCCGGATGGCCGTGACCGCTATGCAAACTGGTACAACCAGGTAAAAGCAGATCCTTATAATTCTTCACCAACGGCAACAGAACATGATGAACCCTGGCCCGGAGGAAGACCAAATCATTATTTATTCGACTTAAACCGCGATTGGGCCTGGGCAACCCAGGTTGAAACCCGGCAACGTCTAAAAATTTACAATTCCTGGATGCCAAACATTCATGTAGATTTTCACGAACAAGGAATTAATGAGCCTTACTATTTTGCTCCCGCCGCTGAGCCTTTTCATGAGATAATAACTCCTTTCCAAAGGGAGTTTCAAACCGAAATAGGAAAAAATCACGCCAAATATTTTGACGAAAAAGGATGGTTATTTTTTACAAAGGAACGTTTTGACCTTTTATATCCAAGTTATGGTGATACTTATCCCATTTATATGGGCGCCATTGGTATGACCTACGAACAAGCAGGCGGTGGCGATGCCGGTCTGGGAATTGAAACTGGTGAAGGTTTTGAACTTACTTTGATTGATCGCGTGGCTCACCATACCGCCACTGGTCTTTCAACCGTGGAAGTTGCGTCACAAAATGTCGAAAAACTTAATACTGAATTCAACAAATTCTTTCATAATGACAATCTTTTATATAAAAGTTATGCCTTGAACGGAAGTCCGGATAAAATTACCGCATTGAAAAAGTTGCTGGATTTTCATGAGATTTCCTATAGCAGAGCTACGGCTGGGAAAATAAAGGGCTTCAATTATAATCAAAACAAGATAGCCGATTTCAATTCCACCGAAAACACACTAATAGTAAATACAGCTCAGCCAAAAGGAAAAATGGTGAAAGTCTTGTTTGAACCTTCGGCGGTATTAACTGATTCGCTAACATATGACATTACCGCCTGGAGCCTTCCATATGCTTACGGACTTGACGCCGTTGCCACCACTCGTGCGATTTCTGGCAGTAAAACAGTCAATGCAAGCCCCGTGAATAATAAAGCAACTCCCGCCGGTGCTGGATATATTACAAAATGGGACAGTATGCAGGATGCCCGTTTTCTTGCCGAAATGCTTAATGAAGGAATTAAAGTGCGGTTTTCAGAAATTCCATTTGAAAACGAAAATCAGAAATTTAAATCTGGAAGTTTAGTAATTACGAAAAGTGATAACCGTAAACTGGAAAACTTCGACTCAAAATTGATTGAAGTCGCGAATAAATTTAACAGGCAGCTAACAGTAGCCGCTAGTAGTTTTTCCACAAGCGGACCGGATTTTGGATCTTCGGAAATTAAAAACATCAACAAAGTCCGTATTGGTGTTTTGCGTGGAGAAGGCACAAGTTCACTTAATTATGGTGAGATTTGGCACTTTTTTGAGCAGGAGCTCAACTATCCAATTAGCTCTATTAATACAGGGGATCTTGACAATAAAGTTTTATCAGGAATGGATGTTTTAATATTTCCATCGGGCAATTACGACAGCATTTTAAATAATCAAAAAATGAAAGAACTCAAATCCTGGGTAAAAAGTGGTGGAAAAGTTATTGCAATTGAAAATGCTGTTAGCAGTTTTGCCGGAAAAGAGGGATTTGAACTAAAAGAAAATAAACCTGAAACAAAAAAAGATTCTACTGAAAAAGGAAATCTTACACCTTATAACCTTAGGGAGCGTGAAAGCATAAAAAACCTGATTACCGGAAGCATTGTAAAAACTGAAGTGGACAATACTCATCCAATGGCATTTGGATATGACGACACTTACTACAGTTTAAAATTGAATAATAATAGTTTCATCTTATTAAAAGATGGATATAATATAGGTTATTTAAAAGAAAACCCTGAAATAATCTCAGGATTTGCAGGAAGCGAAGCAGTCAAAAAGATCAAAAACTCAATGATCTTTGGGGAAGAAGAAATGGAAAAAGGCAGTTTTATTTATCTGGTAGACAATCCATTATTCCGATCATTCTGGGAAAACGGAAAACTGTTTTTTGTGAATTCCATCTTCTTCGTGAACAATGAAGATATGAACAGATATTAATATACTAAAACATTCGTTTCCGGCAGTTTTAACTAATGGAATCCGATGTTTTAAATTATACTTTAGTCACATGAATTGAATAAAATTGAGCCATAGAATCAGAAATCTAATTTCACTGCCTTCAACCTATTATTTGTTATTCAAAAACATAGCAAAGCAAAAACGATTTTTAAAAAATGTAGTTGAAAAGGAATTGATCACTTATAAAAGTGATAATGACGGCAGTTTGAACCCGCTGGATTTCCAAAAAATAACAAGCTATTACGGACTTGGCGTTCCTGGTATTTTAGGTGAATCCTTTTGTGTGTTGCGGGGCAAACCTATGACCGAAAAGGAACGCTTTTGTCTTACCTTTCTAGGAAGTATTTCAGGTCTATTGGACGATTTGTTTGACGATCCAAAAAAACAGGCAAATCATTTAGAAAAATTCATCCTTCAACCTGAAAGTTTAAAACCGTTGAATTCTTATGAAGGTTTGTTGCTTCATTTTTATCTTCTCGGATTAAAACATTCTGCAAATCCCGGAATTTTAAAGAAGCAGGCTTTAATAGTATTTAGATCTCAACAGCAAAGTAAGGCTCAGGAAAACCACTGCAATTCTCAACAATCAATTCAGGAGCTTACATATGCCAAGGGAGGCGCTTCCTTTATTTTTTACAGGCTGTGTTTGAATCATTCATTAAAAGTGGAAGAAGAAAAATTCTTATTTCATTTAGGAGGTTTAATGCAATTGGGGAATGATATTTTTGATATTTGGGAAGACCATCAAACAGGCACAAAAACTGTTGCGACTATTTGCTCTGATATCTCTGAATTGCGGAGGATATTTATGAAGGAAATGCAGTTAACGTTTAAACTGGCCTGGGAAACCAATTTTCAAAAAAATCGAATTCAAAATTTTCTTCAAAGCACAAGTCTTGCACTCTCAAGGGTGCTGGTATGTCTGGACCAGTTTGAAAAACTTCAAAGTTCGACTGGAAACCAATTTTTAATTGAAAAGTATAGTCGTCAACAAATGATATGCGATATGCAAAAACCGAAAAATCAACTAAAAGCTATTAATTACTCTCTTAAATTATATCCGACTAATTAGTAATTTTATTATCAGCAAACTTAATTTCTAATTTCTATTTAACTTAAATTAGTGTAGATCTTATATTTTAAAAATGCTGATCCCTATTTTATTATTGATCACCGGGCTGATCATTCTTATTTTTGGTGCAAATTATTTGGTGGAAGGCTCCTCGGCAATGGCCAAAAAACTAAATATTTCCGATCTCGCTATTGGGCTTACAATTGTGGCTTTTGGAACCTCAGCTCCAGAACTTGTTGTCAACACATTTGCCGCTTTGCAGGGACATCAGGACTTAGTATTTGGCAACGTGCTTGGGAGTAACAACTTCAATCTGTTTATAATCCTGGGGATCACTGGACTTATCACACCCTTAGCGGTACAATCCAGCACTGTTTGGAAAGAAATCCCGATTTCGTTTCTGGCAGTTGTCGTTCTGTATTTCCTGGTTAATGATAGGCTTTTATTTAATTCGGAAACCTCTATATTATCTTCGCTAGACGCAGTCGTACTATTAATTTTATTCGGATTTTTTATTTTTTATGTTTATAGTCAATTAAAGTCGGCACCAGGAGAAATTGAAATAAAGACCCATCATCTTTCTAATTTGATGATTGCAATATATATTATAGGCGGATTAGGTGGACTTATTTATGGTGGATATTTGGTGGTAAATAATGCAGTTGATATCGCTCATATTTTTGGAATAAGCGAGAAAATCATTGGACTGACGGTTGTTGCAGCAGGAACTTCCCTACCTGAACTTGCAACTTCCTTGGTCGCAGCGCTTAAAAAAAATGCGGATATCGCCGTTGGAAATATTATAGGCTCCAATATTTTTAATATATCATTAATTCTGGGCGTTTCAGGTATTCTGAAACCCATTAGATTCGATCCACTTTTTAATGTAGATATGTATATATTGGGTGGAGGTACTATTTTCCTGTTTTTGATTATGTTCATTGGAAAGAAAAAGATTTTAGAACGCTGGCAGGCCGCAATTTTGCTTTTATTTTATCTTGGCTATATGAGCTATTTGGTAATGGAAGAATCATAAATTAGATATAATCAATTTATATGAAAAAAATAAAGTATTTCTTATTGTTGATTATAATTCTGGCTTGCGGGAAGCCCTTAGAAGATAAAGTAGATGAAAAGAAATTGGATTCCCTGGAAACTAAAATTATCGAATTAAATATCGAAAATGATTCATTGACGAAATTACTTCAGGAGAAGAAGTTTAAAACTAAAGAATTTCCTAAATATTTTGATTCTATAGAGCAGCCTGAGGTTTTTATTCTGGAGAAGTTGCAGGAAAAACAGCAATTGATTCCTAAAAATCCGGTGTTAGGAGGTACAATGCATTTTACATCAGTTTCTTTTATAAACGATCATTTGATCCTAGCCGAATACGAAGATGGGCATATAATGGGAAGATCAATTTATCAATATAGAATGGATAAAAACGGAAATTTAATATTTGCACTTTTAAGTGAACTGAAAAATTAAAATTTTCGAATTTATCCATCTTGTTTAAATCAGGATTTCTAATTGATCTCTATTTGATATTGCAATACAAACATTCCTTTGCGTTCATCTACCTTTAATTGATCGCTTATGTTTTGAAAAACCGGCCTGTTTTGGTAACCAACGGATAGTTTGTTACTATGCCCTTTAAAATAACAATTTACACCTACATCATAAACCAGCACTGCGTCGTCAAGCAAATCAAAATCTGAATATTGAACGGCAAGATTTGGTTGGAATTGAATGTTGTTTTTAGCTTTAGCCATTAGAAACCCAAACTGAAAAAATACTGTATTTCCGGTTCCCATCATTGGAAAGTCGTTACCGCTTCCATTAAACGAGGTACCACCGGAAGTTATATCATTAGCACCAACATTTCTTATATAGTCCGGACCGAAATCGGTACTAAAAAAACCCAAATAAGAAGTTATAGCAGTGCCTTTTTCTTCATTTAAAGGAGCATCATAAAACAGATCTACCGCCCAATTATTAAAATCATAAAACTTCTGTTGATCATTTATAATTTGTGATGTCATTTTTTGCTGATACATAAATCCTGCACCTAAGTTAAAAATGTTTTTTGTTCCAACGTAGGTACCTGCCCCGCCACTATAAGCGGTTTTGTTGCTTTCGTTATCCAAAAATTCATATTTTACATAGCCAGATATTCTTTTTCGAGGTTTATTGAGTGCATAATCCACGGTGCCTTCTTTAGCCGTAACACCATATTGAACAGGATTCTTGATAGAAAGTATATAATCAAATTTTCCTAATTGTCCTTTTGCCCAAATTCCCAAACCCCGGCCATAATCATCATTTTTATTAACGGTTAACAATGAAAATAAAGGAGCATCAACCGCCATTAAGGATTTGCTGCTTCTCACGTTCCATCTGCTCAACCCTTCCCAACCAGATTCTCCAAAACCTACGGCAAACTCTTTGGCAAATTCATACTCGGCATAAAGATCTAGCACTTTGAATTGGAAATTTTTTTCAGAAACAGCGTTCATATTATTTCCACCAAATAAAGAGTACACATATAATTTTGGGGTCAATTGGGCACTTATTCCCATTCTCAATCTTCTTAAGGATACATCAAATACATTATCCACGTTTTCTCCATTTATAGTTGTTCCCGGATTAGTGTCAAAATACCTGGTCCACAATTGCATTCGTAGTGAAGCCTTTACATAGGTCTCTCCCGTTTCGTCAAAATTTAATTTGAGCTTATTACTTTGGGAAAGTGATGTGCTAGTTGTTAAAATTAAAACAAACAAGAAACTTATTTTGAGGATAAAATATTTCATTGGGTAGTAAATTAAATAATTCAATAATAATTTTTGAAAAAAGTTGAAAGTGAGTTAGTAGACTATATCCCTTTTTTAAAAATATCGGGAACGTGGTCCGGATCAAAATCCCAGATGTAAGGGAGAACGAAATACACAATAAGAGTAACAATAAGTATAGAGAGAATGTTCATCCAAAATCCGGATTTTACCATATCTGATATCCTGAGATGACCTGATCCAAAAACCACCGCATTTGGAGGAGTGGCCACAGGCAGCATAAATGCGCAGGAAGCAGCAAGAGTTGCTCCCACCATTAGGGAGTATGGATGGATATTCATCACTAGAGCCATTGGAGCCAAAACAGGAAGAAGCATCGCTGTTGTAGCTGTGTTGGATGTTACTTCGGTTAAAAAATTCACTGCAGCTATTAGGACAAGTAAGAGCACAAAGAATGGAAGATTTTCCAGATCTACTAACTGATTTCCAATCCAAATTGCTAAGCCAGTATCACCGAAAGCTTTTGCCAATGCCATACCACCACCGAATAACAAAATAATACCCCAGGGAATTTTAACTGCTTCCTCCCAATGTAGTAATCGTGTGCCTTTTTTGTTTCCAGGAAGTACAAAAAGCACAATTCCTGAAGCAATTGCAATCATAGTATCATCAATAAAGGGGAAAATAGGCGCTAATAAAAAAGATCTTGTAATCCAACAAAAAGCAGTAATTACAAATACCGTCAATACAGTTTTTTCCTGTTTGCTCATTTTTCCAAGACCTTTTAAAAGTCGGTTAATTTCAGTTCTCCCTCCAGGAAATTCTTTTTGTTCAAACTTGAAAGCAACTTGAGTGAGATATTTCCAACATATAAAAAGTAACATTATCGAGATTGGAATTCCGAACATTGCCCATTTAAGGAAACTTATTTCTATTCCATAAATTTGTTCTACAATTCCTGCAAAGATTAAGTTTGGAGGTGTACCTATTAAGGTTCCAATCCCACCTATGGAAGCACTATAAGCAATTGCAAGCATTAATGCTTTTCCAAATTTCAAATTTTCATTTTCAATTGTATTCGGATTATCCTTCAACTGAGTAATAATTGCTATTCCAATTGGAAGCATCATAACTGCCGTGGCTGTATTTGATATCCACATAGATAGAAAACCAGTGGCGACCATAAAACCTAGAATAATGTAATTGACGTTGGTCCCTATCAACTTAATTATGGAAAGGGCAATGCGTTTATGAAGATTCCACTTTTCTATAGTTATCGCCAAAAAGAATCCACCTATATATAAAAATATGTATTTGTGTCCAAATGCCGCTGTTGTGGTTGTTATATCTAAAGCACCAGTTAATGGAAACAGTACTATAGGCAAAAGGGCAGTAACCGCAATTGGAACGACCTCGGTAACCCACCATAGCGCCATCCAAATTGTAACACAAAGAACATCATATGCAGGGGCGGGCATGGAATCCGGTTTTCCAATTATTTGCAAAAGGATAAACAATAAAGGACCGAGGACCAGGATCCCACTTTTTAGCTTGGAGTTCATTTTTTTTGATTTAATGATTAATATTCGCTTTATACGTTTTATTAAAAATGGCTCGTTACAGAGAGATAACTCTTAAATAAATTTATTCTATGACACCATCATTTAATAAGATTGTTTTTAATGAAAAGGCAATATATTAATTATTATCAAAGCTATATCGTTTTCGTAAAATAATTATTAACATTTCTTTAGTTAATGTATATATAGGAATTAACACCTTAAAATTAGATTAATTATTACATTATTCATATTTATCAACTTACATAGTTAATAATTACATATTTAATTTTCCTTAAACATTCCTTCCAAAGGAAATAAAAAACTATAAAATCATTATAAAAAAAATATTTAAAGTGATTTTATTCTTAAAAATGCTTTAAATATTTAATTTAAATTTTAAATCCTAACAAATTTTAACTGATAAATAAGCTGAATTAATAAACAAAAGCTAATTTTTAATTCAAATATTTTTAATCTATAAACAAAATTTATAACGAAAGGAATTATAATTTTAACATAAATTAATTATGAATTTTACAATTTCTGAAAAATTATTTAATCTATATAGGGCTTGAAAAGAAGTAAAACAAAATGCCCGGCAAGTGCCGGGCATTTTGTTTTTAAGTATATATTACCAACCCGATTTGAACTCAGATTGGTTAAATTAAATGTTACATTGTTTAGAATTTATATTCCAGGTTAAGGTATATCAGTGACTCATTATTATTGGAGGCCAAATCATAATTCCAGGTTCGGAAATTCAATGAAGATGAAACTCCTTTAACAGGAATATATTGAATACCAGTAATAACAGCACTGCCATCTTTGGAAGCATTCCAATTTGTAGAATCTGTTCCAACTTTATTGGATTTCAACTGGTCATACCTTCCAAAAATTTCGAATTTTTCATTGATAACATAGGTGGAGTAAATTGAAAAACCACTTAAATTGTAATCTAAAGCTGCATCAGAATATTTTTTTCCGTCATACATGGAGTTATACTCTGCACCAATTCTAAATTTTTTAAATTTATATCCTGCAAACAAAGCTAAGTTGGTAACTGTAGGGTTCTCAACAATTGATGTATTGGGAACTTCCCCAATCATTTTTTTACTGTCTTGTCCGGAATAGTAGATCTTTAAAGTCAATGCTTCAATAGGGTTATAAACTAAATTTCCTCCTACTTTATATTTACCATATAAGTCCTGAACCTTTTTGTATCCTTCCCCATTCAAGATAAACAGGTTCATTTTCAAGGTTTTATGAAGTTTGAATTCCGCATTAAAACCTAAATCGGCGCTGGAGCCAAAACCGTATTCATCCTGATATGACTTAAGAATGTATCGGTATCCCCAGAAACTTTCCTGATCGTTAAATTGATTTAAACCAATCATTCCTGCTGACAATTTCAACCAATCTGTTGCTTTATAATCTAACTGAGCAGCCTTTAAATAAGCTGTATAATCACTTCCATCATCTTTACCAACATCCAATGTCACCTTAGCAGAAAATTTATCGTTAAAGGTGTACTCATAGCCTAAATAAGCTCTTTGTATCTCAAAAGCACTTGGCTGTACAGCGTCTTTGGTAAAATCATAGTGATAATTGAAGAATATTTTTCCTGTAACATCTCCCTTCGACTGAGAAAAAACAGCGACCGAACAAAAGCAAGCAATTAATACAATAATCTTTTTCATAATTTATATCTTTTTATTTGACAATGCAAATAACCAACATCAGTGTTAATTTAAGGTTAAGGCCAAGTTATGTTAAGATCATAAATGGCCTATTTTAACAGAAATTTAATTCAAAAATAATTCTATTTCAGATGACCACTTAAATACGCAATGTTTTCCAAAAACATATTGAGAATCGTCACTACGATATCATTCCGGGCAAAAGCGGGTAAATGATTATTAAAAAACTCCTTATAAACTGAGAATTTATAAGGAGTTTAAAAGATTATATTTAGAATAACAGATTAAGTAAATCTATTATTTACCAGGTTTTCTAACTTTTTTCTTTTTCTGATGTTTTAAAATTTCTGCTTCCCGGTAGAAAATAATTTCTTCGGCAATGTTGGTAATCAGATCTCCAATACGCTCAATTTTTTTAATGATTGAAAAAAGCAACAAATACTGATCTATTAAATTAGGTTCCTTTTTAACTTCTTCAGAGATAACTTTAAAAGCATTAATATTTATTTTATTTAAGACCTTATCTTTTTTATAAACTTTCCTTGCTTTTTTGGTATCGTCGTTAATATAGGCTTCTTTTATGTCATCTAACATTGAAAGCGCCGATTCGTACATTTCTACAAAACGCAAATTCTCTAAAAGTTTTGAATCTATAGGAGTATCGATCTCAATAATATACTTGGCAACTCCAAAAGCATGGTCTCCTACCCTTTCGAGATCAAAATTAATTTTTCTTAAAGCCAGGACAAATCTTAAATCACCTGCTACGGGAGTATGCAGAGCTATAAATCTTTCACAATCGCGATCTATTTTTAAATCCAGGGCGTTTACCCTGTTTTCTGTGTGAATTACTTCTTCAGCCAGATCACTATCGTGAGTCAGAAATGCCTCCTTTGACTTTAGCATCTGTTTTTCACAGAGCTGAAACATTTCAAGTCCCGACTGTTTTAATGATTCTCTATATTGATCTAAATTTGTCATTGTATATGTATTTTATCCAAAACGACCTGTGATGTAATTTTCGGTTTGTTTTTTCTCCGGATTTGTAAATATTTTATTTGTCTTGTCAAATTCAATGATCTCCCCGAGATAGAAAAATGCAGTATAATCGCTTATTCTTCCAGCCTGCTGCATATTATGTGTTACAATAACTATGGTGTACTTTTTTTTAAGCTCGTGAAGGAGTTCTTCTATTTTCGCTGTAGAAAGAGGATCTAGTGCGGAGGTTGGCTCATCCATCAAAATAACGGATGGCTCTACAGCCAAAGTTCTGGCAATACACAATCGTTGTTGCTGCCCGCCGGAGAGTGTTAAAGCCGATTTATTAAGATTGTCTTTTACTTCATCCCACAAGGCAACTTGTTTTAGAGAAGATTCCACCCGCTCTTCCAAAAAAGTTTTATCTTTTAGTCCCTGGATCTTCAGGCCATAAGCTACATTTTCAAATATGGATTTTGGAAATGGATTTGGCTTTTGAAATACCATTCCCACCTGTTTGCGAAGCAGCTCCACATTCACCTTTTTTTTGTTAATATTTTGACCGTCTATAAAGATCTTTCCTTCCATTCGAAAATCATCTACATAATCATTCATCCTATTGAACAATCTTAAAAAGGTAGATTTACCACATCCCGAAGGCCCAATAAAAGCAGTGACGCTATTTGATTTTATGTCCATGGAAATTTCCTTTATTGCCTGAAAATCACCATAAAAGACATTTACATCCTTGGCTTGTAGTTTATATTTTCTCTTAAGACTACTTTCAATTACATTTTCATTTTTCTCTTTGCCCATAGTAAAACCTCAATTATTTAAGTTTTTTCTGCCATCTGTTTCTAAAATAAACAGCTATTCCATTCATTATGAAGGTAATTAACAATAATATTATTATCGCTGCAGAAGCTGCAACTGCAAACCCCTGCTGTGGTCTTGTTGTCCAGTTAAAAATTTGCATTGGAAGTACTGAAAATGCATCAAAAAGGGAGTGTGGTACAAATGGAACATATGCCATTGCGCCAACTACTATTAAAGGTGCTGTTTCCCCAATTGCCCGTGAGAGAGAAAGAATGATTCCTGTTATAATACCCCCCAATGAAGATGGCAAAACGACATTACTTATAGTTTGCCATTTTGAAGCTCCCAAGGCAAATGAAGCTTCTTTTAATGATGGAGAAACTGCTTTTATCGCTTCCCTCGTTGCAACAATAATGATAGGTAAAATCAAAAGTGACAAGGTTAAACTACCCGCTAAAATACTGCCACCAAAATTAAAATACCTAACAAAAATACCCAGTCCCAATAAACCGTAAATTATAGAAGGAACTCCAGCTAAATTTGAAATATTAATCTCCAACAAAGAGGATAATTTGGATTTTTTTGAATATTCTTCCAAATAAATTCCGGCACCAACCCCAATAGGGATGGCAAAAATAACTGTTAGAAGCATCAAATCCACGGTTCCAATTATAGCCGTATAAATTCCAGCATCTTCAGGATTTCTTGATGGTAAACTATTTAAAAAATCCCAATTAATTCTAGTAAATCCTATGCGAAGAATATTATAGATTAAAACAACCAAAATTGAAACACCAAATAAGGTAAATAACATACCTAAGGCTTTAAAAGCCTGATCTTTAATTTTGTTTTTCCTTGTGTTATTCATACTTCTCCTGATACTTTTTCTTAATCCAAAAACTAATGGTGTTCAAGCTAAAGGTAAATAAAAACAATGTAAGACCTGCGGCAAAAATAGTTTTGTATTCAAGGGAGCCTTGTGGCGCATCCCCTGAACTCACTTGCACTATATAAGATGTAATAGTTTGAACTGGAATGGTTGGATCCAATGTGAATTGGGCCTGTTGACCAGCTGCAATGGCTACAATCATAGTTTCACCAATAGCTCTTGAAATTGCCAATATTACAGATACAATAATTCCAGATGAAGCTGCCGGCACCATTACTTTAAATGCCGTCTGAAACCTTGTTGAACCCATTCCAAAAGCAGCCATCTTTAGAGTCTTTGGAACGGCAAACAATGCATCTTCACTTAAGGAAGATATAAATGGGATAATCATAATACCCATTACAATCCCTGCGGATAATGAATTGAAAGTTTGTAAATCGGGGTAGATGTTTTGTAAAAAAGGTGTTACAATTGATAAAGCAAAAAAACCATAAACTACAGTAGGGACAGCTGCCAAAATTTCAAGAATTGGCTTTAGAGTTTTTCTAAAACTTTTAGGGGCATACATATTTAAATAAATAGCGATGGTTAATCCTAATGGAAGAGCAACAGCAATAGCAATCGCCGATGTTAAAAAGGTTCCTGAAACCAAGGCTAAAATACCGAAATGTTTTTCACTAAATAAAGGGGTCCACTCTGTATCAGTTAAAAACTCGAATATAGACACACCTCTAAAAAAAGAAATGCTTTCAAATAAAAGAACTGTAATAATACCAATGGTAGTTAGTATGGTAATAAAAGCACAGAGCTTTAAAATGAGTTCAATTAATTTTTCTTTAATCCTCATACAATACTATTGCCGATAAGAAATCCTACCGGCAAATATAATTTTTTAATTTGATAATTATTTAGTCAGAACTTTACTAAAAGCTGCTTTTTGTTTTTCATAACCACTTTGTGGCATTGGAACATAACCAACTTCTTTAGATAATTGCGGAGCATTTTCTAAATAGAAATTTACAAATTTTTGAACTTCAGCTCGTTGTGCTGATTTCTTATTCACAAAAATATATAATGATCTGGATAATGGAGCGTATTCATTGCTAGCTACGGTCTCTAAACTTGGCAAAACGACACCATTCCCATTGTCAATTCCAACAACACCTAATTTTTCTTTATTTTCTTCATAATAGGACAATCCAAAATAACCCAAAGCATTCACATCATTCTCAATTCCCTGTACAGCAACATTATAGTCTGAAACAGCATTATAATCTGTTCTGCTGGCTCCTGATTCTCCCATAATAGCTTCAGTAAAGAAATCGTAAGTACCATGTGAGGTATTAGGACCATATAAATGAATTTCCTCATTCGGCCATTCAGCTCTAATATCACTCCATTTATTTACGGTACTATTTGGCTCCCATAGTTTTTTAAGTTCTTCAGTAGTCATTGTTTTTGCCCAAGTGTTATCTTTGTTAACAACTACGGTAATTCCATCAAGTGCCACTGTTAATTGAATATATTCAATACCATTTTCTTTACATAGGGCAATCTCTTCTTCTTTAATTTCTCTTGAAGCATCACTGATATCAGTAACCCCAGTTGCAAATTTTTTGAATCCACCACCGGTACCAGATTCACCGACAGTAACTTTTACTCTTGGTTCAACTTTTAAAAATTCTTCTGCAACAGCTTCTGAAACGGGGAAAACAGTTCCTGACCCATCAATTGCAATTGATCCTGTCGATTCATCATCGTTATTTTGACCTTTTTTGTTTCCGCAGGCAATCATTGTAAAAGCTAATACGGTAATCAATAATATTTTTTTCATAATTAATATCTCTTAATGTTTATATCTACTTATTTTTTCACATTGCAAATAACAACCACTAATGTAAAATTAAGGTTAAGGGCAGGTTATTTTTAAGTCAAAAATATCCCTCAAATAATTAAACCAAAGATTAAACAAATCTCTAAACTTTTAAAATAAAACTTTCTTTTTTTTAAAATTTATAATTTATTTTTAATTCAGGTTTAGCATTTTTAACCTTAAATAACTTAACTTCAGATAGTTAAATTAAATTTTTTCAAAATGAGTTTTTCATATGGAATTTGAAGAAAAGAAAAGAGTCGTATAAATGCCTGATTGATTTTTTGTTCTTTTTCAGGATTGATTATAGCCAGAAGCATTCGGAATAAAAAATAAATAATAAATAGGGTCAAATGAGGATATTAATAAGACGGAATTGGTGGAATTAAGTTCTTTCAATATTCACCTACAATTTGATGACTTTCTTTTTGCTGATAAAGCTAAAGCGATTTTTCCTTGAAGTATAGAATTCCCGAAAATATAAGCTTCGTGAATTTGAAAATTACTGCTCATAATACAAAAGAATTAGAATCGAAACAGCGGCAAAAATTTCAATAAAATTAACCATAAGTATGAAAAATATTGATTCAATTAAAAAGATCCTTGGTGAAGACGCTTCCTATCTATTAGATTATGTTAGCAAAAAAATACCCAAACATCACCTTAGTATACCCAATCCAAATGCGGTTGATAAATTTATCAATAGCGACAGGAATCCACAGGTGTTGCGAAGCCTTGCACAATTATATGAACATGGAAGCCTTGGAGGTACCGGTTATTTGAACATTTTACCCGTAGATCAGGGAATTGAACATACAGCTGCAGTTTCCTTTTATAAAAATCCTGCTTATTTTGATCCTGAGAACATTATTAAACTCGCCATGGAAGGCGGATGTAATGGAGTTGCCTCCACATTTGGGATTTTGGCAATGCACGCTAGAAAATATGCCCATAAAATCCCATTTATTGTAAAGATCAATCACAATGAATTGCTCACTTATCCAAATACCTTTGACCAAATCCTTTTTGGAACATTGAAAGAAGCCTGGAATTTAGGCGCCGTAGCTGTTGGAGCGACAATTTATTTTGGTTCGAAAGAAAGTGACAGGCAAATTCAGGAAATCTCTATTGCTTTTGAAGAAGCACATCAACTGGGTATGGCAACCCTATTATGGTGTTATGCCAGAAATGATGCTTTTAAAACAGATAAAGTAGATTACAATTCTTCAGCAGATATTACAGGGCAGGCAAATTATATTGGTGTTACCATAAAAGCAGACATTATTAAACAAAAGCTTCCTGATTCAAATTTCGGTTTTAAAAATATCAAGTTCGCCAAATATGATGATCAAATGTATGAAGCCTTAACTACAGGTCACCCAATCGATCTTTGTCGATATCAAGTGGCCAACTGTTACATGGGAAAAATTGGTTTGATTAATTCCGGAGGAGGTTCAGAAGGAGAATCGGATATTAAGGAAGCCGTTAGAAGTGCAGTAATAAATAAACGCGCTGGTGGAAGTGGTTTAATAATGGGCCGAAAATCTTTACAACGCCCAATGGATGAAGGAGTTAAAATTCTGAGAAGTGTGCAGGAAGTATACCTGGAACCGGAGATAGATATCGCATGATTCCAATATTTATTGAATGAGTTTTTTTTGAATTCGGTTAGAAATTTTATAACCGAATTTTTTTCGATCTAAAATCAATAATGTTACAAAAATAGTCACAAATAAGCACCAGTCAGTTGCACGAATAAAAATGGTTTTCCAAAAGCTAGAAACAAACCACACAAAAAGCACATTTATTTTTTTCCTGCTCAAATAGACAAGGCTTAAAATTAATTTTTAAATATTTAAATATTAATCGTAATATTGCAATGAAGTAATGAAGAAGACATGGGAGCCGATAACATTTTATTGACTGTGGTGGAGCTTTAAGAAACGAAGTGGTAAATGATATCGACCTTTTGATTTCCAGTTGAACCTGTTGCTATAAAAAATAATTTACAAAAATGATAACAACACAATCAACAATATTTCCGAAAATAGAAAAAATAATCAAGGCATTAGATCCTCAAACTATTACAGCTGAACGCAAAGCTTTTTTACAACCTCTAACTGATTATATTCAGTCGAAAGTCTCAAATGGTCAGGAAATTCGTATCAACTTTATCTGCACTCACAATTCACGAAGAAGTCATTTATCACAAGTTTGGGCACAAACAATGGCTGACTATTTCAATATTAAAAATGTGTTTTGTTATTCAGGTGGAACAGAAGCAACAGCACTTTTCCCAATGGTTGCAGAAACTTTGCAATATTCAGGTTTTCAGATAAAAACTATTTCAAAAAACGAGAATCCTGTTTACAGCATTAAATACTCTGATAACGAGCACCCTATAATCGGATTTTCAAAAAAATTAGATGATGACTTTAATCCAAAATCTGAATTTGCAGCAATCATGACTTGCGATTCAGCAAATGAAGCTTGTCCAATTGTTCCAGGTGCAGAGAAACGTATTCCAATAACTTTTGAAGACCCGAAAGCATTTGATAATACAACACAACAAGCTGAAAAATACAATGAAAGAAGTCTGCAAATCGCAACTGAATTATTTTACGTTTTCTCTCAAATAAACTCATAAATAATGGCATCAAAAAAATTAAGTTTTCTTGACAGAAATCTGACTTTGTGGATATTTGTGGCAATGGCTATTGGAGTTGGACTTGGATATTTTATTCCGACGTTTCCCAACATCATAAACTCATTTAGCAGCGGAACAACAAATATTCCTATTGCAATCGGTTTGATACTAATGATGTATCCACCTTTGGCAAAAGTCAACTATTCGCTGTTACCAAAAGTTTTCAGAAATACAAAAATCTTATCTATCTCACTTATTCTAAATTGGATAATTGGTCCCGTTTTAATGTTTGTACTGGCAATTACATTTTTACGTGATTATCCCGAATATATGGTAGGATTAATTTTAATTGGTTTGGCACGTTGTATTGCAATGGTTTTGGTATGGAACGACCTTGCAGAAGGAAGTAGCGAATATGGAGCAGGTTTGGTTGCTTTAAATAGTATTTTTCAAGTGTTCGCGTACAGTTTTTATGCGTGGATTTTCATAACAGTTCTTCCACCCTATTTTGGATTTGAAGGTGCTATTGTAGATATTTCAATCGGAACCATTGCGGAAAGCGTAGCTATTTATTTAGGTCTTCCTTTCGTAATGGGAATATTGAGCAGGTTAATTTTAGTAAAATTAAAAGGCGAAGAATGGTACACAAAGAAATTCATCCCTACAATTTCGCCAATAACCTTAATTGCTTTGTTATTTACAATTGTGGTTATGTTCTCACTAAAGGGAGAGTTGATTGTAGAAATTCCAATGGACGTTTTGATTATAGCAGTTCCTTTACTTATCTATTTTACGTTAATGTTCATCATTGGATTTTTCGTTACCAAGGCAACAGGAGCAGAATACGACAAGACAGCTTCAGTTGCTTTTACAGCCGCAGGAAATAATTTTGAATTAGCGATTGCAGTTGCAATAGCGGTTTTCGGACTGAATTCAGGACAAGCATTTGTTGGGGTTATTGGTCCATTAGTTGAAGTTCCTGCACTAATCTTATTAGTTCGGGTTTCCTTCTGGTTACGGAAAAAATATTACGGAAAAGCCAAGGCTTAAAAAGGCAAAGAAAATTATTGCAACTATTTTCCAGAAGATGAACATCAGTTTGTTTTGTTTGGAAAAGTTCACAAATTAGAACCTTTGCTGATAAATATGGCCCAGTTAAAGATTAATGCTCATCCATAAGAAGACACAAAAAAAACCTGCCACAATCAAGGAGGGCACTGAAAAACTATCTCTTTTGAGGTAATCTTATTAAAGCGATCAAGCAAAATGTATTTTTTGACTTGGTCGCTTTTTTATTTGTGATTTTTTTAGGTGTTGATATTCTGATCTGTCTAAG
>Ga0307486_1001116_pt1 | contig 21533 bp, 21 predicted proteins | sample CBIW02metaG_FD_203663 | JGI IMG/M metagenome (GOLD analysis project Ga0307486, IMG submission 203663) | Sea-ice brine microbial communities from Beaufort Sea near Barrow, Alaska, United States - CBIW 0.2 | ecosystem: Environmental > Aquatic > Marine > Coastal | place: USA: Alaska | collected...
ATCGCTACCTCAATTTGGATGGCGCACCCCAGTTCAGCCTCGAAAGCGTTGGCACTTGGGACGATGCGGTCGGTCGCGCCGAAGCGCTCGGATTCACCGATGTAATTGGCCACTGGCCCCGCGCGGAAGGCATCTATGCTGGCGACGAGAGCGTGCTGATCGAGATTGCTTCACGCTTTCCGCGCTAGCGTAGAGAAATGACAGCTCTCATCGTTCCCATCGGCGGGCACACCCCACAGGTCTCTGACAGCGCCTGGGTCGCCCCCAACGCGACACTGGTCGGGCACGTCACTCTTGGCGAGCGCGCAAGCATCTTCTACGGCGCAGTACTCAGGGCCGATGTCGACTCAATCACCATCGGTGAAGGCTCAAACCTGCAAGACAACGTGACAGTGCACTGCGACGAAGGCTTTCCGACATCCGTAGGTTCGGGTGTCAGCGTTGGCCACGGTGCTGTCCTTCACGGCTGCACCGTCGAAGACGACAGCCTGATTGGGATGAGCGCGACAGTGTTGAACGGTGCCGTCATCGGTACGGGCTCGCTTGTCGCAGCCGGAGCAGTCGTGCTTGAGGGCACGATCGTGCCGCCGGGCTCACTCGTGGCCGGAGTGCCCGCCAAGGTGCGGCGCGAACTCAGCGACGAAGAGAAAGCTGGAGTGCGCCAGAACGCCACCCACTACCTCGATATTTCGGCAGCGCACAAAGCCGCCAGCCTCTAGCAGTTAGCCGTTAGCCGTTAGCCGTTAGCCGACGAGATTCTGCACGAACACGTGCGGGGTGAATCCGGTGAGATCGTTGATGCCCTCACCCTGCCCGACGAGCTTGATCGGGATGCCCGTGCGTTCCTGAACGGCCAGAATAAATCCTGCCTTTGCCGAACCATCAAGCTTTGTAATGACAAGCCCAGTGACGCCGGCATGCTGAATAAACGCTTCAGCCTGAGCAACTCCGTTTTGACCCGTCGTCGCATCAAGAACGAGCAACACTTCAGCAATCTCAGTCTGCTTCTCGACCACGCGACGGATCTTGCCCAGCTCATCCATTAGGCCGCTCTTGGTCTGAAGTCGCCCAGCCGTGTCAATGATGGCGATATCGATCGAGTCCCGCTGTGCGCGCTCGACAGTCTGAAATGCGACGGATGCGGGATCTTGACCCTGCTGTTGCGGGCGCACAATCTGTGCTCCCCCACGCTCAGCCCACGTCGCCAACTGCTCGACTGCCGCAGCACGAAACGTGTCAGCCGCCCCGACGACAACGGTGCGCCCGTGGCCAACCAGAAACTTCGCAAACTTGCCGATCGTGGTCGTCTTGCCAACGCCATTGACACCAACAACCAGCACAACAGCGGGGCGGGCGCTGAGAGTGAGTGTCGGATCGAGGCGAGCGAGCCGTTCCTCTAAGGTTTCGCGCAGCATCCGCTTAAGGTCTGTTGGGTCGTCAGTCTTGTACTTGGCGACGCTGGCGCGCAGTTCCTCGATGACCGAGTCCGTAATGTCCGGCCCAAAGTCTGCCGAGATGAGGGCGTCTTCGAGATCGCTCCACGTCTCGGCGTCGATCGTGTCGCGCGCGAACATTGATTTGAGTGCGCCGGAGAGCGACCAGGATGCTGCCATACGTACAGGTTAAGGCAGCTTCGCTCCCACGCCATACTTGCCGCACTCCAACGTGGTGAACTAATGCGCGACACCCATCCTGAACGGCACGGTCATCGAGGCGCGCTAGGGTTTTCGGATGCTCTCACTGATTCGCCATGGCCAAACCGACTGGAACGCTGCCGAACGGATGCAAGGCTCCAGCGACATTCCGCTGAACGACACCGGGCGTCAACAAGCCCGCGACGCTGTCGCACTGCTGGCCGACTTCGACTGGGATGTCATCGTCAGCTCGCCTCTCGAGCGTGCACGCGAAACCGCTGAGATTATCGCGGATGGTCTTGGCCTTGAGCTTGGCCGAAGCTATGACCTACTTATCGAACGCCACTATGGCGAGGGTGAGGGCCTCACGAAAGCTGAGATTGACGAACGTTGGGGTGACACTCCGTACCCTGGGCTCGAAAACCTTGACTCCGTCGTTGAGCGTGGCATTGCGTCACTCGAGCAGATTGCGGATGACTACCCCGGCAAGCGGGTAATCGTCGTCTGCCACGGCACGATCATCCGCTACACGCTCTCTCAGCTCGCCGGCCGTGAATTCGATCACATTCTGAACGGCTCGATCTCAAATATTGAACGCCGTGAGAGCGGATGGGCTGTGCACTCCGTCAATGGCGAAGAACTCGAATCGGTGAGCTAGCTCGCCGCTACTTCTTTCGCAACACGTTGGCCGACAACAGCACTAATACCGTCGGCACGCATGCTGACGCCGTAGAGCGCATCCGCGATTTCCATCGTGCGCTTTTGATGAGTGATGACGATGAGCTGGCTGGTCTGGCGGAGGTCTTCAAAGATCGTGAGCAGACGCCCAAGGTTGGCATCGTCGAGTGCGGCTTCGACTTCGTCCATGATGTAGAACGGGCTGGGGCGTGCCTTGAAGATTGCGATCAGCAGAGCAACTGCGGCAAGCGACCGTTCACCACCGCTCAGCAGCGACAAGCGTTCGATCTTCTTTCCTGCCGGCTTCACCGTCACATCGATACCGGTATTGAGGAGGTCGTCGGGGTTCGTCAAGAAGATGCTGCCAGTACCCCCGGGGAACAACACCGGGAACACGTCGTTGAATGCGTTCTTTGTATCCTCGAAGGCGCTAGAGAAAATCGTCTGCATCTTCTCATCGAGATCGTCGATGATCGTCAGCAGGTCCTTGCGCGTGTTCGAGAGATCAGTGAGTTGTTCAGTCAAGAACTTGTGACGCTGCTCAAGCGCGTCGAATTCTTCGAGCGCAAGCGGGTTGACGCGTCCCAATCGAGCAAGCTTTCGCTCAGCCTTCTGCAGACGCACTTCTTGTTCTGCTCGCACGAACGGTCGACCGGATGCCACGGGCTCAACTGCGGCGTCGGCGACGGCGACGGCGCTAGCGTCGTCGTGGGAGTCGCTAGCGTCGTCGTGGGAGTCGGAGTTGGAGCTGGTGTCAGCGTCGGTGTCGGAACTGGTGTCGGCGACGTCCACGACTGCGTCATCGGGCACGGCGACCTCTGGCCCATATTCCGCAACGAGTACATCTTCGACGAGACCGAGTTCTTCACCCGATCGCTCTAACAAGCTGGAGAGGTGCAGCTTCTTTTCATAGATCTGCATCTCGAGACCGTGGACGCTCTCGCTCACCGCGGAAAGTCGTTCACGCAACGCAGACTCTTCCTTGCGCAGTGCCGAGAGTTCTTGATTTTGCGCTGAACGGTCAGCCTCTTTCGCCGCAAGAACCACACGTGCTTCAGACAACGAACGGTCTACCGAGTTGAGGACGGCGGGCAGCATCTCGACAACACGCGTCGCGGAGGCAATCTGTCGTTGGCGAATTACTGCCAGTCGGGCCTGTTCGGCTGCTGCTTCGCGCTCACGCACAAGTTGCGCGGCAAGTTGTTCAGCCCTGGCACGCTCTGCGCGCACACGCTCACGGATGGTCTCAAGCTGGATGCGCTGCTCAACCTCGTGCGCCCGAGCGGTCTCTACCTCGGCGAGCATGGGATCACGCTGCGAGACGTCGAGCATGGGCCGTGGGGCCGACTGGTACTCATCTGCTGCGGTCTGGGCGCGACCGACTTCGGCGGTGGCATCGGCAACTGATTCTGAGGCGACGTCGACGGCACGGGCGAGGCGATCGCATTCGGCTTGGGCCGCATCAGCCTGAATGCGGTGGCGGCCAAGCAGTTCTGACTTGGCAGCGAGCTGTGCGTCGTATTCGCGCAACGTTGCAAGCGCAGTTTCCGCATCCGCCTTGGCAGAGGTGAGTTCGCGACGCTTCTCGTCGAGCTCGAAGCTCGAGCGTTCGATCTGCACGGTGACGACGCCGAGTTTGTCTGCTGCGGCATCCCGTTCGGCAACAAGCTCGAGACGTGAGCGCTTCGCACCCGACCCGCCACGCAAAACGTACTGTGTGAGCACGTCGCCTTGACGCGTCACGAACGTGATGTCTGCGGCATTGGCGAGTGAGCTGTATGCCAAGCGGGCAGCCTCAAGGTCATCAGCAATGAGCACAGCAGCGAGGAGGCCGTGCACACCATCCGGGCCCGTCACGACATCGGCCGCAGGAACTGTGCCCGGTGCGCTGCCGAGCGAGACAGTCGACTTCGCAGCGTTAGCCACGACCACTTCAACTCGCCCAAAGTCGCGACTAGCGGACTCCGCAAGAGCATCAATTGCCGAATCGCGGTCATCGGCAAGCACAGCATCGGAGAGCGAGCCGAGAGCTGCAGCGATCGCAGCCTCAAAACCGGGGGTAATTTTCACATGCTCGGCGACCAGACCACGGATGCCAGCGAGCTTGGCGGCAACCAGCGCACTCGATCCGTCTTTCTGATCTACTGCGAGCGAGAGCGCCGAGTTTCGTGCGGCGAGAGCGTCACGCTCACGTTCAGAGGCGTGCACGGCATCCCGAAGCGACTCAATCTCGACCTGGATGCTGGCAACGGTGGCCTCCGCTGCCTCGTAGACAGAGTCAAGTGAACCATCGCTCTCGGTCGTCGAGTTATTGGCCTCAACTTCAAGCGCCTCAAACTCGGTCTGCGCTAATGTGCGGCGCGATTGGGCTTCGGCGAGCGCCTGCTGTTGGCGCACCAGTTCGCCTTGAGCGGCAGTGAGCGTTGAGGTCGCGACTTCAACGCGTGCGACCAGTCCAGCGCTTTCTAGCTCGTGGCGCGAAACGAGGGCGCTTTGTGCGGCAATTTCTTCGTCGAGCGAGTCAAGCGCCGCTTTCACGGTTGCGGTTGCTGCGGCGGCAGCTCCGACAGCCTTTTCGGCATCCGCAACGCCAGCGGCGAGAGCATCGGCATCTGCAATGACCTCGTCAACGAGGGTTTGGCTTACCGAGTTGCCTGACTTTGGTGTGTCACTCTGCTGTCCGAGCAGCGACAGGCGTTGGTTGGCGAGAGTGTACAGACTGCGCAGTCGTTCTTGAACTGACTCTAGGCCGAAGGAAACCCGCCGCGCCTCATCGACGTCGTCGCCGACTTGAGCTTGCTCGAGTCGAGCCTCTCGAAGCTTATTTTGGTCAAGTTGTTCCTGCAGCACGATGCGCTGAGTTTTGCGTTCGCTCTCGCTGCGGCTGAAATCGTTAATGCTTGAGCGTAGTTCGACAACCTCGTCGGCGAGGAGTCGTGCGCGAGCATCCCGAACAATGGAGGCAATCGATGCTGCCTCTTTAGCAATCTCGGCCTGCTGTCCAAGCGGCTTGAGTTGGCGACGGATCTCCCCCGCCAAGTCAGAAAGGCGGGTGAGGTTAGCCTGCATCGCATCGAGCTTGCGAATCGTCTTCTCTTTGCGACGGCGATGCTTCAGGATGCCAGCAGCTTCTTCAATGAAACCGCGGCGGTCTTCTGGACTCGCGTGCAGCACCGCATCCAACTGCCCCTGGCCAACAATGACGTGCATTTCACGGCCGAGGCCTGAGTCGCTCAGCAGCTCTTGAACATCAAGAAGGCGGCACTGAGTGCCATTGATCGCGTACTCGCTACCGCCATTGCGAAAGAGCGTTCGGCTGATCGTGACTTCGCTGTATTCAATCAGCAGCGCGCCATCGGCGTTGTCGATCGTCAGCACAACCTCGGCGCGACCGAGCGGGCCCTTTGTGGCTGTGCCAGCAAAGATGACATCTTCCATCTTGCCGCCGCGCAGAGTTTTCGCACCCTGTTCGCCCATCACCCAGGCCAGAGCATCCACCACATTGGACTTGCCGGAGCCATTCGGCCCGACTACACACGTCACACCCTGCTCGAAAGCAAAAGTGGTCGACTGAGCGAACGACTTGAATCCCTTGAGGGTCAAACTCTTGAGGTACACGTCACCGCCTTTTCTTCGCTGGCCAATTTGATGGTCAAAACCTTGCTACACGGTACCGGATGCGCGGGGCTGCGCCGTTCTGCCGCGCAGAAGATCAGGCGCCAGCGTCAGCCACAAACTCCCGTCATTTCCTTTGCCGCGCCTCGTGCAAGTCGCCGCAACCCGTTGACTTTGACTTAGCCATGCAGTGAACTGAATTCCGTTCCATGCGCGTTCTCGTGTCGTTGGGGGTAAAAATTGGAGATCCAATGCATCCCCCGTTGCCTGTAGCTTCAACACTCGACGCGATCGGCAACACGCCGGTTGTCCGACTTCAGCGCCTCACACCGCCGGATTCCGCTGCGGTATATGTCAAAGTCGAAGGCGTCAATCCGACCGGCTCCTATAAGGATCGAATGGCGCTCGCCATGATCGAGGTGGCCGAGGAACGCGGTGCGCTCACCAAAGACCTGACGGTGATCGAGTACACCGGCGGCAGCACGGGCTCCTCGCTCGCGTTCGTCTGCGCAGCAAAAGGCTACCGTTTTCACGCAGTCTCCTCCGATGCGTTTGCGACCGCAAAGCTCAACACGATGAGAGCATTCGGTGCGGAGTTGACGATCGTGCACAGCCCGAGCGGAAAAATCAGCGGAGAGCTCATCCGGGAAATAATTTCTGTCGCCGCGACAATCGCCGCCCAGGGTGGCTACTACCAGACCGACCAATTCAACAACCGCGACTCCTTGGTCGGATACGCCGGAATCGGGCATGAACTGCTCGCCCAATTCCCGGAAGGTATCGACGCCTTTTGTGGAGCTGTCGGAACCGCCGGGATGCTGATGGGAGTCGCTGGCGTACTCAAAGACCACTCCCAAGACACCCGCATTGTCGCGCTGGAACCGGCGTCCGCAGCGGCGATCACCGAGGGCCGCTCCGGTCAGCACCATGTTGAGGGCATCGGTGTCGGCTTTATCCCACCACTGCTAGACACAGATCTGTACGACGAAGCCCGCGCCATCGATGAGGCGATCGCACGCACGACGTGTCGACAACTGGCCAAGCAGGAGGGGCTTTTAGTCGGCACATCAGCCGGACTCAATATTGCAGCCGCGCTCGATCTGGCGCGGGAGCTAGGGCCGGGCAAAGTCGTGGTGACCGTCGCCCCTGACACCGGGTTGAAATATCTCGACGAGGATCTGTTCGCAGAACCAGCAGTCGCTTGATCCCGCAGTATCGGCGGGAGTATTCTGGTCGGCTACCTCAGCTTCGAACGTGCGTTTGGCACCACCGATACCGCCTTTGATCTCGCTGAAGAGCTCGGGCTGTGGCAGCCAAGCGAATTTGAGAAGTATCGGATGATCGTTGCAGCGGTCGACGGCCGCGTAGCCGCTCAGGCACCTACGAGACAACGGTTGGCGACGACGCGGACACTGCGTGGGTGCTCGCGCACGTGCATCCTGACTACAAGAGGCGCGGCTTGGGGCGCGCGCTACTTGCCGAGCTCGAAGCAATCGCGCGGGACGACAACAAACGCCAAGTAATCATGTACGCCCCCGCCACCCTCAGCGATGGTCCTGTCGTCGCTGCACCAACCGGGTTTGGAGCTGTGCCGAAAGACAACCCCGAAACGCTGTTCTTACTCGCCCAGGGCTTCAGCTTTGAACAGGTCGAACGAGTCAGTCGACTCGCACTTCCCGTGACGGGCCTTCGATCACTTGTCGACGATGCAATCGACCACTTCGACCGCGACTACGCCGTGCACGAGTGGGTGGACCTGTGCCCTGAACGGTGGCAGACGAATCTTGCGCTTCTCTACACACGCATGAGCACCGACGAACCCTCTGCTGGCCTCGAACCGCCGGAGGATGTTTGGTCGGTGGAGCGATTGTTGGAGTATCAGACCCGATTCACCCAGAGCACCCTCACAATGGTCTACGCCGCGGTTGAGCATGTCGAAACCGGCACTCTAGTCGGGTACACCGCGCTAGCGGTGCCGCAAGAAACCAGTCGCGCCGTCAATCAGGCAGGCACAATCGTGCTCGAGGAACATCGGGGCCATCGTCTCGGTATGTTGCTCAAGGTCGTCAACTTGGCTCACATTGAGCGAGTCGCACCGGGACATCCCTCAGTGATCACGTACAACGCGGAAGAGAACCACCACATGCTGTCGACAAATGAGGCGGTCGGGTTTCTCCCCATCGGACACCAAGGGGTGTGGAAGCGGCAACTGCGTTAAATCGCGGCGGTCTCAGACCGTTTGTGACCCGGTGCGCACACGCTGGCAGTAAGCGCAGAAGTGCGAACCGCGGTTCATGAACTTCTCCCGCACCATAGCGCGCCCGCACCGCGGACACCCTTTGCCCTGTCGGCCGTACACATTGAGTGAGTGCGCGAAGTAGCCAGACTCGCCATTCACGTTGAGGTACTGGGCGTCAAAGCTCGTGCCGCCCTCGGCAAGGGCTTTCGCAAACACGGCGCGCACCTCAGCGAGCAACGTGACCGCTTTAGCGCGGCTCAGCGTCTCGGTGGGCTGGTCATAGTGAACGCGTGCCGCCCACAACACCTCATCCGCATAAATATTGCCGATACCGCTTACAAGGGTTTGGTCGAGCAGAGCCCGCTTCACCGTCGTGCGCTTCGCCTTCAGAGCCCGCAGAAACTTGGCGTCGTCAAAGAACGGGTCGAGTGGGTCGCGAGCAATGTGCGCGACCTGGCTCGGCACCGCGTGAGCGGGCTGATCAACAGTAGGCAGCATGCTGTCGATCGACATCGAGCCGAAAATACGCTGGTCGACAAAGTTGAGGCGCAGTGCGCCGTGCTCAGGATGATCAAGTTCGATTCGGATGCGCGTGAGCCGGTCATCCGTGCTGCGATCACGCAACAGCACCTGACCACTCATACCGAGGTGAGCTACGAGCGCTTCGCTGTGCCCGGAAGAATTAGCGGCATCGCCGAGCGGGAGCCACATGAACTTTCCGCGCCGCTGTGGCGTCTGGAAGACCCGGCAAGTCAGCCGATCAATAAAGTCTTCGCTCGGCCCATCGTGACGGCGCAGAGAGCGCTCATCGAAGACTGTGACGGATGCAACTGTCGCTCCGGTGATGGCCGGTTCGAGTCCCACGCGCACAACTTCGACCTCAGGAAGTTCAGGCACGAGACTATTTCGCTGTTGCTTGGAGAAGGGTCCAGGCTTCGAGCGCCGCGGCCATTTCGGCTTGCTTCTTGCTTGAGCCAGTGCCTGTCGCGATTACTTCGTCCGACAGGGCAAGGCTTGCGTGAAAACGCTTGGAATGATCGGGGCCGCTATCTTCGATGCGATAGTCGGGAACCCCACGCCCGAGTTGGGCTGCGAGCTCTTGAACGCTCGTCTTCGGGTCCATCGCCGCACCGAAACGTTCCGGATCGGCAAGCAGCGGAGCGACAAGACGCAGCACTAATGCTGTGGCCCCATCGCCGCCGAGATCGAGGTACGCGGCACCGATGATTGCTTCTACGGTGTCAGCCAGAATTGACGGCTTTTCGCGACCGCCCGTCTGTTCTTCACCCTTGCCAAGGCGAATGTAGGCGCCAAGACCAATTTGGCGCGCAATTTCTGCGAGCGCGGCGGAAGAAACGAGACTAGCCCGGCGCTTGGCAAGGTCTCCCTCATCAAGTTCCGGGTTGTCGCGATACAGCTTGACCGTTACTGCTTGGCCAAGAATTGAGTCACCAAGAAATTCGAGTCGCTCGTTGGTTGCGATGCCACCGTTTTCATATGCAAAAGAGCGGTGCGTCAACGCAAGCAAAAGCAAATCGGGACTAATACTGACCCCGAGCACGGCAGAGAGCTCAGCTGGTGAGCTGGAGCCCTTAATCGCCATGTATTCGACCCAAGAGGGGAAACTAGTTAAACGTCAGCAACCTTGCGGCCCTTGTACTCCATGTACAGGGGGCTGCCAGCGGAGTCTTCAACAACCTTGGCGCGGTGCGGGAGGCTGTAAACGGTCTTGCCGTTCTCAACGCTCTTGACGAGAGTGGGGGGCGTAGCCTTCCACTGTGCGCGGCGCATGCGGGTGCTTGCCCGCGACATCTTGCGCTTTGGTACTGCCATGACTAACTCTTTTCTTCTTGGGTCTCAGGTGAATCGTTCGCGTCGTGCAAATCTTGCGTGAAATCTTGGAGGCCGGACAATGCTGCCCACCGAGGATCGATGGGTTCCTCATGTTCATGTCCTGGATTATCTAGCAGCCGAACCCCACACTCAGGGCACAGGCCGAGACAATCTTTCTGACAGACCGGCTGGAACGGTAGCGACAACACCACCGAATCCCGCACTACAGGTTCCAGGTCGATGTGTTCGTCGATAACCGTGTAGTCGAAAGCTTCGTCCTCAGAATACGCGAAAAGTTCTTGAAACTCGACTTTGATCGGCATCGTGACATCGATGAGGCATCGCACGCACTCCGCTTTCGCTGTGCCCGAGACTTCTACTGCAGCCAAAACGCCATCGTGGAGTGATTCGAAGCGCGCGTCGATCTTCAAAGTCGAGCCCTCGGGAACCGCTATAACGGCGTTACCGAAGGCTTCGGGTACGACGACTTCGAGCTGGTGCTCTCTCATCTCACCTGGACGGTGCATGACATCGCGCACCAACACTGCGTACGGGTTCTCGCTGATTCTAGACACGATCGTCGATTCTACCCCCGCAGACCCCTCGCTGTCGCCCCCGGACAGCGATCGCATGGTGAAGCGCATTCGCGCAATGAATAGCCGCGGCATCCGCACGTCAATACACTGGGTACACAGACCCGTGCGCTCGGTATGGCGTGGTTGGCTTGCCCATGTTGGGGCGGCCGGTCTTCTCGAAACACTTTTCACTTGCTTCGGCGCGCTCTGCGTCGACATTCGCGGTTTCTCGGAGGCCTCTTGTCTGTTCTTACTCGTGTCGCGCTGGTCGCCGGCGCCTCAGTTTTTGCCCTCAGCGGATGCGCGGCTGCTGGCCCGCAAGCTGCTGCACCGTCCCCCACCGATTCGGCAGCTCAGTCGGTCGCACTGAGCAATTGTGGCTTCGATGTGAGCTTCGATTCCGCCCCGGAGCGCGTCATCACGATCAAGTCGTCAACCACTGAGATGCTTCTGGCGCTCGGGCTTGGCGATCGCATCATCGGAACCGCGTTCCAGGACGGTCCAGTGCCAGAAGAGTGGGCATCCGACGCTGCGGGACTCACCTCGATAGCCGAACGAGTGCCCAGTGAAGAAGCTGTGCTCGATTTGGAACCCGATCTCGTCTTCGCGGGCTGGGAATCCACCTTCAGCGCTGATGGCGCCGGCGAGCGTGCAGACCTCAATGCGCTCGGCATTAACACGTTTGTTGCGCCCTCTGCCTGCCAGAGCAGCGGGCAGCCAGCCAAGTTGAGTTTCGATGACGTGTTTAGCGACATCGAAATGGTTGCCTCGATCTTTCGGGTAGACGCAAGCGAACTGATCGCCGATCAGAGTGACCGGCTGGCAGCGATTGACGCGACCGGCGATAGCCGAACGGCGCTCTGGTTCTCCTCTGGTTCAGACACTCCCTACGTCGGTGCCGGCATTGGCGCCCCGCAAATGTTGCTTGAGACTGTCGGCCTCACCAACATCGCCGCAGATGTCGATGCCACATGGGCTCCGTACAACTGGGAAGCCGTCGTTGACGTCGACCCCGATTTCATTGTGCTCGTGGATGCCGCCTGGAACAGTGCCGAGAAGAAGATCGGTGTGCTTGAGGCGAACCCTGCAACCGCAAACCTGAGTGCTGTGAAGGCTGGCCGTTACCTCGTTGTGCCGTTCGCGGCGAGTGAGGCTGGCGTGCGCAGCGTAGAGGCTGCCGAAAGTCTGGCGGCTCAGATCGCGGAGCTCGATGGCTAAAGTTTCCCCGGTCGCTCTCGGCGCCGCACTCGCGATTGCGCTACTGGTGTCGATCACGATTGCGGTGACAATCGGGCCTGCCGACATCCGGTTTGACGAGGTGTGGCGCTCGATTGGCAGTCACCTTGGCATCGGGGTGAGCCCGTTGACGGAGCTGCGCGATGGCATTGTGTGGCAGCTTCGCTTGCCGCGCGTGCTCACCGCTGGTGCTGTCGGTGCGGGATTGGCGTTGAGTGGCGCTGTGATGCAGGCCATTACCCGCAACCCGCTTGCTGATCCATACTTGCTCGGGCTTTCATCCGGCGCCGCCTTAGGCGCGGTGTCTGTACTGCTGTTGGGTGCCGCTGTGTTGTTGCCTCTTGCCGCATTTGTGGGGGCGCTGCTCGCGCTCACCCTCACACTGCTGCTTGCAGGATCCCTCGGTGCCATCACTCCGTCTCGCACGGTTCTCGCCGGTATCGCTGTCTCTGCCCTCGCCTCAGCCATCACAAGCTTTGTGATCTTTTGGAGCGTCACCGGCGACTCCTACCGCGAGGTGCTCTCGTGGCTGCTCGGCTCCCTCAGCGGAGCACGCTGGCCTGCCGTCGCCATCACCATGGCGGCCATCATTGTGGTTGGCGTTCCCGTGATGCTGACGGGGCGACTACTCGATTCTTTTGCCTTCGGTGACGTACAGGCTGCGTCGCTTGGCGTGAACGTCAGCGCAACCCGCTGGGGATTACTCGCGGCAACCGCACTTGTCACGGGCGCGATGGTGTCGGTGAGCGGCTCAATCGGATTCGTCGGCCTGATCTTGCCTCATGCCGTCCGCTTGCTTGTGGGGCCAGGACACCGAGCATTACTCCCCCTCAGTGCCCTCCTTGGCGCAGTCTTTCTGGTGTGGGCTGACACGCTGGCTCGCACCATTTTCGACCCGCGCGAGATCCCCGTTGGGATCGTGACTGCCATGATTGGCGCCCCCATCTTTGCCTTCCTGCTCACGCGGCGAAAGAGTTCAACATGATCCGCCCTGAGGATCACAATGAGCGTCCGCCAACCGTCAACACTGAGTCGTATGGTCCAAGTAGCGCGAGCGAGTCGAGCGGGCTTGTCGGCGAACGCATCACGATCACGGCAGACGGCACGCTGCTCATCGACAACATCGACTGCACTGTTGCGCGTGGATCGCTCAGCGCACTCGTTGGCCCCAACGGTGCCGGAAAATCGACCCTGCTTCGTGCGCTAACGGCAGTGAAGCTTCCGGCATCCGGCACCGTTCATTTCGATGGTGAGGATCTGCTCGGGATGCCGCGGCGACAGCGCGCACGACTTGCCGCATTCGTTGAGCAGGATGCCGCCACCGATTCCGCGCTGACGGTGGAGATGGTGGTAAAACTGGGCCGACTCCCCCACCAGTCCCTGTGGGAGGCAGACTCGCCAGAGTCGGCAGCCGTCGTCACCGCGAGCCTTGACACGGTAGAAATGGGCGCATTCCGCGAGCGCGAATTTCAGAGCCTTTCCGGTGGAGAGAAGCAGCGCGTGATGCTCGCTCGCGCGCTCGCCCAGCAACCTCAACTCCTGACGCTTGATGAGCCAACCAATCACCTCGATATCGCCGCGCAACTGTCGGTACTTGAACTGCTCGACCACTTGCGCACCACGGGGGTTACCGTGCTCGCGGCGCTGCACGACCTTTCACTTGCCGCGAGCTACTGCGACCACATCATCGTGCTTTCCCATGGCCGCGTCGTTGCTGCGGGCACGACCGAGGCAGTGCTCACCGAAGCGCTCATTGCCGACGTTTACGGAGTCCGTGCCTCCATTCTGCGCAACCCCGTTACGGGCAAACCTGTCATCGGGTTTAGCCCGGTTTAGCGCTTTCGATCTATTCGGCCGAATACGGTGCGTGGAGCCCAGATTGCACGAAGCCGGGAGCGCCACCCCGCGGCTGACCGTAACGTGGCCCGTGCCGCCGATATGCCAGCAGGGCGCACGCGAGTCTCGCGGGGGCTATAAGCGGCGGTTTCGACACTCGCCAGAAGGGTCGCGAGCGTATTCGCGCCTGTGGCGCCCAGGTGCTCCGCCAGCTGCTCGTATTGCTGCCGTGGGGTCGCACTGGCGCTGACCTCAAAGCCTAGGTCTGTGCCGGTGTCACACACTTCACGCCAGCCTGCTGCGACCGATCCCCGACCGACCGCCAACATTCTCAACGCGCGACGAGCTGCTCGCACAAGCGCCGGAACTACGAGCAGTATCGGCAACGCAAGTAGCAGCCACCAGAATGGCGATGCCGCTACCGGTCCAGGAACCGAGTCTGTCGGCTGTTCGTCGATAGGCAGATCTGGCCTCGCCCCTGGTGCTGCGCTTGCGGTTGAGGTGGGGGTCGCGGCAGGCTCTGGCTCAGATTCGTCAACATCGGGGGTACTGGGATCATCCGCGATGCTCTGGGCAAATCTAGGTTCACTTCCGACCGAAACCGTTGGCTCGAAGCGGATCCAACCGATGGTCGGAAAGTACAGCTCTGGCCACGCGTGCAGGTTGTCGGTCGTCACCACAAAGCTGACTTCCTCCGTGTCTTCGTCAACCCGCTTTTGACCAGGGGTAAAGCCGACAACTACACGAGCAGGGATGGCGAGGGCGCGCGCCATTGCCGCCATCGCGGACGCGAAATGAACGCAGTATCCACTCTTGGCGCTCAGAAACTCAGCGAGCACTTCTGCACCGGACCCGTCGTAGTCGTCTGCTAGCGGTGCCTCTTCGGAGTAGGCGAACCCGCCATCCTTAAAGAAAGCTTGCAGCGCGAGAGCCTGGGCAAATCGAATCGGTTCGTTGCCAGCAACCTGCTTGGCGGTCTCGATGACGATGCTGGGAAGAGTTTCGGGCAGCGCGAGGTACTTGTCGAAGCCATCAGGCAGTGTCGTGGGAGCGGCCTCCAATTGCTCGATCGAGGGCGCGGGCGTGATGAACGAGACTTCATATGCTTGGTCTTTCGAATTCGCACTCAGAGTGGAAACGCTGAGGCCCTCGGACTCCCAGGTCCAATTGTCGGTGAGCCCAGAGATGCTTTTCGACGCGTACGGCACAGGAAGGTACTTGCCCCGGATCCGTTCAACCTCAATCTGCATCACGTTCTCCGTGCGCGGCACCTCTTGTGCGAGCCCAGCAGGCAGAGCAATGATCTCGACATTGCTATTCGGCGCATCGTCGCCATCCGAAGGCCGCCAGGTATCGTCGCCGAACTCGTCGAGCACCGCGACCCGCAGGTACTGCCCATCCGTGTTTGACGTATATTTCAACGCGAGCAACGGGGAATTTCGGCGAAGATCGCTACTCAGATTGATGATCGGGTTCACCCCGGTAGAGATCAGGCCCGGCCGATTGCCGAGCTCTCCTACCGGCTCAACACTCGGCAGGAGCACCGGGACCGCCAGCGAAATCAGACTCCCCATCCGATCAGATTAGAGCCAATTACCCGGATAGTCGAGTATTAATCGTCTTTGAGGTGTGTCTCGTCGTGGGCTTCGTCGAAACCGGCAAGCCACGCCTCTTTCGTGCCCAGCCGAAACATGTCGTCCGCGCCGGAACGCACCAACGATCGAGCACCGGGCGAATCGAGCTCGGCAACATGCCGAGCCAGCCCGCGCACGACTGCGACGGGCAGTCCTCCGGCTTTGCCTTTCACGAGATCGGTAGCTGCGGCAAGCTCGTCGGCGACGGCGGTCACACTGACCGCGAGCGGACGGCCCGATGCGTCGGTAGTCCCGCGCAGGTCATCAAGAACCCGAATTCCTGCCGCTCCGATCGCGATGTCGGCTTGGCCTTTGCGCCAAGGCCGCCCCACAGTGTCAGTGATCACCACGCCAACGCGCACTGCGAATCGCTGCCGCAGTCCCGCGCACAAACGGTGTGCTGTCGCATCAGGGTCGAGCGGCAACATAAGCACGATGCCGTCAGGCGTGTTGCTCGAGTCGACTCCTGCGGCGGCCATCACGAGCCCGAGCCGATTCTCGACGATGCGGGTCACACCGTTGGGGTGCTCGCGTGAGGCGACCACGCGAACCGTCTCATCAGTGATGGCTTGTTCGCGGTCGGCGGCCTGCACGTGGCGACCCTCGGCCTTGCTGACAATTTTGGACGTCACTGTCAGAATGTCGCCATCCTCAAGACCACCAAAGTCCGGGTCGTCTGAATCAGCGATCAGTGCCGCAGCGATCACGTCGACTAAGTCATCACCGGACACAATCTCGGGGATGCCGGGCACGGCCCATGCGCTCATTCTCACGCTTCTAGTTTGCGGCATTGCTCCAGGCACTCCCTACTTGACGAGCGCGGGGAGCACGTCGCGCCCGAATACGTCGAGAAACTCACGCTGGTTCCGCCCAACATTGTGCAGGTAGATGCGGTCGAATCCGGCATCAAGGTAACCCTGGATGTATCGACGGTGCACATCAGGGTCGGCGCTGACGGGCATCCGGCCCTCAAAGTCTTCCGGACGCACCATGCGGGCGAGTTGTTCGAGTTCGAAAGGCGACCGGATGTCATTCTTTGCGAACCTCAGACCACCATTCGGCCATTCGGTGAGGGCGTTTCGCATGGCTTCCTCGTCGGTGTCTGCCCAACTGAGATGCACCCGCAAAACCCGGCTTTGCGTTGCGGGGTCGCGACCCGCTTCGCGAGCTCCCGCCTCAAAACGTTTGAGCAGCACATCGATTTTCTCGAGCGGCGCCGCCTCGGTGATGAGTCCGTCGACGGTCTTGCCTGCGCGCTTTGCGGCAACAGGGCCGGCCGTGGCGACCAGAATCTCAGGGGCAGTTTCGGGCATCGTCCACAGTCGGGTCGATTCGAGTCGATAAAACTGGCCGTCGTGGCGAACGTCTTTGCCAGCCAAGCCGGAGGCGAAGAGCTTCTTGATGATGTCCACCGCCTCAAACATGCGGTTGATGCGTTCGGGCGCTTCTGGCCAGTACTGCCCAACAACGTGCTCGTTGATCGCCTCGCCACTGCCGAGACCCAACCAGTGGCGGCCGGGGTTCATGGCCGCGAGAGTCGCCGAGGCTTGAGCCACCATTGCCGGATGCCATCGAAAGGTTGGTGCCGTTACGCCGGTTCCGAGATCTCCGGTAGTGGTGGTACCAAGGGCGCTCAGCACGTTCCATACGAAGGACGCTTGGCCCTGCTGCGGCACCCACGGCTGATAGTGATCGGCCGCCATCACTCCGCGGAATCCGCGCGTTTCGGCATGCTGCGCAAACCCCATCACCTCGAGCGGATGAAACCGTTCGAGCATTGCGGCATAGCCGATGTGTGGTGCTGAACCAGTGGCGGGCATCTGTCTATTGTTGCGCGGACTGCGCTCTCGGCGGTTTACGGCAGCACTTCAGTACGGATAACGTCCTTCTTGAGCAATTCCGTCAGGTCGCGCGTATCCGCGTTGAACTTCGTGCGCGCACGGATGTCCTTACGGATCGCATCAACGACGGTTTCAGAGAGCAATGATTGCGCAATTGCGGCAGGCGACGTTGCTGCTTTGCCGCGCCAGTCGTCGGTAATGACGTTCTTCTTGAATGCCTCACGGTGAATCAGAAACAGCTTGTCGATCTTTTGCGTTGGCGTCTCGTGTCCCAAAAGGTCGACCTCGAACGACAGCTGGGTTTGCACCTGCCGGCCCGTCGCTGCAGTCACGTGGTACACCTGCCAATGCTGGCCATTAGTCAGGATCAACCACTCAAGGCCCTCTTTCACTGCGTATGTTTCAACTTGTCGCAGATGCTTGGCGTTGAGAGTTTGAGCGGCGCGTTTGACTTCGATAAACGCAGTGAGTTGTTTGTTTATTCGCACACCGTAGTCGGCGAACTCATAACGGACCGCGTACTCCGTGGTTAGATCTTCAAACTTGTCATAGCCAAGCCCCTCGCATAAGAAATCCGTAATGAGAAGTCGAGTGTCGCCCTCATTTGCGTCTCTACTCACCAGTTCACCAAGCGGCTTCGAGAATCTTCGGATGGCCGTGCGGATTGAAGCTTTCGCGTTTTCTTCCCACACGGGCGTGGTGGATTTTGAGGGTGAATCGCTGGCCATGGTTCTCCTTTGAAGCATCGCAATTGCCGCGAGCCTATCGGAATTCACCATAAACTCTGAGGATTACACCGATAAAAGACACGCACTCAGCGCAACGAGCAGAGCCGACCTCAACCGGATCACAGCAGCACAACCGTTGAATTCCGGGCCCGTCGAGCGCATAATTAGCGGCCTACCCGTGAAGGAGCCCCCCATGGACCTCGGCGCATTTTCGATCAGTCTTACGGTGAAGGATCTTGCCGCATCTCTCGCGTTTTACGAGAAACTCGGTTTCGCCTCGTTCGGTGGCGATAGCACTCAGGGCTGGACAATTCTGAAGAATGGCGACCACATCATCGGCCTGTTTCAGGGGATGTTCGACAAGAACATGCTCACTTTCATCCTGGTTGGGACCAGAACGCCGAGAATGTTGCTCAGTTCACCGACGTACGAGAGCTTCAAAAGCAACTCGAAGCTCAGGGCGTCGCGATCGTGAACGGTGTCGATGACAGCGCCGAAGGGCCCGCCAGCATCATCATCGAGGACCCCGACGGCAACCCAATTCTGATCGACCAACACCGCTAGGCACGCCATGCACGTCATTCTGATTCCAGGTTTTTGGCTCACAGCTGACTCGTGGGGCCCATAACTGACGCGATTCGGGATGCAGGTCACACCGCGCATCCGCTCACCCTCCCCGGCTTGCACAAGCACGACGCAAATCGGGCAAGCGTGACACTGGCAGATCAGGTGACCGACGTAGTGAAGATCGTCGATTCGCTGATTGGTGCCGGCGACAGCGCGAACGACAACGACAACGACAACGACAACGAGCATGGCCGCCCTCAGGTCGCGATTGTTGCGCACAGCGGTGGTGGTCCGATCGCCCACGCGGTGGCGGATGCACGGCCCACGGCACTGGCCCGAATCATCTATGTCGACACGGTGCCACTACCTGCCGGCATGCCGATCAACGACGAGCTGCCCGTCGTGGACGGTGTGATTCCTCTGCCCGAGTGGTCGATTTTTGGCGATGAAGATTTGGTCGATCTCACCGACGAACTACGCGAACACTTTCGGGAGATAGCGATTCCGCAGCCTGCGCGCGTAGCGAGCGACCCGCAATCGCTCTCCAACCCCGGACGCTTCACAGTGCCATCCACGGTCATCTGCTGCGAGTTTCCTGGCAGCCAACTGCAGGAATGGATGTCGGCAGGGGCACCATTCGCCACTGAGATCGCGCAGCTCGAAGACCTCGAGCTGGTCGACCTTCCGACCGGGCACTGGCCGCAGTTCACTAAGCCTCACGAGCTCGCGACCGCAATTGTTACGGCATTGCATCGCTCATAAATTGGGTCTTGATGTTGGGCCTTGCCCGTTCTACACTCAGCAAACGCCAACTTTTGAAAGGAGCCCAGCGTGTTTATTCTCACTCAGATCATGAAGCCCACTACCGCCGGCTCCGTCGGCGCTTTCTCCGCATAATCGGTTGACGATTCCCGCCAACCGGTTCTGACGGTAGCGGCGCTCACAGAGCACACAACCCAACTCGATCATCACGAGTCTGCGCACATCAGCGCCTGACGATCATTGATGTGCACTTCCCTCGGGAATCATGTTTAACCGTATTGGGTTACCCACCTCGCAACCGCGCACTTTTGCGCGCCTGCCCATACCCATCTTTTGTCACGAAAGTTCACCCCATGAATTCAACTCTGACTCCCCACAAGGGCCGTCACCATCATCCGCCCGAACCTCCCAGTGAGAATGAGAACGAAAACACTCAGAGAATAGTGCGCCAGGTCGGCATAGTCGACCGCGTCGCGCTGCACCTCGGTGTTGCTCTAATCACTTGGAGCCGACGCCCGCGCACGGCGCATTTCCGCGCAACGGACGCTACTCGGGCCCAACAACAGCTCAGCCGCGAACGACTTGCCCAGGCCAGAGCACGCGAAGAGCAGCACTACCCGCGATTCATCATCCGATGACGCGCAATACTCCGATGGGTGGATGCTTCACGCATCCGCCCATCGTCAGTTAAGTCGGTCGCGTTACAGCGCCCGCAATCGCGGTGCGATGTCGCGCTCGAAGAGTTCGAGGAAGCGGCCTTGGTCGCCGCCTGGCGCATGGAACACGAGGTGGTTGAGTCCGGCATCTACGTACTGGCGAATCTCTTCGACGACCTTGTCTGGATCGCTGCCCACGATCCACCGTGAAGCGATCTGTTCGATGGGGAGAGCATCGGCCGCGCGCTCCATCTCAATGGGGTCGGTGATGTCGTGCTTTTGCTCTTTCGAGAGTGCCAGCGGTGCCCAGAAGCGCGTATTTTCGAGGGCGAGTTCGGGATCGGTATCGTACGAGAGCTTGATCTCGATCATCCGGTCGATGTCTTCAAAGTTGCGGTCGGCTTTGGCTGCACCCTCTTTGACGCCGGGGATGAGCTTGTCGTTGTAGAGCTCCATGCCTTTGCCTGAGGTGCAGATGAAGCCATCGCCGGCACGCCCCGCATAGCGAGCAACCATGGGCCCGCCTGCGGCGATATAGATCGGGATGGGCTGGTCGGGGCGGTCATAAATACTGGCGTCGTGGGTGGAGTAGTACTCTCCATCGAATGACACGCGGTCATCGCTCCAGAGTGCGCGCATGAGGCGCACCGATTCACGAAGGCGTGCAAAGCGTTCCTTGAACTCGGGCCACTCTTGTTCGCCCGCACCACGGAAGCCTGTCGCAATCTCGTTGAGGGCTTCACCGGTTCCCACCCCCAGCATGATGCGCCCGGGGTAGAGGCAGCCCATCGTGGCGAATGCCTGCGCCAGAACGGCAGGGTTATAACGAAAGGTTGGTGTCATGACGCTCGTGCCGATGCGGATGGTGCTGGTGCGCTCCCCCACCGCCGCCATCCAGCTCAGCGAGAACGGCGCGTGGCCACCCTCGTGACGCCAGGGCTGAAAATGATCACTGACCGCAACGCTTTCCATGCCGTGGGCTTCAGCCGCGACCGCAATTTCAACAAGTTCCCGTGGGGCGAACTGTTCGGATGAGGCTTTGTATCCGAGAGTCAGAGTCATAAACCCATTGTGCCGGTACTAGTCGCGCGGTGCTTGCAAAAAATCAGAAACCGCACGGGGAACGTACGGCGCAACATCGCCGCCGAGCGACGCAACCTGACGCACAAGCGAGCTCGAGACGTAGGCGTGGGCGGGGTTCGGCAGCATGAAGATGGTCTCAACGGCCGCAAGGTCGCGGTTCACGATTGCCATGGGTGTTTCATAGGCGACATCCACTTGTGAGCGGATGCCCTTCACGATGACACTCGCACCGACCTCGGTGCAGTAGTCAACGAGCAGCCCCATGCTCCAACTGGTGACCCGGATGTTGCCATGAAGACGCGAATCAGCGATGGCTTGTTCGATGAGCGAGACCCGCTGCGCGATGGGAAGCAACGCGCTTTTGCCCGGATTATGCACGACGAGAACGTGCACTTCGTCGAAGGTTTTCGCTGCCCGTTCAATCACATCGAGGTGGCCAAGGGTGACAGGGTCAAAAGACCCAGGAACAACAGCGATCCGACTCATGCCTCAACGATAGTGGTTGAGCGCTGATCGTCGAGTGGGAGTTGCCTGAACGGGCTAATTCTTGCCGAGGAAGGCTTCGGCGCTTTCGTCAAGGCGACGTTTCAATGCCTCAGCAAGGGCCGGATGTTCG
>Ga0307486_1001120_pt1 | contig 21433 bp, 21 predicted proteins | sample CBIW02metaG_FD_203663 | JGI IMG/M metagenome (GOLD analysis project Ga0307486, IMG submission 203663) | Sea-ice brine microbial communities from Beaufort Sea near Barrow, Alaska, United States - CBIW 0.2 | ecosystem: Environmental > Aquatic > Marine > Coastal | place: USA: Alaska | collected...
GCAAGGTAGGAATCGCTGGAGCCGGCATCGTCGCCGTGCTCAGCCTGTCCCTAGCTGCCTGCTCAAGTGACGCCAATGACGGCGGCACCAGCAGCGCAAGCCCGAGTGCCTCGCAATCCGCGCAGGCCGAACCAGTAACGATCACCTACTCGAATTTCATCTCCAATGGCGGCAACGAGGACAACCTCAGCGCCATCGTCGATGCTTTCGAGGCCGAGAACCCCACCATCACGGTCGATGTTCGCACCCTGCCGTATGGGGACTACTTCACCGCGCTGCAGACCGACCTGGCAGGCGGTACTGAGGCCGATCTGTTCGACATCGAATACGCCAACTACACCTCTTACCAGGCCAATGGCGTACTCGCGCCGCTCGACGGCGTGGACGCCTCGGCCTACAAGCCGGACGTCGCCGCCGGTTACGCCACCGACGGCACCCAGTACGCGCTCCCGTCGTCGTTCTCCACCGTGGTCCTGTACTTCAACGCAGACCTCTTTGACGCAGCTGGACTCGACTACCCCACGTCCGACTGGACCTGGGCAGACGAGAAGGCGGCAGCAGAAGCCCTCACCGACGCCGATGCAGGCGTCTGGGGTGACTACCAGCCCATCAGCTACTACGAGTTCTACAAGGCGTTGGCCCAAGCGGGCGGAGACTTCATGAACGCAGACGGCACCGCCGTGGCATTCAACTCACCCGAGGGCATCGCGGCCGCAAACTGGCTGGTCGAGAAGTCGGGCACGGTGATGCCGACGGCAGAACAGGGTGCAGGCACGGCGGACTTCGACACGGGCCTGTGGGCCGAGGGCAACCTCGCCATGTGGCACTCCGGTATCTGGATGTTTGGCGCAGCCGCTGATAGCGACTTCGCGTGGGACATCGCGGTTGAGCCGGGCGACGCACAGAACGCAAGCGCAGTCTTCTCCAATGCCGTAGGCGTGTCAGCCAACAGCGAGAACCCTGAGGCCGCGCAGATGTTTGCGGAGTTCCTCACGAGCTCGCAGACGATGGTGGACATCCGCCTGGACTCGGGTTGGGAACTTCCCCCCATCGCCGACGAGGCTCTGCTCGCCACGTACCTGGACCAGACCGACCCGGCAAACCGCCAGGCAGTCTTCGACTCGCTGGACTCGATTGCCTACCCGCCGACCATCGGTGACGGTCAGGCAGAGATGCAGGACACGGTCAGCGAGCAGTTGACCGAGGCCGCCGCAGGTCGCATCACCGTTGAAGAGGCACTCGCTAACGCCGAGAGCGCCATCAACGACCTTCTGGGATAAGGCGTGGCGTGGTGGCAGCGACCAGAATTCGCTGCCACCACGCTGGTCCAACTTTAGTCATGCAATCAGAATTGAGTACCCCCATGCCCAACGTCGACCGTGCGGCTACCGACAGTGTTCTGGCGGCGTCGCGAGACATCATTTCGCGCCTCCAAACGCCCACCGGTGCGTACCCGGCTAGTCCCACCTTTTCCGCGTACCGCGGCTACTGCTGGTTCCGCGACGGATCGTTCATCGCCGATGCCGCGTCAGTGGCCGGGCTGACTGACTCGGCCGACGCGTTTTTTGACTGGTGTGCCTCCACTCTTATCTCACGCGCAGACGCCGTGACCGACATCGTCGCGCGGGCCCACACCGCTACCCCCGTGGACGACCCACACATGCTGCCCGCCCGCTTCACCTTTGATGGCGGTGTGGGCGATGACGACTGGTGGGACTTCCAACTGGACGGCTACGGCACCTACCTGTGGGCTCTGTTTTCTCACGCGCAGCGCCACGACCTCCCGCTCGAGGGCCACCGCGTAGCAATCGAGTTGACCGTCGATTACCTGGTCAGCTCGTGGGATCGTCCCTGTTACGACTGGTGGGAAGAGAGCTCCGGCCATAGGCATGTGTCCACCCTTGGATGCGTGGGCGCCGGCCTAGAGGCCGCCGCAGCGTCCGGCATGCTCGACCCCGTGCGCACCGCGGCCGCGAGCGCCGCAGCGACCCAGATCCGCGGACTCATTGAAAGCGAAGGCGTGGTTGACGGTCACCTCGTCAAGTGGCTGGGCGGCACTTCCGTGGACGCCAGTTTGAGCGCGCTCATCAGCCCCTTGGGCTTCGTCGACCCCACGAGCGAACTGGCCAGCGCCACCGTGACAGCCGTGGAAACCGCACTCTCCCGCGACCATGGCGTGTACCGGTACTTGGGTGACACGTTCTATGGCGGAGGGCGCTGGCCCCTGCTGTCGTGCTTCCTCGGACTCGCCCTGCACGCTACGGGGCGCGAGGCCGATGCGGCCGATTACCTGGCCTGGGCGGCCCAGACGGCCACCACAGACTTTGATATGCCCGAGCAGGTCAGTGACCAATTGCTCGCACCCGAACGATTCCAGGAATGGGACGACAAGTGGGGCGGCGTCGCCACCCCCCTGCTGTGGTCCCACGCCATGCTGCTCCGACTGAATGCCGAGGTTTCTCACCCATGATTCGACACACCCCCTACGGCTCCGGCCACCCCTACAGCGAGGACACCGAGCAGCGCTCCCCCGCTCTTCCCGTACGCGGCGAGACGCTGCGCATCGGCGCGCGCGCATCGGCCGATGTCACGGGCGTGACCATCACCGTGATCGAACGCGACGCGCACGGCGCCCCGCGCGAAACGACTCACCGGGCCGTGTCCGTGGTGCGCTCCAGCCGCGGACAGGCCACCGATGGCGGACACCTCGCCACCGCGCAGGCCCGCCAAGCTAACCAGCCGGGCGGGTGGGAGGCTCACCTTGAACTCGACGACTCCACCGTGGAGATCGAATACTCGCTGGCCGCGCAAGGCCCCGCTGGCCGCGTCAGCCGAAGCGGCCCGTACAGCACCGACGTGGCCTGGTGGGAGGCTGCCGCCGATTCGCTCGTTGAGGTCGTGGGCTCCACCCCCGCGCGCGTGGTTCGGGGCTCCGTCATGGCCCTGCGCACCCAGACGCGGACCGCCCGGGTGCGGTGGCACATGCCACTCGCACAGGACGAGCGCGTGGTGGGCTTTGGCGAGCGCTTTGACACCCTCGATCAGCGAGGCCTCACCCTGGACTCGGTGGTGTTCGAGCAGTACAAGAACCAAGGCGCGCAGCGCAAGACCTACATGCCGATGCCGTTCGCCCATGTGGTGGGCTCCGAGGGGTGGGGCTTCCACGTCGACACGTCCCGGCGGGTCTGGTTCGACGTGGGCGCGTCCGTACCGGACATCCTGACAGTGGAGGCGGAGACCGATGCGCCGTCTGGGCGCGAGCGCGCCATCACGATGCGCCAGTTCGCAGGCACGCCGGATCAGGTCGTGGCGGCATTCGTCGCGACGGTGGGCGCCCCCAAGCAGCTACCCGACTGGGTGCTGCGCCTGTGGGCCAGCGGCAATGAGTGGAACACCCAGGCCGAGGTGGAGCGCCAGATGGCGCTGCATCGCGAGCACGGGATCCCGGTGGGCAACGTCGTGATCGAGGCGTGGAGCGACGAGACGTCGTTCAGCGCGTTCCGGGACGCCCAGTTTGAGCCGCACGCCGATGGCTCCCCCGCACGCCTGTCTGACTTCACGTTCCCCGCCGACGGCGCCTGGCCCGACCCCAAGGGCATGGTGGATGATCTGCGCGAGCACGACGTCCACGTGCACCTGTGGCAGATTCCGCTGATCAAGATGCGCCCCCACCCCAAGGGTCAGGCCCGCATCGACGCCGACGTGGCACGCAAGGATCGCTACGTCATCCAGGAACGCACCAAAGACGGCAAGCTGCGCCCCTACCGTAACCGCGGCTGGTGGTTCCCGCTGAGCCTCATGCCTGACCTCACCGACGATGCCGCGGCGCGCTGGTGGACTGAGAAGCGCCGCTACCTTGTGGACGAGGTGGGAATCGACGGCTTCAAGACCGACGGCGGCGAACACGCGTGGGGTAGCGACCTCGTGTATACCGACGGGCGCGGCGGGGATCAGAAGAACAACCTGTTCCCGGTGGCGTACGCGAAGGCCTACGGCGACCTGCTTGAGCGATGCGGCAAGGCCCCGGTGACGTTCAGCCGCGCCGGGTTCTCCGGGTCGCAGGCTCACGGCGCATTCTGGGCCGGCGACGAGAACTCCACGTGGGAGGCCTTCCGGTGGTCGATGCTCGCGGGCCTGAACGCCGCAGCGAGCGGCATCATCTATTGGGGTTGGGACATCGCAGGGTTCTCCGGCGACCTACCCGAACCGGAACTCTATGTGCGCGCCTTCGCTGCATCGGCCTTTGTGCCGATCATGCAGTACCACTCCGAGTTCAACCACCACCGCAAGCCGGCCCGCGACCGCACCCCGTGGCACGTGGCCGAGCTCTCCGGGGATAATGCTGTGATCGGGGAAATCCGGGAGATCGTTGAGCTGCGCGAGCGGCTCCTCCCCTACCTCGCGCGCAGCGCCAAGCACGCCGTCGAGTCTCGCGTCCCGCTCATGCGGCCGATGTTCTTCGACTTTGCGGACGACGCCCGCGTGTGGGACTTCCCCACTCAGTGGATGCTCGGCGAATCGTTGCTCGTGGCGCCAGTGCTCTCACCCGGCGAGACGTCTACCGTCTATGTGCCGTCCGGAGACTGGGTGGACGCGTGGACCGGCCTGCCCGTCGAGGGCGGCGCCGCGTACGACGTGGTGACGCCTCGCACCCGAGTTCCCGTGTACGCACGTGCCGACGCCTGGGCAGACCTCAAGGCGGTGTTCCAGCCGTAGCGCAGCCGGTGGCGACTTACGAGTCGCGCTCGGGAAGCTTCCACGAGCGCCGGTGCTCGTCCGTCGCGCCGTGCGCCCGGATCGCCGCGAGGTGACCCTCCGCGCCGTAGCCCTTGTTGCCGTCCCACCCGAACTCCGGGTGGCGCACATGCAGGTCCGCCATCATCGCGTCGCGTTCCACCTTCGCGATCACGGAGCCCGCGGCGATCGAAGCGCACAGGTTGTCGCCCTTGATCACCATGGTGACTGGGGGCAGCGGAGCACCGGCCAAACCGTCTGCACCACCACTGGTAGAAGCGGCGAAGAGGTCTGCCGCGGGAGGCGTCAACCAGTCGTGCTTGCCGTCCAGCAGGATCGCGTCGACGTGGACGCCCGCTGCGTCGATTGCGGCGAGCGCGCGGGTGCCGGCCAGGCGCAGGGCCGCGACGATCCCCACGTCGTCGATCTCTTGGGGTGAGGCGTGCCCCACCGCGCGCGCCACGCCGTAGTCCGCGAGCACATCGTTCATGGCGTGACGGCGCTTAGGGCTCAGCAGCTTTGAGTCGGCGAGGCCGACGGGCCAGGTATTGCAACGCTCCAGGGCGACGAGGCCTACCGAGACGGGCCCCGCGAGGGCGCCGCGGCCCACCTCGTCGATGCCGACGACCACGCGCGCACCGGCGTCCCAGAGCGCAGCCTCGTACTGCAGACTGACCGCCATGGCACTAGTCGGAAGAGGTCTGAACGGGCCCGGTCGCCACGGAAGGCGCCGGCGGGGCAGTGTCCTCGTTGAAGGGGTTGCCCATTCCGGTCCAGCGATCGAATGGCCACACCACCGCAAAGGTGGTCCCCACGACGTTTTCGATGGGAATGGTGCCGCCGCCGGGCTCACCCATGTGGGCGCGAGAGTCAGCGGAGTTGTCCCGGTTGTCGCCCATGACCCACAAGTAGCCGTCGGGCACGGTGATCTCGAACGCACGCCCGCAGGGCAGGGTGCCGGGCTTCACGTAGGGCTCATCCATGTACTTGCCGTTGACCTGCACCTGAGCGTCTGGGTCGGTGCAGATGACCGTGTCTCCGGGAAGACCGACGATGCGCTTGATAAGGTGCTCGCCCGCGTCCTCAGGAAGTAGCCCGGTGAACGTCAGAATCTCGTTACCGACCTTGTGCAGCCCGGTGGGGTCATCGGAGGGGTCGTGCTGGAGCCAGCTGTTCGGGTCCTTAAAGACCACTACGTCACCGTGGCGGAGTTCCAGGGGTCCGGGCCGCCACTTGCTGACCAGGATTCGGTCGCCATCCACCAGCGTGTTTTCCATCGACTCTGACGGAATCCAAAAGGACTGGAAGAAGAAGGTCTTGATGATCAGCGAGAGCAGTAGCGCGCTCACGATGATGATGAGTACCTCGCGTACCCACAGCCACAGACGACGACCGGCGGAGGGGCTGGGCCCATCCGCCGGTGCGTCTGTGGTGGTGCTAATTCTTAGTTCTCGCGCTTCTCGCGGATACGAGCAGCCTTGCCGCGCAGGCCGCGGAGGTAGTAGAGCTTGGCGCGGCGGACGTCGCCACGGCTCACAATCTCAACCGAGTCGATGGTCGGTGCGTTGATGGGGAACGTACGCTCCACACCGCAACCGAAGGAAACCTTGCGGACGGTGAACGTCGCTGCGACACCCTGGCTCTGGCGGGCGATGACGATGCCCTGGAAGAGCTGGATACGTGAGCGGCTGCCCTCGATGACCTTGACGTTCACCTTAACGGTGTCGCCGGCACGGAAGTTGGGCATGTCGTCGCGGATCAGGCCCGCGGTAATTGCGTCAAGCTTCTGCATGACTTATCTCTCCTCGCACACGCCACAGGTCCCGCGCGGTATCTGCCTTACGGCAATCATTAGGTGGTGGTGAGCATCGAGTGTCACAACGGCCCCCTGTGGCAGGCCGATGCTACGCGCGCACCGAGGCACCATTCTGCCACATCCCAGCCACTCGTTCGTGTCACACCATCCCGGCATCGGCCAGGGCGCCCTCGACTGAACTCAGAATACCCTCGCTCGTGTAGCTCGCACCGGAAACGTAGGACACGTTGAACGTCTGCGCATCGAGCACCTCGCTCATCAGCGTGGGGATCGCGCTCGCGTTGATGCGCGCGGAGTGGTTCTCGCTCTGGCCGCTTTGCACCGCGTCGACGGCCGTCACCACGCCGCCCTCCACGACCAACTGTACCTGGAAGGTTCCGTAGCGCGTATCCACTGCGGGGCCTACGTAGGTGGCGGCCGCTGCCGCAGATGCCTCGGGGGCCTGAGTGGCTGTCGCCGACGGGGCGGCGCTCGAGTCGGCAGCGCTGGCATCAGTAGTGGACGAGTCGGTCGACGTCTGCGTGCTGGACGCTGAGACGATCGACTGCGCCGCGACTAATGGGGCCTCCCCCGCGCGCCACCCGACGGCCAGCACGGACAGTCCAGTGACGGTGAGCACGACTCTGCTGATCTTTTTCATGACTTCACTCCTACCAGTCAAATTTTTCGCGGTGAACGGCGGCCGGGGGCATGCCCGCGGCGACCGCATCGGCGCCCATGGCATCGGCCCATTCCACGGGCCCGCACACGAACAAGTCGGCATCTTCAATGTCGGGGACCAGGTCACGGAGCGTGCCACCAAACCCGGCGGGCGCCCAGCCGGCGCCGCGGCGCCCGTAGAACTCGTATAGCTCCGCGCCCCGCGCGGCGCAGAGTGCCCGCACCTCGTCAAGCAGCGGCGCCTCTGCTTCGCTGCGTGCCCGCACCATCACGGTGACGCGTTGGTGGGGATCAGCTGTCTCTAGCAAAGCTCGCACCGGGGTCATGCCGATGCCGGCGCCAGCGAGCACGAGTCCGCGACCCACCCTCGACCCGTGGTGAAAGACGCCATACGGGCCAGCCACGCTGACGCGCGTTCCGGGACGCAGGTGGGCAAGCGCGGCCGAGTGGTCTCCCAACGGCTTGACAGTGATGCGCATGGCGTGCTGAGCGGGCGAGGCGGACAGCGAATAGGGGTTCGCGGTCATCCAGAGGTCACGCGTCCAAAACCTCCACAGCAAGAATTGGCCGGACTGTGCATGGAGACGGTCAACGCCGCGCCCAGTCATGATGACGGAGACGCTGCCGTCGCCGTGCCTGTCGATGCGGCTGACGCTGAGGCGATTGCGGAAGACCCGCCGCACCGGGACGATGACGCGCCAGATCAGCAGCGACCCAAAGGCCACCGTGTAGAGCGCGATCCAGAACCAGGTCGCCGCGCTACTCACCACGAAGGTCACGCCGTCGGTGAATTGGTGGGGCACGCTCAACCCGATCGCGACGTACGCCAGCAGGTGAATGGCGTGCCAGGTCTCGTAAGGCCAGCGGCGGCGCGCCGCGGTGACTGACGTCAGCACCACTACGAGGAACACCACGAGCGCCACCACGGACAGCGCTATGGACGTCCCATGGTTAAGAAAGTAGGCGATCTGTGAGGGGATTGCCCGCCCCTCAGGCACTCCCCACGAGATGGTCAGGAGGGTGGCGTGCGCGAGGAGTAGCAGAAATGCGGCCTTGCCCAGTTTGCCGTGCAACACCAGCGCGTGGTCGTGCCCGATGCTGCGTTCAATCCAGGGTGCCCTGGACGCGAGCGCCACCTGCACGAGCAGCAGCACCGTGGCGATCAAGCCCGCGACTCGGCCCGCTTCGTCAATGAGCGCGATGGGAGCTGTCCAGCTCAGCGATCCGCTCGCCAGAAAGAAGGCGATAGACGCAATGCACAGCATCCAGATGGCGGCCTCAAGCGCGTCTCGCCAGAGCCAGGCGTACCGGCTCAGCCGTGCTTGCGGCACCACGGGCGTGTGGCCCGCGCCGCGCTCACGGCGACCAGGAGTACTGGGTGCGGGAGGCATCGGCGTGCGAGGGCCCACTGGGGCAAAGGTGCTCATGGCTCAAGTCTGGCGAGCCAAACCTGAGAGGTTCCTTATGGTCCGCTAGGCGACGAACTTAAAGCCGCGTCCCCGCACCGTCTCTATCGACTCGGCGCCAAGGCGCGATCGCAGATACCCGATATACACGTCCAGCACGTTCGCTCCCGCTGCTGAACCCCAGACGTGGTCCATCGCGGCCTGGCGCGTGACGACCTCGCCCGCGTGCCGCATGAGCAGATCGAGCAATTGAAACTCGCGATTAGATAGCTTCACCGGCTCTCCGTCGCACTCGACGGTCCGATGCACGGAGTCCAGCACGCAGTCACCCGCGACGATGACGGTGGTTTCGGTCTCTTCCGGGCCGTCGCGTCGCGTACGTAGCCTGATGCGCAGCACCAGTTCGTCAAAAGAGAAGGGCTTGGGCATGTAGTCGTCTGCGCCGTGTTCAAGCCCGCGCACGGTGTCCTCGGCGCTGGTGCGTGCCGTCAGGATGATGACCGGCAACCGCGAGCCGGAGCTGCGCAGACGGCGCAGCACGGTGAACCCCTCCTGGTCGGGCAGGCCGATGTCCAACACCATGATGTCGAAGTCGCCGCTCTTGGCTAGGGCAAGCCCTTCCCGGCCCATCCTCACCCACGTCACGTCCATCTGCACCGTGCGCAAGCCCTCACTCAGTTGCATGGCCAGGCGGTCCTCGTCCTCGACAAGCAGGAGCCGAATCATGAGCCATCGCCGTCCCCGTGAACGCTGACGGGAACGATCATCGTGAACGTCGAGCCTTGGCCCACTTCGCTATGCAACTCGACTCGGCCGCCGTGGGCGAGCGCGATCGCGGAGACGATGGGAAGGCCCAGCCCCGCGCCTTCGCTGTCGTCCCCCACGCGCTGGAACCGCTCCAGCACTCTGTCGTGGTCTTCCGGCGCGATGCCGCGGCCCTCGTCGCTCACCCACAGCCGCGCCCACTGTCCGTCGACCGCGGACCCGATGGTGATGGGCGTGTGCTCGTCGCTGAACTTCACCGCATTGGCGATGAGTTGCATCCACGCCTGCTGAAGCCTCTGCGCGTCGCCGTGAACCACGCAGTCAGCGCGCTCGCCAAGTCTCCACTCGTGGGCGGACAAGGCCTTTGCTCTCTGCACCACGGCATCGGTCAACGGCCCTAAGTCGAAGTCGCTCTTGGCTACGAACTCCGGTCGGTCCGCCTTAGCCAACACCACCAGGTCGTCGACAAGGCGCGACATCATCGCGACCTCGTCTTGCATCATGGCCTGCGTCTGCTCCACTTGCTCGCTGTCGCGGGGCTCCAGCAGGTCGAGGCCGGTGCGCATCACGGCGAGCGGGGTGCGTAGCTCGTGGCCGGCGTCGTCGAGCAGATTGCGCTGCGCAGCAAAGGCACGCTCGATGCGCTCGAGCATCGCGTTGACCGTCTCTGACAGTCGCGCGAGGTCATCGTTGCCGACGATGGGGATGCGGCGGGTGAGGTCACTCTCGCTGATGTCCCTGGCTGCCTCGTCAAGCAGCCGAATGGGCACCAGCAGCCGCCCCACTGCTACCCACGCCACACCGGCAATCAGTACGAGCGCCAGCACCGCGGCCAGTGCGTAGCCGCCCACAATCTCGCGCAACTCCTCCATGCGCTCACCGTGATCGGTGGCGACCGTGAAGACGGCGTCGGTGGCCCCATCGTCTCCCTGGACGGGAATGCTCACGCTGCGATAGTCGGCGCTCTCCGTGTCAATCGTCACGACGTTGACCTCCCCCAGCTCGGGATCACCCGCCTGCTCGAGGAAGACGGGGTCGTCTTCGAGCGGAAGGTGATTGGCCGAGGCGGGGACAAACCGGGCCTCGCCGGCGACGAACCCCACGGCGCTGGTGGTCTCTGATGCGGCAGCGTTTTGCACTCCCGCTCTCACCAGTTCCGTGGGGTCAGTCCATGCCAGTCCGGTCGCCGGGTCGGGGCCGTCCGCCAGCGCGTAGAACGCTTCGGTTCGCGATCGCAACTCGGCGTCGACCGTGGAAGTGACGTCGGCCGAGATAAACGCGTAGGCGACCACGCCGGTGAGGGCGATGCCGAAGGCGGACAGCGCGACCAGCGAGACGAGCACTCGGGCTCGTACCGTGAGGCCCCTGTCCTGTGGCCGCGCTGAGCGTCTAGAGATGTCAGCCCCTTCCGGCTGAGTTCTACGCTACTTCGTTACGCGGCGTCCGCGGTCCCCGCCGCGTCAGACTCTGCCGCATCAGACTCTGTCGCGGCAGAGTCTGTCGTGTCGCTCGTGCTCGTGTCTGACTCTGCATCGCCGTGCTTGTTCTGGTGGTGCAAGTGCACGACGCCGTCCTCGCCCACGGTGGCGCCTTCCTGGCGGTCGCGCATCTCACCATCCCCGTCTCCGTCGCCATCGCAGTTGGCGCGGGCCTCGCCGTCGCCATCGCCATCGCCGTCCAGGTCGCGCACCTCGGGCCTGACCGCCTCTGGGCGATCTGCGCGGTTGCGGTTGCCGTCGGTCTTGGCTTCCGAGTCCGTCTCGGTTGCGTCAGAGTCGTCTGTGGCATCGGCGTCTGTGCCATCGGCGTCTGTAGAGGTGGTGGTGGTGGTGGTGGTTGTTGTTGCCGCGGAGTCAGAAATGCTCACGGGCTGACCTAGAGGCGCCGAGGTATCAGTGGTGCTCGCCATGGCTGCGCTTGCGCCAAAGCCCACTGCGACGACTGCCGCACCGGCGCCGGCGATGGAAAGGATGTACCGCGTAGTTTTATTCATGAGCACAATCCTGTCTGGTGGACCTTAAGAGTTTCCTTAAGAGTCTCCTCGCAACAGCAGCCCCGCACGTGGCAGTTAGACCACACCCTGCGCTCGCATGGCGTTGGCCACCTTGAAGAAGCCTGCGATATTCGCGCCATTGACGTAGTTGCCGGGAGTGCCGAAGTCCTGTGCGGCTGCCTGACAACGGTGATGGATGGTGGCCATGATGGAGCGCAGGCGAGTGTCGACCTCACCGGAGGTCCACGACAGCCGTGCACTGTTTTGCGCCATTTCCAGCCCGGATACTGCGACTCCCCCCGCGTTGCTCGCCTTCGCTGGCGCGTACAGGATACCGGCGTCCAGAAAGACGTGCACCGCCTCGAGCGTGGACGGCATGTTCGCGCCCTCTGCCACGAGGTAGACACCGTTCTTGACGAGGTTGCGGGCGTCGTCCCCGTTGATCTCGTTCTGGGTGGCGGACGGGAACGCGCAGTCTGCCTGGTGGCTCCACAGCGGGTTGTGCGTAGCCGCCGCGTCGGTTGGGGTGAACACCGCCTCGGGGAACTGTTCCACGTATTCGGCGATGCGCCCGCGGCGTTCGTTTTTGAGCGCCTTGACCCAAGCGAGCTTCTCGCGGCCGATGCCCGCCTCGTCGTAGATGTAGCCGCTCGAGTCGGACATGGTCAGCGCGGTTGCGCCCAGGTCAATCAGCTTTTCCACGGTGTATTGCGCCACGTTGCCGGAGCCAGAGACCAGTGCGGTCTTGCCGTCGAAGCGCTCTTTGCGCGTCTGGAGCATCTCTTCGGCAAAGTAGACACAGCCGTAGCCGGTGGCCTCGGGACGGATGAGCGACCCGCCCCAGTCCAGTCCCTTGCCAGTCAGCACGCCGGTGAACTCGTTGCGGACGCGCTTGTACTGACCAAAGAGGTAGCCGATCTCACGGGCCCCCACGCCAATGTCTCCGGCGGGGACGTCCGTGTTGGGCCCGATGTGGCGCGAGAGCTCAGTCATGAACGACTGGCAGAAGCGCATCACCTCGCCATCTGACTTGCCCTTGGGGTCAAAGTCGCTGCCTCCCTTGCCGCCGCCTAGCGCGAGCGAGGTGAGTGAGTTCTTGAGGACCTGCTCGAACGCGAGGAACTTGAGCACGCCCAGGTTCACCGACGGGTGAAAGCGCAGCCCGCCCTTGTACGGGCCGAGCGCGCTGTTCATCTCTACGCGGTACCCCCGGTTGACCTGCACCACGCCGTTGTCGTCCGTCCACACCACGCGGAACGTGATGGTGCGCTCGGGTTCGATCATGCGGTCAAGAATCTTCTCTGCCACGAACTCGGGGTGGCGGTCCAGCACGAGTTCGAGCGACTCGACCGTCTCTTCGATGGCCTGGCGGAACTCAACCTCGCCGGGGTTCTTGGCGTCTATGGACGCGAGAAGTTGGGCAGCATAGTCACTCATCAAGGCTCCTAAGGTAGCGGGGGGAGCAGGTCAGGGCGGCGCTCGCGCGTGCGCTCCAACTGCTGCTCGTGGCGCCACTGGTCGATCTTGCCGTGGTTACCGCTCAGCAGAATGTCTGGCACGTCAAGATCGCGCCACGACGCCGGGCGGGTGTAGCTCGGGTACTCGAGCAGGCCATCGGAGTGGGATTCCTCGACGATGCTCTGCGCGTTACCCATGAAGCCGGGAATGAGCCGCGTGATGGCCTCGATCATGGCGAAGGCCGCCACCTCTCCCCCGTTCAGCACGTAGTCGCCTAGCGACACCTCGGTGACGGCGAAGCCGCGCGCCGCGTAGTGCTCGGGGACCCGAGCGTCGATGCCCTCGTAGCGACCGCACGCGAACGCGATCTGCGGCGCCTGCGCCAACTCGGCGGCCATCGCCTGAGTGAAGGGCGTCCCTGCGGGGCTGGGCACCAACAGGTGACCGCCCGGCTGGAGCACGTCGTCAAGCGCCCGGCCCCACACGTCTGCCTTCATCACCATGCCCGCGCCGCCGCCAAAAGGCGAGTCGTCTACGGTCTTGTGGTTGTCGGTGGTCCAGCTGCGCAGGTCGTGCACGTGGGTCTCGACCAGGTCCGCCTGACGCGCTTTTCCCAGCAGCGACACGTCCAGCACGCCAAAGAACTCGGGGAAGATGGTGACGACGTCAATGCGCATCAGGCACCGGTGCCGTGGGTCTCGCCGGTAGCCTCAGGAATCTCACCCGCGAGCAGTCCGTAGGGCGGGGTGACGACCACGCGGCCGCCCTCGATGTCCACCTCGGGGACAAACTCGTCGACGAACGGAATCATGGCGCGCTCGCCGGAGGGCTGCTTGACGATCAGCAGATCCTGGGCCGGCATGGACTGGAGGTCCACGACCTTGCCTACCTCCGTGCCGTCCGGCTTTACTACGCTGAGCCCCACGAGTTCGTGAACAAACCACTCCTCGTCGTCGGTGGACTCCTCACCCTCAATGACCAGGGTGGCGCCGCGTGCGGCATCGGCGAGTTCGCGCGTCGTGATCTGCTCAAAGACGACGTACCAGCGGCCCGCCTGCGTACGGGTCTTGACTACCGTGAGCGGCCCGGCCGAGGCCGGCTCGGTCTCAAAGACGGAACCCTTCACCAGACGTTCCTCGGGGATGTCCGTGTGCAGTTCCACGGTGACCTCGCCCTTAAGCCCGTGGGCGCGACCAATTCTGGCGACCGTAAGTTTCATGGGGTCAGCCTACTTGGCGGCGATGGGGCTCTAGCGCAGTCCCCGGGGCGCGCATGGGTCCGTTTTGGCACGGAAATCGGCGCGCCGGTGCCCTATGGGTCGGCGAGGACCCGGATCTAGCGCTGTCGGCTAGCGTGGGGCGACGTCAACGATGTTGACGCGCACGTCGTCGCGGGCAATAGCCTCCACGACGGTGCGGATTGCGGACGCAGTGCGTCCGCGACGACCAATCACACGGGGAAGGTCGTCGGGGTGTACCACCACGTTGAGGGTGGTTCCCCGACGCCCGGAGCGCTCGGTGACGCGCACGTCGTCCGGGTTGCGGACGATGCTACGGACCAGGTACTCCAGGGCGTCGAGGGTCACGGTTACTTCTCCTCGGCCTTTTCGGCGTCAGCAGCAGGTGCTTCTTCAGCGGCGGGTGCCTCTTCAGCAGCAGGTGCCTCCTCGGCGGGAGCCTCAGCCGCCGCGGCCTTAGCTTCTGCCTTAGCAGCGTCGTCCGCAGCCTTGGCCTCAGCCTTAGCGGCCTCTTCGGCAGCCTTAGCTTCTTCCTCGGCGGCCTTCTTGGCCTTGTCGGTCTCGACAGCCTTGGCAGCCTTCAACTTCTCGGCGGCGTCAGCGTGAGCCTTGATCTGGTCCTCTGCGCTGACCTTAACGCCGGCAACCTCAACGGTGCTCTTGGCGTTCTTGTCACCCTTGTGGATGCCCATGTCGCCCGTGAGCGTCAGCAGCTTGAACACCTGGTCGGACGGCTGTGCGCCAACCGAGAGCCAGTAGAGCGCGCGCTCGGAGTTGATCTCGATCACCGAGGGGTTGTTCAGCGGGTGGTAAATGCCGATCTCTTCGAGGGCCTTACCGTCGCGCTTCGCACGGCCGTCCATGACGACTACGCGGTAGAACGGCGCCTTCTTCTTACCAAAGCGCTTTAGACGAATCTTGACAGCCATAGCTGTATCTCCTTGTTTTTCGGTTTGAGCCGGCGCCCACCACCTGGGTTAACAGACGATGTCGCTAGCAAGACGAAGTGGATCCCGTGGCATTGCAGCCGCGTTCACCAGCGATCCATTGTGCCAGATTTCGCGGTGCCGGGGCAACCACGCGGAACATGACGGCCGATGCGACGGCCAAGCCACGTCGATCCGGCTACGGGTAATAGACCTTGACTACCTCAGTGACCTCGCCGTCATTGACGTAGACGTAGTAGTCGGACTTGTCCCAGCCGGACTGAACCTCGCTGTAAGGAACCGTCGAGTCGTCGGGGAGGCTCTTGTAATCAGCGGACCAAAACACCGAACCCTCGGCGAGCGGCAGCGTCCGCAAGCCCGGGTTGTCGTTGGTTGTCGGGTACTCACTCTGAGGCTCATCGGGCCCGAGGGAGTCCAAATACGCGGCCCACTCCGGGGACTTGGGGTGGTACAGGCAAGCCAGGTCGAACGAGATCGAGTCGTCGCCCCACTCCTGCACGACGCCATACCAGGCGCCATCCGGGAGGCCGTCGCTTGACCCCGGCGAGCATCCCGACAGCGCGGTGCCGTTTGAATTCATGGGGTAAGCATCGTAGGGGTAGCTGTCCGTGGCGAGGGCGAACTGAGGCGCTGGCGTTTCGCTTGGCGTAGCTTCCGCGCTCGCCGTCGCATCCTGATTGGAATCAGTCTGCGCTTTCGGCTCGCTAGACGGGCTGAACGATGGATACGCCGCGCTCGGCTCCCACGCTACCGGTTCAGGCCCGGAGCACGCCGCGAGCAGGATCACCGCCAGAACAGCGGCACCCGCCAACTTCGTCTTCGTGAGCGCAAGCATATTCACGAACTTATCAGCCGCGTTCGCCGGGCTCCGCGAGCGTAGGCCAACCCGGGCTGCGCTCCGAGAACACCTTGCCCTCGCGCACCGCGCAGGTCATGACGTGCAGGCCCCCGGACTGCGCCGCGAGCGCCGTCTTGCGCCCGCCCGCCATGATTGCCGTCGCCCACGCATCGCACTGCACCAGGTCACTCCCAGCGACGGAGGCCTGCACGTAATGCTGCGCGGCCGCGCCCTTGCGGGGATCCCAGATGTGCTCGCCGTGCTGCGCAGTTCCGGAGGTCGCGATCGCGCCGCCGCCGTCGAGCTGGATCGCGTCGATGGCCCGCATCGGCGCCTGGCCCGGACCGGCAGACTGCGCTATCGCGTCCCTGGGGTCCGCGATGCCGATGCGCCACAGGTTGCTCACGCCGGGCCGGCCGTAGACCGTGACGTCACCCGCACACCCCCACATCAGCGCCGATGCTCCAAGCAGTGGGAACCTCCACCGCACCCGCTCCATGGCCCAGGTCTTCACGATGCCGGTGGGGTCGATCACGCCGTCGGGCCTGCGGGCGTCGAATGCTCCGCCGGTCTCATCGCGGTATTGCTCGCACAGGTCGAGCACCTCGGCAACCGCCGGGACGCACTCGCGCACCGTGATTTCGCCGCGACCCAGCCGCGACACCTCGGACTCAGGCTTGTACAGCGAGAAGATGGAATCGGCCCACGCGAGGTCCGACTCGACGAACGGCATCACCGTGTCGAGCGCGCTGTCGCTGACCGAATCGGGCACATCGAGCGTAAAGTCCATGGCCATCGCCGTGACCGTGCGGCGCTTGAAATCCGATGTCATGGTTCAGAGTCCCGCGTCGTCGAAAGCGCCGTGCGCGGACTCGACCATCGCCGGCGAGCTGAATGAGGCGCCACTCACATAGTCCACGTCCCAGTTTTGCGCCTCCAGAATCCGCTCACGCAGCAGGGGAAGAGCCGCCGCGTTGACGGCGACGGACTCCGCGGCATCTGTGCCCGCGGTGAGGAACTGGACATCGGTGACCACGCCATCGGCCACCACAATCTGCGCCTGGTAGTCACCGCGAATATTGGAGACCACGGGCCCCGGGAAGGTGCCGTCGGCCGAGCTTGGCGCCGCCGTGGGACTGGCGGAGGCGGCAGGGCTGGAGGAAGCGGCGGCAGTGGCGTCAGCGGAGGCGGAGGCAGCGGCGGAGGCAGCGGCGGAGGCGGCGGCGTCGGGCTCGGGCGCTGGCTGGGAGGTGGGGGCGGCCTCGACCAGGTTCAGCACGGCCGCTTCCGGCGCGGCAACAAAGCCGGCGCCAAGGATCACTACGGACGCGCCGCCCACCATCAATTTCCGGGAGGTCTTCATGTTCACCAACCAAATTCTTCGCGGTGGATCGCGCCTGGGGCGACGCCTGCCGTCAGCGCATCGGCCGCCACTACGGCCGCCCATGCGGGCGGGCCGCACACGTAGACGTCGGTGGCATCGGCATTTTCCACGAAGTCGCTGATGCTCGCGGGGGAATTGGCCGTCCCCCAGGTCAGGCCGCGCGCACCCTCAAGCAGGTGCAGTGTGACTCCGCGCTCAGCCGCGAGCGCCTCGACCTCATCCAGCAGCGGCGCATGCGCCCGTGACCTCACCCGGACCACGACCGTGCAGTCCTCGCCGGGGCGCACCGCCTCAAGCATGGAGCGCACCGGGGTGATGCCGATGCCCGCGCTGACCAGCAGCAGCGCGGACTTGGCCCGCGTGGAGTGAGTAAAAATACCCAGCGGCCCCTCGGCGACGACTCGCGTCCCCACGGTCACCCCGGACAGCATCGACGAGCCGTCCCCGGAGTCCTTGACCGTGATGCGCAGCCGGTCCCCGGGAGCCGCGGACAACGAATAGGGGTGTGACTGCCACCGCAGATCGGGGGTGAGGAACCTCCACAGAAAAAACTGCCCTGGCTGGGCGCGCAGGCGGTCCAAGCCGCGCCCGGTCATCGTCACCGACGTGGCCCCTCCAGGCAGCGCCTCCACGCCCTCGACGGTCAGCGCGTGGCGGCTTGCCATCCACACCGGGCGAGCCAGCCGGAACACCACAAACGAGCCGATGCTCAACGTCCACAGCGCAGCCCAGAACCACCAGGCTGGACCCAGCCCTACGAAGGTCGAGCCCTGGAGGAACTGGTGGGGCACCGCGAAGGCGACCCCTACGTAGACCAACAGGTGGACCGCGTGCCAGCGTTCGTAGCGCCACCTCAGCCGTACGGCGGCGAGCGACGTCAGCAACACCACGAGGAAGCTCGCGGCGGCGATCTGGGCGAACAGCATGAACCAGCCGTACTCGCGCCACCTGAGGAATTGACCCAAGAAGGACTGCTCGTCGTAAGACGCGGTAGTGGCGGTCATCAGGATCAGGTGCACGAACATCAGCAGGATCGCGCGCTTGCCCAGGCGCGTGTGCGTCGCGATCGCGCGGTCGTGCCCCAAGACCCGCTCGACGTAGGGCGCCCGCGACGCCAGCAGCACCTGCGTCATCATCATGACGGCGGCAACGATGCCGATCGCGCGGCCCAGCGTGTTCCACCAGTCCACGACGGTGACGGTGTTGAGTGCGCCGCTGGCCACCATGAAGGCGATGCCGGTGACGGCGGCCAGCCACATCGCGGCCTCAAGCCCGTCCGCCCACCAACTGCGCGCGGCCAGACGGCTGCTGCGCGTGCGGGTGGCCTGAGCCGACATCAGACTTTCTCCACGGCAGTGGGCGTGGCCGATGCGCTAGAGACCAGCACGCCCCGGAGCACCACGGCGGCAGGCTCGTGAAGCACCGAGACGTCCACGCGTGGGTCCCGGGGGTACACCACGAGGTCAGCGCTCGCCCCGTCGCTCAGCCCCTCTGCGCCTAGAAAAGAGCGCGCGGCCCAAGATGCGGCGGCGACAACCTCGGGTGCGGGTATGCCCGCGGCGACCAGGTGAGTGGCCTCCTCGGCAATAGCGCCGTGGCCGATGCTTCCCCCGGCGTCGGTGCCGACCAGCATGGTGAGGCCCGCGTCACGGAAGGCACGCACCTGCGCGTAGCGGTTGTCATACATCGGCCTCATGCGGGCGGCGTATGCGGGGAACTTGTCCGCACCGGCATCGGCGTAGTTGGCAAAGTTTGCGACCTGCAGCAACGTGGGGACCACGGGGATGCCCGCGGCGGCGGCACGCTCCATCTGTGCGCGAGTCATTCCGGTGCCGTGCTCGATGCAGTCGATTCCCGCGTCGAGCAACGGGTCGATGCTCTCCGTGGCAAAGGTATGGGCTGTCACACGGGCGCCCTCAGCGTGTGCGGCGGCGATGGCATCCTTCAGCACGTCCGCGGGCCACAGGGGCACCAGGTCCCCCGCCTCGCGGTCAATCCAGTCTGCGATCAGCTTGACCCAACCGTCTCCCCTGCGGGCCTCCTCAATGACGACGCGCACCAGATCCTCGACCTCTACCTCGCGGCCAAAACCACGCAGGTAGCGCTTAGGCCGGGCGATGAAGCGCCCCGCGCGGATGAGTCGGGGAAGGTCGTCGCGCGCCTGCACAAACGAGTTGTCAATGGGAGATCCCGCGTCGCGGATCAATAGGGTGCCCGCGTCGCGGTCCACGATGGCCTGCTTGACCGCGAGCTCGGGCTCGACCGCTCCCCCGGAGTCCAGCCCAATGTGGCAGTGGACGTCCACCAGCCCCGGAACAGCGAAACCCGTGAGAACGGTGGCCGAGCCGTCGTCAAAGCCCTGCGGCCTAGCGAACCAAATCCGCCCATCGGTCACCCACGCCTCGTCGTACTGCGTCGCCGAATCGACAACGATAGTGCCCACAAGGTGAAGGCTACTCATGGCAGCGACTAACGCCCGAGGTACTTGCCGAGGTCCGCGTTGAGCGACGCGGCGTCAATGTCCTTGGGAGCATCGGCCTTGCCCAGGCCAAACGCGCTACCAGCGGGTGCGGCGGGGCCGCTCTTCGCCTGAGCCTCTTGCTGCGCGCGCTTGGCCGGGTTACCGCTCTTGCCCTTGACCTTGCGCTGCGGAGCCTGCTTGCCTCGCGACTTCTTGCCACCTGGCATCCCGCCAAAGGCTCCGGGCCCACCACCGGCGCCGGGCATCTGCGGCATGCCGCCGCCCTGGCTGATGGCGCGCATCATCTGCTGCGCGTCGCCAAAACGCTTCACCAGCGTGTTGATCTGAGCGACGCTGGTTCCCGAGCCATTGGCGATGCGGGTGCGGCGCGAGCCGTTGAGGATCTTGGGGTTGTCGCGCTCGGCCGGCGTCATGGAACGAATCATCGCCTCAGTACGCGTGAGTTCGCTCTCGTCAAAGTTGTCGATCTGCTCGCGCATCTGACCCATGCCGGGGAGCATCGTCAGCATCTTCTTCATGGAGCCCATGTTTTTGAGCTGCTGCATTTGGCTCAGGAAGTCGCTGAGGGTGAAGTCCTCGCCCTTAGCGACCTTGTCCGCCATGCGCTTGGATTCGTCTTCGTCGAATGCCTTTTCGGCCTGCTCGATGAGCGACATGACGTCACCCATGTCGAGAATGCGCGACGCCATGCGGTCCGGGTGGAACACCTCGAACTCGTTGATCTTCTCACCGGTCGAGGCGAACATGATGGGACGTCCGGTGATCTCGGCCACGGACAGCGCAGCACCACCGCGCGCGTCACCGTCGAGCTTGGTGAGCACCACCCCGGTGAAGTCGACGCCCTGTTGGAACGCCAACGCGGTATTGACCGCATCCTGGCCGATCATCGAGTCGATGACGAACAGCACCTCGTCGGGCTCCACGGCCTTGCGGATGTCGCCGGCCTGCTTCATGAGCTCTGCGTCTACGCCCAGGCGGCCGGCGGTGTCAACGATGACCACCGAATGCTGCTTGGTCTGAGCCTCTTTGAGGCCCTTCTTGGCGACCTTGACCGGGTTGCCGCGCTGCTTCTCGCCTTCGCTGGTCACGCCGGGTTCGGGGGCGAACACGGGCACGCCGGCGCGCTCGCCGACCACCTGGAGCTGAGTCACCGCGTTGGGGCGCTGCAGGTCAGCGGCCACCAGCAGCGGGGTGTGGCCCTGCTCCTTGAGATAGTGCGCGAGCTTGCCCGCGAGGGTCGTCTTACCGGCACCCTGCAGACCCGCGAGCATGATCACGGTGGGGCCGGTCTTCGCGAACTTCAGGTTGCGCGTCTCGCCGCCCAGAATCGCCACGAGTTCCTCGTTGACGATCTTGACCACCTGCTGGCCCGGGTTCAGGGCCTCCGACACCTCCATGCCCAGCGCGCGCTCGCGCACATTGCCGGTAAACGTGCGGACCACGGAGACGGCAACGTCGGCGTCGAGCAGGGCGCGACGAATTTCACGGATGGTGCCGTCAATATCTGCCTCAGAGAGGCGTCCCTTGCCGCGCAGGTTGCGGAAGGTAGATGTCAGACGGTCGGAGAGGTTTGCGAACACTGGTGCCCTTTCGGAAAAGACTTGCGATCTAGCCTACCTGGGGAGGCAACCGACCTTCGTCCAGAATGCCCGGATGCACCGTGGGCGGTTCCAATCCGGCCGATGCCGGGGGCAGCGGTTTGCCGCCCAGGTG
>Ga0307486_1001121_pt1 | contig 21424 bp, 22 predicted proteins | sample CBIW02metaG_FD_203663 | JGI IMG/M metagenome (GOLD analysis project Ga0307486, IMG submission 203663) | Sea-ice brine microbial communities from Beaufort Sea near Barrow, Alaska, United States - CBIW 0.2 | ecosystem: Environmental > Aquatic > Marine > Coastal | place: USA: Alaska | collected...
CACAGACTTTTTGGTCATTGGTGGCGGCATGGTGACCATTGGCGACAACGTGTTGATTGGCCCCGACGCGCGCCTGTACACCCCTAACCACTCCATGGACCCGGCGCTGCGCCGCGCTGGCTGGGAAATTGGACTGCCCATCACCGTCGAAGACGAGGCATGGCTAGGCGGGTCGGTAGTAGTCTGCCCCGGCGTCACCATCGGCCGAGGCGCCATCGTGGGGGCAGGCAGCGTCGTGACCAAGGACGTTCCAGCTGGCGCCGTCGTTGGCGGCAACCCAGCACAGGTGATTCGTCAGGCGTAGAGTGAAGCGGCCGAGCGACTATGCCTCGGCTGGCGCAGCGGAATCATCCGCTTTCGTGCAGATGCGACGCGTGGCCGTCCAGGCCGCGATCACCACTCCGGTCACAATCAACAGGTCACCCACGCTAAACGTATTCGACAAAGGCAGCGGCGCCGGCCAGGCAAACACATCGCCCAGCCACGGCAAAATGGGGTCTGACAGCACCGCAGAGTTTGCAAACGCGAGATCATGATCGAATCCTGCAGTCTGGACTGCCCACTCGCTCGCGGGCAACGTGCCCCCGTTGAGCGCGATCACGGCACCGTTGAGGAATGCGCCCGCAGCTACTACCCACACGCCCGCCACTCGCCGGTTCATCCACAAGAACGCAATCGCGGCCGCGTAGGTCAGGATGTGTAATACCGCGGCCAAGCCCGTGGGCATGCTGACTTCCAGCACGACGGCCTGGAACGCGAGCACTGCCCACACCAGCAGGGGCCACCGCCAGGCGTGGAGCAAAAGCCCGGCGGGCCAGCGCCCCACCGCGAGCGGCGACAGCAATGCGATCACACACAAAGCGACAACTAACATCGCTAGGCCCCGGCCGGCTTGGCCCGAACGGCATCGTCGCGTTCAGCGTCGAGCCGAACAGCGATCTGCTCCGGCTTCGCCGGGCGCCCCAGGTAGTACCCCTGGCCTACCACCCTGCCGAGTTTGGCCAGCGCGGTGGCGGTGGGCTCGTCCTCGATACCCTCCGCGATCACACGCAGACCAAGCGCAAGGGCCAGCGCGATGGTCGAGCGGACGATGATCAGGTCATAGTGGTCGTCGCTGATATTGCTGACATACGATCGATCCACCTTGAGCTCGTCAATCTCTAGGCGCTTGAGGTAACTCAGCGAAGCGTTTCCCGTGCCGTAGTCGTCGATCGCAATCGCGATCCCTAGCTGGCGCAACGACGCGATGACAACGTCCGCGCGGACCGGATCCGAGAGAATCCCGGTCTCCGTCACCTCGAGGACCAACGCTCCCGTGGGCACCCCATGCCGGGCGGCTGCCGCGGCGACCTGGTCAGGCAGCGCCAGGTCAGACAGGTGGCGCGCAGAGAGGTTCACGGACATCCGCAAATAGTGCCCCGCAGCACGCCACGTCGCCAGCTGTTCCAGAGCGGAATCGAGCACAAATTCAGTAAGGGGGAAGATCAGTCCCGAGTTTTCGGCGAGCGGGATGAACTCATCGGGCGAGATGAATCCCCGATCCGGGTGATTCCAACGCACCAACGCCTCTACGCCCACTGTGCGTCGGTCCGCCAAATCTACCTGGGGCTGATAAACGACCGTCAGTTGATCGGTATCGATCGCCGTTCTGAGGTCCGCGAGGAGCTTGAGCCGTTCCACGCTGTTCACGTCAAACTCCGGAGAGTAGGTGCTGATCCGGTCGCGCTCGAGCTTCGCGTGATAGAGCGCGATGTCGGAGTTCTTCATAAGAGTCTCGCTGTCCATGCCGTGCATGGGAGCTACCGCGACCCCCGCACTCACGCGCACCAACAGTTCCAGGCTTTCGATTCTGATGGGGGCGTCCAGTGAGGCCAGGAGGTCTCGGGCAACCTGCCTGCACTGCTCGGCTCCGCCCTCCACCACCACCGCGAACTCGTCACCGCCTAGTCGGTTCACGGAGGCGCCCGCGGGCGAGGCCTCGACCAAACGCTCTGCGACCTTGACCAAAATCGCGTCACCCACGGGGTGGCCAAGCGCGTCGTTGAAGTCTTTGAAGTGGTCCAAGTCGAGCAACACCAGACCTGGCCCACTCAGATGCGACTCCCGAGCGGTCTCAAGGGCTCGGCGTAGGTCGTAGTCTGCCTGGCCACGGTTGCCGAGGCCGGTCAGCGAGTCGTGCGAGGCGGCATGTGCATACTTCGCTGTCGAAGACGCGAAGAAGTGGGCCGCCACCACGGGCGCAGCGAGCAGAGCAAGCGCGCCCACTCCGTCACCGGCGACCACCGCTGCAATGGCGCCCACACAGAGAAGAACTACCAGGGTGACCAAGAAGTCCCGCGCGTCGCCGCGGAGCACTATGAATACTCGTTGGCTGAAGGACAGTGCTACCACTCCCGCAACGAGCACCCAGTTCACGACAATCATGACTACGCCGGCGGCCATCAGCGGCGCGATATCACGGGGCTCAAAGGCCGTCGGCAGGCCGAACAGCGGCGTGCCTGCCAGCAGTGAGTACACGACTCCCGCGGACGCCACGCTAATGATGTATTGGGTGGTGTTGAATAGCGACTTCAGTGGCTCGCGGTGGCGCCTAATATCGTCGCCTAAGCTCGCTATCGCCTGTACCACCACGGCGATACCGATGCCACCCACCGCGATCAGCGCGAGCACAAAGGGCGCTGACGTGGATAGAGTGCGCCCCGTTACCCCACCACGGAGAAGCAAGATCGGCTTCATTTCCCCTGCGATCGCGGCTGCCGCCAAGAACAGGGAAGACCACAGCAAGAACTGGTCAAAGGTCGATGACCACTGTGTCTCAAAAATCACTACGACAAAAGCGGAAATTCCGAGTGTAAATATGACCGTCAGATAGACGGTAAGGCGCGACGGCGCCGCCCACTTACGACGTGGACCGTCGCCGTCGCGCCCGGGTGGGTCTAGTTCCACTTAAACCCAGCGCCGACGATCGCGGCAACCGCGACAAGAGTTCCCGCGCTAGCGGTGACTCGGACTACCTTGCTGTTCTGGAAAATGGTCCACTTGTTCATGTTGAGCTCCTTTTGCAGATGGACGGGAACAGCGACCGCTTCCATCCCTGGCGCGCTGAGAGCGTCAGGACAAATCCGGAAATACCTCATCAGCCATTGTCCCCGGTCGTGCAGGCTGCCGCACGGCAACCTACAGTCATAATGCCCCATTTATACGGTTCCGGCTAGCACCGAACCGCTTTCACTTGCACGCGGCGCACATTTTGCACGCAGTGCAGTAAGTAACTGCTACGCCCGTAGGTACCAGACCTTTCGCACATTGGAGAGTGGCAAAACCGCGTATCCGAGCGTCGAACAGCGGTCTCTGGCCAATCGATCCGCAGCAATTGTCGCAGACCCATCTATCGAATCTGCGCGAGCGCTGACATAAGCCAATTAGGGCGTGTGCGATTTGTCACGTCGGGCCTCAGCGGCGCCGGCAGCAGCCCCCCCCCCAACGCACCGCGCACGCCTCCCCGAATACGCGGGACCCCACTACCTCAGAACAGCGCCAAATTCAGCCTGGGCGGCTGCGATGATCGCCTTGCGGACCTCAAGCACGTCTTCGGCAGAAAGCGTCCTATCGGCGGCGCGCATCCTGACTGCGACAGCCAGAGACTTCTTGCCCTCACCCACCTGCTCTCCCGCATATACGTCAAACACGCGGGCATCTTCGACGAGCGCTCCCCCGGCCCGGCGCACAGCAGTGACCAGGTCGCCCGAAGCCACACTGTCGGCCACGACGAACGCGAAGTCTTCCTTCGCCAACGGCTGTCCCATCACAGGTTCGGCCTCAGCGATCTTTCCGTCGGTCTCTTCAACCATCGGATCAAGAATGAGCTCAAAGGCAACGGTGCGCGCGGGCAAGCCCAATGTCTCCAGGACCTTCGGATGCAACTCACCTGCGTGACCCACGAAGGTTCCATCGGTCAGCCTGTACGTCGCGCAACGGCCTGGGTGCCACGGCATGTGCGCCTCGGCAGTGGGGACGATCGCGACGCCTGCGAGCGTGGCCACGGACTGAGCCGCGGCGAGTGCATCGGTCCAGTCGAACGCGGCTCCTGCTCCGTGCCAACCAGACGGTGTCCGCCGCCCCGTCATCAAGCCTCCCACGCGACGCGGCTGCATCGGCAGTGCCTTATTCAGGCTCTCAACGTCGTCGGGGGTGATCGCCTGCCCCGAGAACTGGCGCGGGACCTCTCCGTAAGCGCTCGCTCGGTAGGCGCGGCCCACCTCGTAGATCGCCACGTCCTGAGCGCCACGGCCCAGGTTCACCTTGAGCGCATCAACCAGAGTCTGGATGATAGACGTACGCATGAGCGGCATCTCTGCGCTAAGCGGGTTTGCTAGACGCACCACTTCACGGCGCGGATCCCCTGCGGGGATCAGCATGTCGTCGAGGCGCTGCTCGGAGACGAACGGGTACGTCAGTACCTGCGTGAGGCCGCGATCAGCGAGCCCTCTGGCCACGGAGCGGCGCACCTTCTGTGAGTGCGTGTAGCCGCGACCGGGGGGCGCCGTCGGCAAGACGGACGGCAGGTCCTCGTAGCCGTGCAGGCGCGCGACCTCCTCGACCAGGTTGACGGGCTCCGTGAGGTCGGGACGCCACGTGGGCGGCGTGACCGTTAGCGAGTCCGGCTCGGACGTCGCCGCGAAGAGCTTGACCGTGCAGCCCACCTGCTCGAGTGCGCCCACGACGCCCTCGGTGGTGTAGGTGACGCCCACAATTGATCCAGGGAAGTCCACTCGCATCTCGATGGGTGCCGGCGCCTGAGTGAAGTTCACATCGGTGACCTGGGTGTCGACCTCTCCGCCGCCAAACCGGGTCAGCAGGTCGATAGCGCGCTGGACCGCGGCGGGAGCCAGCTGCGTGTCGACTCCACGTTCGAATCGGCGTGAAGCCTCCGAACCCAGCTTGTGTCGGCGTGCCGAACGCGCAATCGTGATGGGGTCAAAGTGCGCGCCCTCGAGCAGGATGTCGGTGGTGGTATCGGTCACCTCGGTGGCCGCACCACCCATGACGCCCGCGATCCCGATGGCACGCGCGCCGCGCCCGCCCTCGGAGTCGGTGATCACCAAGTCCTCGCCATCGAGCTTGCGCTCGGCGTCGTCCAGCGTAGTCAGGGTCGAGATGGCGGGCAGGCCGTCAGTAGCCGATGCTCGGCGCACCACGATGGGTGCGGTGAGCGTCTCCAGGTCGTACGCATGCAGCGGCTGTCCCAGCTCGAGCATCACGTAGTTGGTCACGTCCACGGCAAGAGAAATGGGTCGCATGCCCGATGCGGTCAGGCGGCTCTTCATCCACACGGGGCTGGGAGCGGTCGGGTCGAAACCGCGGATGACTCGCGCGACGAACCTGTCGCAGCCCACGTTGCCGCGCACGGGTTCGGGGTCGTCAATGTCGACGGCGAACCCGCTAGCCGTTTTGACCGGCGCCTCGATGGCCGCCGGGTCACGGAAGTCCTGGCCAGTGGCGTGCGAGTATTCGCGCGCCACGCCACGGATGGAAAATGAGTACCCGCGGTCGGGGGTCACGTTGATCTCGATAGTGTTCTCGTCGAGCCCCAGCAGCTCGATCGCGTCCTGGCCCGCCTCAAGGTGAGCCAAGCCAAATCCGCCAAACTCGGCATCGGCGTCGCGCGTAGGCGACTGCAGCACGATGATGCCATCGTGGTCCTCGCCAAGCCCCAGCTCTTTGGCGGAGCAAATCATGCCATCCGACCAGTGGCCATAGGTCTTACGACCAGAAATGGGGAACGGCCCGGGCAGTTCGGCTCCCGGCAGCACCACGACCACGTAGTCGCCCTCGACAAAGTTGTGGGCGCCACAGACGATGCCGCGACTGGGGACGAAGAAAGTACCGGAATCTGGCCCCTTGCCTTCCACCTGTCCGATGTTGTCGTAGCCCTCGGTGATGGCCTCGTCATTGTGCGAGCCCACGTCCACACGGCAGTAGTTCACCGTCTTGCCGTTGCTTGCCGTCTCCTTAACCAGCGACAGCACGCGGCCCACGACGAGCGGGCCCTTCACGGCAGGGCCCTCGATGCCCTCTTCTTCTAGCCCTACGCGTGCGAGCGCGGCGGCGACGTCCTCAGCGGAAGATCCGGGAATCAGGTCCACGGATTCGCTCAGCCAACTCAGCGGTACTTTTGGCATTTAAATCTCCACCCCAAACTGCTGCGAGAAGCGAACATCGCCCTCGACCATGTCACGCATATCCTTGACCCCATGGCGGAACATCAACGTCCGCTCCACACCCATGCCAAAGGCAAAGGCGGTGTATTCGTCAGGGTCGATGCCCGCCGCACGGAGCACGTTCGGGTGCGTCATGCCGCACCCGCCCCACTCGATCCAGCCGGTGCCGGAGCACGTACGACACGAGGAGTCCTCGCCCTTACAGATAAAGCACTGCAGGTCCGGCTCCAGCGACGGCTCCGTGAACGGGAAGTACGCGGGGCGAAAACGCATCACGGCATCCGGTCCGAACATCATTTTCGCCAGGTGCTCAAGGGTTCCTTTGAGGTGCGCCACGGTCAGTCCCTTGTCCACTGCGAGGCCCTCGATCTGATGAAACACCGGCGTGTGCGTCGCATCCAGCTCGTCGGTCCGGAACGTCTTGCCCGGGCAGATCACATAGATCCCGCGTCCCTCATTGACGAGCGCTTCGCGGCGCTCCAATGCTGCGCGAATCTGTACCGGTGACGTGTGCGTGCGCAGCACGATGCCGGAGTCGGGCGGATCGATGAAGAACGTGTCCTGCATCTCTCGTGCTGGGTGATCCGGGTCAAAGTTGAGCGCGTCGAAGTTGAACCATTCGGCCTCGAGCTCGGGGCCCTCGGCTACTTCCCAGCCCATGCCCACGAACGTGTCGCACATGAGTTCCTGCATCGTCTCGATGGGGTGACGCGCTCCCACGAGCGCGTGCTCCACGGGCAGGGTGACGTCCACCGCCTCCTCGACCAGCACACGGGCGTCGCGCTGCGCCTCGAGCTCGCTCTGACGCGACTCGAGTGCCTTATTCAGCCGGCCGCGAGCCTGGCCCATGTTCTTACCCGCTGCGGCCTTGTCAGCGGAGTCGAGTCCACCGATCTGGCGGTTAGCCAGCGACACGGGGGCCTTGTCGCCGGTGTGAGCCAAGCGGGCTTGTTTCAGGTCGTCAAGCGTGGTCGCGGCGGCAAAGGCGGCTAGCGCCTCATCGACAGCGGCGGAGACGCCCTTGGCGTCCAGGGGTGACAGGTCAGTCATGTCTGCTTTCCAGGTGGCTTGAAGAATCCCGACAATCCTACCCGGAGCTCAGCCACCGCCAGTGGCAGAACAACTTTCGCTAGCTGAGCAGCCCGCGCACCATATATAGAATCACCGCTCCGGCGATCGTGTTAACTACCGGTAGCACGAGGCGCAGGACGTGCGGCATCAGTGGGTTCTTCACCAGAGAAATATTCATGAAGTAGAGCAGCGCCCCAAGCACAAGCCCAAATAGCGGGTTCACAAGTATCAGCACGAACGGCAAGAACATGACGATGCGCAAAGGCGTATCGACGTGTGCACCAATCGCGTAGACCGGGACATCGTCAAAGTACAACTTCTGGAAACCCGGCATGATGCCGCGGGCGGTAAGCCTGGACGTAGTCCCATTGCGCATGGGAATAACCCAGCCACCTTTGGCTCGTCGGATGACCTGCCCGCCTACGCGAATCTTGTAGAACACCCCGAGCACACCCTCCACCTCTACGATGTCGCGTGCTCCGTCAATGTCTAGTTTCTGGATGTTGTCCACGTGCGCTCCCTCAATTCAACGATTGTGCCGAATATATCGCGGCCATGTGTCTTCAGTGTTGCGCGGCAGACTACGCAAGGAGCTGCCCGATGACTCAAGGGGCGAGTTCAATCAGCGCGGCTGGGCCACAAACTACCCCTGCGGCTCGGTGAGATGCCCGTGACGGTACGTCGCACCCTTGCCGGTCCGCTTACCCGCGAGCAGCGCAGAATCCGCCTCGGCCATCAGAGTGTCGAGGTCAAACATCCCCTCGCGCGTCACCGAGTAGCCCGCCGTGATACCAATTTTCGCACCGCCCAGAGCCTGGGTCCGTACTGTATTCGAGACGACCTCCCTGACGCGTTCCACCACCCGCGGCACGTAGCTCATATCGGGGATGACCTGCACCATGACGAACTCGTCGCCTCCCGTACGCGCCACCACGTCGCCATCGCGCGAGGCATCCGTCAGCACATCTGCGACAAGGCTCAACGCGGCGTCTCCCGCCTCATGCCCATACTGGTCGTTGAGCCACTTAAAGTTGTCCAAATCGAATGCCACCACCACCGCAATTTCGCCGCGCGCAAGCGCGCGGCGCAGCAGACTCGCACCCTGCGAGCGGTATGCGTGGCGATTCAGTAGCCCGGTCAGTTGATCGGTATGCGCTCGAACGGTGAGTTTACGTAGCGGGTGCCACACGCGGTACATCAGGAAGCCCACGCCAGCCACGCTGATAGCGGACAGCGCGGTCACCACGTAAATAGTCAACTGCAACTTGTCCAGCCCGGACGAGAGCGCGCTTTCGTCCGCCTCCAAATGCAGGACCCACGTGAGCTGGTCAGCCGGAGGGAAACCCCGTTCCAAACTAATGCGACCGTCTACCTCGCCGAACACGTCGCCGTCCGCGTAACCGTCAATAGCAGCCTCGGGGCCCACACCAATATCCGTGGCTAGCGGCACCTCGCCGGTAGTCCTTGCGATCTCTTCCAAATGATCGCTGTACTCGGTGGGAGCCGCAATCACGTGTCGGTCCCTCGACAGCACGAATGCCTCAGCGTCATCACCCACTGGCAAGGTGTCAAGGACCTCACCCATCTTGCTGAGGTCGAGGTCGGCCGCTACTACGGCTTGAAGCCCGGATGAGTTACGAGCGGCGCGGGTCGCGGACGCGAAAGTAACATTGCTGTCGAATTGAATGTAGGGATCGGTCCACACCGTATTGAGCGTCGCTGCACCCGCCGTATACCAGGGCCGGATACGAGGGTCGTAGACCAAATCACTCGGAGTGGAAGTGATCATCTTGAATTGGGAGTCGTACGTCAGTCGCATCACGCTGTACTCCGGTTCCACCTCAACCACGTCAGCCGCATATCCAGTGCCCTTGTGACTCACCGACACAAACCGTCCATCGGGAAAGCCCACGAAGGCGCCACGAACCTGAGTGGCATGGTCAAGGTGGGAGTACAGCAAATCCAGGACTTCGTCCGTCGTGAATTCGCTCTGGTGCCCCTCAATAGAGCTGGCGGTCGTTGCCACCAGGTCCTGGGCCGTACCTGCGTACCGCGCCACTCGCTCGGCCGTAAGGTCGCCAACATAGGAGAAGGTATCTTGCGCTGCCGCCGTCGCCTGGCGCTGCGCAATCACAGCACCTACGATCGACGTAATCATCTGAACCACGAGAATGACAATCAGCACAGCGGCTGCTAGAAGGAGCCCGCGGGAACGGGTCACGCTCCTGCGCCGCCGCTCAACTCTCGCATTCATACCAGCACGCTACGCTAAGGTGCTGCCTGTCTAAGCCATCCTCCCTGGTTCGCGGGTCAAATGTGACAATTCTCTCAGTACCCGCACCTGGGACCTGAGTAGATACCTGCCTTGCTCCTAGGCTTGGTGTGCACGCGCACTGGCGTACAGGCACACGGAGGCAGCGGTCGCGAGGTTGAGGCTCTCGGCCCTGCCGTAAATCGGGATGCGAACCACTGAGTCCGCGAGTGCCAGCTCGTCCTCGCGCAGGCCCCATGCCTCGTTGCCGAAGACCCACGCGGTAGGACCCGCAAGAAATTCGTCACCGGTCGCCGCGTCGCCGAGCTCGGCTGTTCCCGAACTATCAGCGGCGATGATCCTGAGACCGGCTTCCGCAATCGCGGCGAGCGCGTCATCCAGTGGAAGCGAACGCACCACCGGCAAGTGGAAGATGCTGCCGGCTGAGGCCCGCACCACTTTGGGGTTGGCCGGGTCGACGCTCTCTCCTGCTAAAACGACTGCGTCGGCACCTGCGGCGTCAGCTACGCGGATAGCCGCGCCTGCATTGCCCGGGTCACGGACGTTAGAGAGCACTGCAATAAGCCTCGGCTTCGTACCGGAGCCATCGAGCACCTCGTCCAACGAGACGCCAGAATTGTCCATGACCGCGACAACGCCCTGGCCGTCGGGGCTCATCGCATCCAACACGGCGGCCGTGCCAACGTGGATATAGAGGTCGGCGGACTGAGCATCGGCGACGATTTCGCTGAAGCGAGCGGCCGTGTCCTCCGTCAGGTAAAGATCGCGAATGCGCTCGGGTGCAAATCGCACTGCCTCGCGCACTGCCTGCGGTCCCTCGACCAGGAATCGACCAGTCTTGGAGCGCGCAGACCGCCCCGACAGGGCCCGAACTTGCTTGATTCGCTCAGCTTTCGCGTTGGAGAGGCTGAGTGTGAGGTCGGACCCCGTGGAGCGTTCTGTCATGTTGTATGTACCGCTTACGCGACCGGCGCGTTCACGTCGGCGGGGAGGGCCTTCTTGGCCACCTCGACGAGCACGGCGAACGAAGCCGGGTCGTTAACTGCCATGTCGGCGAGCATACGACGGTCAACCGTCACCTCAGCCAGGTTGAGTCCCTGGATAAGACGGTTGTACGTCATGTTGTTCGCACGGGATGCAGCGTTGATGCGCTGGATCCACAGGCGACGGAAGTTACCCTTGCGCTTCTTACGGTCTCCATAGGAGTAGACCATAGAGTGGGTCACTTGCTCTTTTGCCTTGCGGTACAAGCGCGAACGCTGACCGCGGTAACCCGCTGCCCGCTCGAGGGTACTGCGGCGCTTCTTATGGGCGTTTACCGCCCGCTTAACGCGTGCCATTTTCTAACTCCTTGTTTCGAGGGGGCGGTTACTTGCCCAAAAGCTTTTTGATCTTCTTCGAGTCGGGGGCGGACAAAATCCCGTCCACGGCGACGCGACGCTTGCGCGAACCCGTCTTCTCCTGGAACTTGTGCACGTTCATTGCGTGAGCGTGCTTCACCTTGCCGGTGCCCGTGAGCTTGAAGCGCTTCTTGGCACCCGAGTGGGTCTTGTTCTTCGGCATGACTGCCCTTTCTGGTCAGGCCGAGCCCTAAGGCTCGACACGTAGCAAACGGGCTATTCGCCCGAAGTCTCTTCGGAGGCAGGCGCCTCCTTGGTCTCGCCGGTCTCGACCGGCTCGGTCTCGACCGCCTCGGTCTTGACAGGCTCAGTCTTGACAGGCTTGGACTTAGCAGCCTTGGACTTGGCAGGCTCCTTAGCCTCGTGACGCGCGGCGCGTTCAGCAGTGACAGCTTCCTTCTTCGCCTCACGTTCCTTGCGTGCCTCGTCGCGCGCTTCTGCCTTCTTCTTTAGCGGCCCAAGTACGAGGGACATGTTGCGCCCTTCCTGCGTGGGAGCGTTCTCGATGATCGACAGATCCGCAACATCCTCGGCAAGACGCTGCAACAAGCGGCGGCCCATCTCGGGACGCGACTGCTCGCGACCGCGGAACATGATCGTGACCTTGACCTTGTCGCCGCCCTTAAGGAAGCGGATGACGTGGCCCTTTTTGGTCTCGTAGTCATGCTCATCGATCTTGAGACGGAAACGCATCTCTTTGATCTCAGTGTTGGCCTGGTTGCGTCGAGCTTCACGGGCCTTTACAGCGGCTTCGTACTTGAACTTGCCATAATCCATGAGCTTGGCGACCGGGGGACGCGAGTTGGGTGCAACCTCAACCAGGTCGAGGTCAGCTTCCTGCGCAAGACGGAGCGCGTCCTCGATACGGACGATACCAACCTGTTCACCGGCGGGGCCGACTAGGCGCACCTCCGGGACTCGGATGCGCTCGTTGATGCGGGGCTCGTTGATGGTGGCTCCTTCTGTAGTCAATATGGGCATGCCGCCGGGCAAAGAAAAAACCTCTGCTCGAATGCGAGCAGAGGCCACCAGAAACCGTGCTGGAATTCACGCCGAGGCGCGAGTTCTAGCCGGTGACATACCCCGGTCCATTTTCTGGCTCGAAGGTGGGAGGTGGACTCCACTTGCGTGCCGTGGAGAACTCCCACGGCCGGTCAGTAAGACAGAATATCACTATGAGCGACAAAACACAGTCATCGGGCATCGGCGAGCCCTCCGCCACTACTACTTCTACCGGCGACACCGCGGCACGCGACCTCGCCGACGTCAACGCCGTGGAACTTATCTCTACTGTAAGCGTTCACCTATTGAGTGCAGCCGCGCTCCGTTGCGGACTCGCTGACGACGGCGAACAGTTCCAGGATCTTGATGAGGCGCGAACCATTATCAACGCCCTGGCCGGACTCGTCACAGCAGCCGCACCGGACCTTGGTGACACACACGCACGATCGCTCCGGGACGGACTGCGGAGCGTACAGTTGGCATTCCGGGAGGCTTCGGTCATTCCGGATCTACCGGGTGAAGGCCCGGGTGAGAAATACACGGGAGCAGTGGCGTAGTTGGCGGATGACACCCCTGAGCAGAATGACGGTCGCCTGACGGCCGGTTCACGCGCGGAGGACACTTCGGTGGAATCCCTCGTGGACGTCGTGAGCGACTCCAATTCCGCTACGAGTGTCATCCGAGGTCACGAGGCACAGCACGCCACACTGCACAGTCGCGCTCGCACCTACAAGCGCCGCCGCCGCTGGCCTTGGGTCATAGCGCTCCTGCTTCTTGCTGGGCTGCTCGCCACCTCGATCACTATGACCTATCAGATGAGCGAGCGCTCTGAGGCGTGGTCCCAACAGGTCGACGACATCACTGCGACCAGCTATGGCTTGGGCGACCAACTCGCGGACTCCAAGGCAGAAGGCGTCCGTAGCGCGGATCAGATTGACCTTCTCGAGCAGCAACTCTCCAACTCGAAGGACACCGTCCTCAAGCTTTCTGACGAGAAGGCGCAGTGGCGCGACGATACCGAGTTTGCGCAACAGCAGGTCGAGGCGACCGAGACCCTGCTGATGACTGCAGCGTCTGTTGCCAACAGCCTGCAGCGCTGTAGCGAAGGCCAGTCGGGGCTCATCGACTTTATCGAGAGCGCGGAGGAGTACACCCCCGAAGAACTGGTCGCGTATCGCGAGAGCGTGACCGAACTGTGCGACAACGCAGCACAGGCCAACACGGACTTGCAGAAGGCCTTGGCAGAATGAACCGCCGCCCCCTGACCGCGCTGCTTGCGGCCTGCGCCATCGCACTGTCAGGGTGCTCGATGCTTCCTGAAGCCCCAGGCGCGCTCCCCACCGACTTTGTACCCTCCCCCTCTATCTCGCCAGGCGAAGGCGGAGGCGCGTTGTCGCCGGATGGTTTCAGCGCCGCCCAGCGGATGACCGTCCGGGTGCGCAACGTAGGCTGCGGTTTTCTCTCCACTGGCACAGGTTTTGCTTTGGATGAGCACACGCTCGTCACCAACCGGCACGTGATCGAGAATTCCAAGGAACTGCAGATACAGACGTACGACGGCCGCTCAATCGACGCCACCACAGTATCCGCGACCACCGTCGCGGATATCGCGATTGTCACCACCGAAGAATCTCTCGGCCAGTCGTTTGCCCAGACGGCACAAGCCGACCCTGCCGAATCCGATGTCGTCACTGTGGTGGGATATCCGCAAGGCGGCCGGCTCAGTACCGTGTCGGGCATCGTCCTTGGCACTACCGCGGACCCGCTGGGTAGCGCTGTGGACACGGTTCTTGCCACGACAGCGGTCGTGGAGCCCGGCTCGTCCGGCTCCCCCGTGCTTGACGTTGACGGAAATGTCGTAGGGGTTGTCTACGCAAAGAATGACGCGAGCCAGAGCTTCATCGTGCCGGTCTCTACCCTCAACACGCTGCTGGACGAGACGGCTTTGCTCGTGCCAGAAGCTTCACGATGCTAGGGATTGACCGATGAGCACCCCCGACGGCACACAGCCAGACCAGCCGAGACTTGCCGCCCCTACGTTCACGCCACCGGCCGATGCCTCGCCACCCAGGCCTCCAGCCTTCGCCGTAGTCGTGCCGCAGAGCGGACTGCCCGCCTTCGCGTCAGTGGGTGATCCGCGTGAATCGCAAGCCCCACCCCCCCTCGTCACGGCTTCCCCCGGCGGCCCTTCGTCCCGGTCGGGTGCACGGGCCCGGATCATCGTCCTGTCCCTCGCCGCCGTCGCGCTGCTGGGACTCGCGGGTTACCTCTGGGTAGTCAATGCTCAGTGGCAAGACCAAAACACTGAATTGCGAGACCAGGTCACCATCCTGCAGACAAATCTGGACAACGCGACCACTCAAATGGAGCAGCTTGAGTCGACCCTCGACCAGAGCAACACCAACCTGACCGGCGCGACGGACAAGATCACCGACCTCTCGGATACCTCGGCAAACGCACGCGACCAGGCAGCATTCCTCAGTGAAATCGCGGATTCGTTTGACCAGTGTGTCGACGCGCAGGCGAGTCACATCTCGCACCTTGAGAATGCCTCGCGGTACACCGCCTCTAGCCTGGCGGCAGAAGGTCGCGACGTCGAGGAGTACTGCGACAACGTCAATTCCACGTACTCGGACTTCCTCAAGAGCTTGGACGAAGAGTGACCAGGCGTTTGTCTCCCTTGCTCGGCGCACGTGCGGGCGCCGCGCTTATTGCAGGCACCCTGACGCTTGGCGGTTGCTCGGTACTGCCCCAGTCACCGCCGCCCCTGGACGCTGTCTCCAGTGAGGTGTCCGCTTCTTCAGAACTTGTCACGCCGCAGGTCTCTCCCTCGCCGGTATCCGTGGCCAGCGAGGTCGCAGACGGGTTTTCGGACGAGGAGCACGCTGCCGTTCGAGTGCGGACCCGCACCTGTGACGCCTTCACCGTGGGCTCCGGGTTCATGCTTGACGAGCACACCCTCGTGACCAACCGCCACGTGGTAGAGGGCGCTCAAACCATCACCTTGAGCACCTACGACGGCAAGGAGTACGAGGCGACCGGCTCAGTCACTGCTGAATTCGCGGACCTCGCGCTCGTCACCGTGAGCGACTCGTTTGAATTTGCCGCGCAGATCAGCTCGTCGGGTCCCGATGCCGGCGACATGCTCGACATCGTGGGCTATCCACTCGGCGGCCCGCTTGAAACCCGTGCCGGCCCGTATGTACAGCAGGTCCCGGACGAACTCGTCAAAGGTAGCGACGACGTGGACCTGATCGAGGTTCAGGCGGAGCACGGCAACTCGGGCTCCGGGGTGTACAACTCAGACGGCCAGGTCGTGGGGGTGCTGTACGCCACCGATGAATCCGGCGAAAGCTTCGCGGTTTCCCTCGAGTCACTGAAAAGATTCCTGAGTGACGATTCGCTGCACGTCAGCAACGACGCGGTCTGCTCTTAACGAGCCAACCGTGGATCTGGCGAGTCTGTCAGGCTTGGGCGAGCCGCAGTTCAATAGAGTCGACGCGGGTCGCGATCGTGTCGGACCGCGCCACCTCGCTCTGGACTCGCTCCAGCACGTGGTCGACTTCTGGCTGGGACAGCCCCGCTGCGAGGCTCAGCACGATCGCAACTTCTGCGTCTCGGCCGGCCACCGCGTCAACCCTGCGCAGCTGATCGCCCGTCGACACTGTTGCGATGACTGCCGCGCGGATGTCGTCCGCCACCACCCCGTCGATGATCGCGGGCTTCCACTCGAGGCCCTGACCTAGCGCCCACACCGCTGGGCGGGGAATCAGCACGGTCTCCATGCCGGGATTGATGACCAGAGTGCTCCACTCCTCGGCCATCGCTGCCAGCGCCGCGCGCGGCCCCTCTGCGGGGATGGGACGAGCCTGCGCGTTCCAGGCCTTCATGGCATCGACGTCGGTAAAGACGGGCAACGCCGCACGGCCATCGGGCATCTGGACGGCGACCACTCCGGTCGAGGCAACGTGATCCTGCTCCACCCCGTGCTTGCCAAGGTGGCGCTGCTCGCCCGTGGCGAGAACGGGGATGAGCACCCTCGCGTAAGCGAGTGCGTCCACCACGTCGGCCAGTGGGGCCTTGCCGCGCGAAACCTTGATCAAAGCTTGCGCGAGATGCGCGTCGGCACTACCGTCATCGTCCGCAAAGATCGATTCGGGTATTTCCTTAAAGGGTTCGCCGTCGCTCATACGACTTAATGCTACGGGCGACCTGCGACATCGAGCGCTTGCGGAAGCGTGAAGTTTCCGTTGTAGAGCGCCTTGCCCACGATCGCACCCTCAATACCGAGTCCCGCGATGGCGCGTAGCGCTGCGATATCGTCGAGCGAGCTGATGCCTCCCGAGGCGACGACGGGTGCCTTGGTGGCCTTGCAGACCTTCTTCAGGAGTTCCACGTTCGGGCCGGAAAGCATGCCGTCCTTCTTGACGTCAGTGACGACGTAACGCGAGCAACCCGCGGCGTCGAGCCGTGCGAGAACCTCCCAGAGGTCGCCGCCGTCCTTGGTCCAGCCACGGGCGGCCAGCGTGGAGCCGCGCACGTCAAGACCCACGGCGATGCGGTCGCCGTACGTGGCGATGGCCGATGCGGTCCATTCTGGGTTCTCGAGGGCAGCGGTGCCGAGGTTGACCCGGGTGCAGCCTGTCGCGAGCGCGCGCTCGAGTGAGGCGTCGTCACGGATGCCACCGCTCAGCTCAACCTTGACATCTACGGCCTTCACCACGGTGGCCAGCAGTTCGGCGTTTGAGCCACGCCCAAACGCTGCGTCCAGGTCCACCAGGTGGATCCATTCGGCTCCGCCCTTGACCCAGTCAAGTGCGGCGCTCAGTGGGTCGCCGTAGTTGGTCTCAGAGCCAGCCTCTCCCTGGGTAAGGCGAACGGCCTGACCGTCGGCAACATCGACTGCGGGCAGGAGTTCAAGGCGGGTGGCGTCAGTCACTGTGATCTCTTTCGTGGATGGCGTGGTGTCAAGCAAAGCGGTCTATAGCGTAGCGAGCCAGTTGCGCAGCAGGTGCAGGCCAGCGTCGCCGGACTTCTCGGGGTGAAATTGTGTCGCGGTCAGCGCCCCGTTCTCGACGGCGGCGACGAACCTGTCCCCAGCATCGGCATCGGCGCCACTCTTTCCTGCCACCGACCAGGTGACGAGAGGCGGCGTGAAGCGCCCGGTGTCCTCCGTTGTCCCCAGCGGGAACTGACGTGCGCCGTAAGAGTGGACAAAGTAGAACCGTTCGCGCTCGATGCCCTTGAACAGCTCGCTGTGCTCTGGCGCCTCTACCGTTGCCCAGCCCATGTTGGGAACCACGGGCGACTGAAGTCGCTCGACGATTCCGGGCCATTCGCCCAGGCCCGCCGCGGTGGAGCCGTGCTCCACACCGCGCTCAAACATCACCTGCATGCCGACGCAGATGCCGAGCACCGGGCGTCCTCCAGACAGGCGGCGGCCGATGATCTGCTCGCCGCGCACCTGCTTGAGCCCTGTCATCACGGACTCGAATGCCCCGACCCCCGGAACCACGAGACCGTCGGCATTCTCCGCTGCGGCGCGATCATTCGTCAGAACCACCGTCGCGCCCACATGTTCTAGGGCACGCACCGCCGAACGGACGTTGCCGAAGCCGTAGTCAAGGACGCAGACAAGAGGGGAACTCATGCACGCGAGTTTACCGGGCCGTCGGACTGCTTCTTAGCGGGAATTGGGGCGGTGGGGCATGCACCACGTTCCAGGGGCGGCTCTCTCAGGTCACACAGCGCAGAGCCGGAGGCTCTCCGTCGCGCACAACTGCCGCGCGTACTAGGCTAAATGGGAGAAAGTTCACCGCGCATCGGAGGCAAACCATGTCCACTAGTCAAGTACTGATCATCGTTGGCCTGGCCATCGTCGTAGTCCTGTTGATAGTGCTCATCGTCGCCATTCGTCGCCGCAAGGCGCGCGCCTTCGCGGCGCTCACGCCTGAGGAGCGCGAACTGCACTTCGCCAGGCGCGAGCACGACAGCCGCGTCACCGAACTGAAGAACGAGTTCAAAGCTCAAGAGAAGGCGTCGAAGAAGCGCACCAAGCAAGCGGAGGACCGGCTCAAGGACGCCCTGAAGATTGGCGACGACCGACTTGATTCCCGCAAGAGTCGGGAAGGCACGGTCACGCTCACGGGGCTCGCACTCACCACTCCCTCAGGCACTCAAGAGATCACGCCAGAGACCTCGGCAATGGTAGAAACGCGTGGCGCCGCCCCGGCAGGTGAAGGGGAACCCGACACCCGCCACGTGGCACTCACCATCACTGGCGCGGGCCAGGATCAGACCATGGCTTTCGACACCGATGCTGAGGGCGACGTGCGCGGGCTCGCGGCCAAGATCACCAGCGCCGCCACGAACGTCACTGTGCTGAGGACGCAGCGCTCGCACGCCATTAAGGCCGCGGAAGACGAGGTCGCGACGGCCAACGCCAACGCGACGGTCGAGGCGAATAACGCTCAAGCGCGCTACGACGCAGCAGTCCAAGAAAGCCTCGCGACGGTGCGTGCCGCCGAGGACGCCGTGCGGATGCGCGGGATCAACCCCACCTAGCCCCGAGTGGCCCGGGTTCGCTCATGGCCGCATGATGGCGTCTCAGTGCCCCTAGCGGTCTCACCCTGCCGCCCAGATGGGCTGAACTGGTCCTTCGACTAGACGAGCGTGGTCAACACCACTGCGGCGGTTGAGCCTTCGCCAAGCCCCTGGGCCACTCGCACGGCCTTCTTGACCGGCAGAATAAAGCCGCCTTGCTCACGTGAGGGAAAGATGGACGTGGTCCAGTCGCTGTCTCCGATGCGAACCCTGACCTTGACTGAGCCGAACCCGGCGCGCATGCCCGTGTGGGCATCGTCTATCTGGTCGGACAGATCGTCGGGCACCGTGACAAACATCCACGTCGCGGTCTGCGCCGCCCAGCGCCACACCACAGCGTTGAACCGGTACTCGCTAGTCACGATCACGCCCCCTTCGACCCCGCCACGGCGACGCCTTTGCAACAGTGGGCCAGGTGGGGCTTGAACCCACGACCGACGGATTATGAGTCCGCTGCTCTAACCGGCTGAGCTACTGGCCCGTGCACACCACGAGGGTGAGCGGTAGGTAGTCTATCTGCGTAGGCACTAGTCGAGTAGCCGTGTTCGTAAGTGCCCTCAGAGTCGTGTAACGTTTGTGACTGCACAATCCCTCTTAGCTCAATTGGCAGAGCAGCCGACTGTTAATCGGCAGGTTATTGGTTCGAGTCCAATAGAGGGAGCAGGTTAAGACACTCAACCGGTCCGCAATGCGGGCCGGTTTTTGTGTTTCTGCTGGGTCTGCCCCGTCACAAATAGTGGGGAAAGACCCGGACTACTCCTCGCGCAGGCTACGGCGCAGTTGTTCCAGGCGGATCACTTCAGCGAATGCCTCACTGGCCGCCTCTGTCCCCTGCCCCGCACGCTGCATCCGCCCCCGCACCTCAGCAATACGCCTGGTGATCCCCAGGTCGAGCACGCGTGCCAGCACGGACTTGACGTAGCGGTACGCCTCTTCCGGCTTGTCATGAGGCAGCGGAGTCACGGCGATCTCGGAGACGGTGGGCTCCAGCATCGGCCCCACCTGCTCGGCGACCATTGCGACCCAGTCGCTCGTCGCCTGCGGCCCCCCGGCGGCTAAAATCCCATCAAAAACAGCGCGGTACTGCGGCACGGTGAAGGCCTCGGAAGTCAACTCGTCAAAAACAGCCCTCACGTCCGCGCGGGCAACGATCGCATCGGGCAATTGCAAGATCACACCGAGCGCCACGGCCTCCGACCTCACCACCGGGTCGCGGGGGTTGGGTCGCTCGTAGCCTTCGTGAGCGCCAAACACTCCCTGCGCCGATGCGTGGTCCGCGTACGGGTCGCCGTCATCTGGCGGCGGCTCCTCCTGGGACGGCGGCCCGTAGGCGCCTGAGGGGTCCTGCTGGCCACGCTGGGCGCCGCGAGCGCCCGATGCCGCACCTGGCTGGCCCGGCCGGCCCGGCCGGCCCGACTGGCCCTGTGGCGGGCGCTGAGAGCTCTGCGAACGCGCGGCAGCGGCACTTGCCTTGCCTGCATCGGTGACCGCCTTACGGATGACCACCTCATCCATCCCCAGCCAACCGGCCAGGCGGCGCGCGTACTCGGGCTGGATGGCCCGATCGCGAATGCCGGCCACCACCGGCGCAGCGGCGCGCAAGGCGGCCACTCGACCCTCGGGGGTCTCAAGATTATTCGAGCTCAGCGCTGTTTTGATGACGAATTCGAACAGCGGTACCCGTGACTCCATGAGCGCTCGCACGGCCTCATCGCCGTGCTGCTGACGGATGTCGCATGGGTCCAGCCCCTCGGGGTCGACGGCGACGAACGTCTGCGCAAGGAACTGCTGGTCCAGCGAGAAGGACTTGAGCGCGGCATTTTGGCCCGCCTCGTCACCGTCGAAGGTGAAGATCACCTTGGCGCCGGTTGCGCCTACTTTGAGCTGGGCGCCGCCCACATCACCCATGAGCCTGCGCACCACCTTCACGTGGTCCTCGCCGAACGCGGTTCCGCATGTCGCGACGGCATTAGGGATTCCCGCGAGGTGGCACGCCATCACGTCGGTGTAGCCCTCCACCACCACAACGGTGCGCTCGGAACGGATCGAACCCTTAGCGAGGTCTAGTCCGTACAGGACGTTCGCCTTCTTGTACAGCGCAGTTTCGGGGGTGTTGAGGTACTTGGGGCCCTGGTCGTCCTCGTATAACTTGCGCGCGCCAAACCCAATCGGCTCACCGGTCACATCGCGGATGGGCCACACCAGGCGTCCCCGGAAACGGTCGTAGATGCCCCGTTGGCCTTCCGACACCAGGCCCGATGCGCGCAGCTCCGGCTCGGTGAACCCGTTGGTGCGCAGGTGCTCCAGCAGCGCCGACCATCCTTGAGGGGCATATCCGCACCCGAACGTCTCGGCCGCTTCCTTGCCGAACCCCCGGCCCAGCAGGAAGTCGCGCGCGGTCTTGGCCTCGGGGGTGCCGAGCTGAGAGACAAAGAACTCAGCGGCGACGCGGTTGGCATCGAGCAGGCGCTTGCGGAGCCCCGCGGTGCCCTCCTTGCGGGGACCGCCGCCAGACTCGTAGCGCAACGTCACATTGGCGCGTTCGGCCAGGTATTCCACGGCCTCAGCAAAGGGAAGCCCGTCCATGCGCATCACGAATTCGATGACATCGCCGCCCTCGCCGCAGCCAAAGCAGTGCCAGCGGCCAGCACCAGGGCGGACATGGAAGGAGGGGCTGCGCTCATCGTGGAACGGACACAGACCCTTGAGGGATCCCACGCCCGCGGACTTCAGTGTGACGTGCTGGCCGATGATGTCTTCAATGGGCGCGCGCTCGCGAACAGTCGCGATGTCGTCTCTATTGATAGTGCCAGCCACGTCCTTACTCTAGTTGGCGCCCTTGGGCTCAAGCGCCG
>Ga0307486_1001122_pt1 | contig 21424 bp, 21 predicted proteins | sample CBIW02metaG_FD_203663 | JGI IMG/M metagenome (GOLD analysis project Ga0307486, IMG submission 203663) | Sea-ice brine microbial communities from Beaufort Sea near Barrow, Alaska, United States - CBIW 0.2 | ecosystem: Environmental > Aquatic > Marine > Coastal | place: USA: Alaska | collected...
GGCGTTCAGCTCAACGCCTTCGAAAGCGGTGACCGCTTCACGATCGTCTCGAAGCGGCAAGCGGAGGCGACGGACCTGGCGGCCCTCGCCCGCCCGGCCGGCGACGTGACCGACGAATCGCTCCTTCCCCACAGCCTCGGCGACTGGGTCGACGCCCAGGCGGTCACGCGTGACGGCGCTGGCCTGGCCGAACTGGTCACGCGGCTGCGCGAGCGCGGCTACCTCAGCCACGCTCTGACGGTGCCGGCGGGGGACTCCTGGACCGCAGACCTCGGCGACTATCAGTTTGCGCCGAGCCTGTCTGGACACTCCATGGACCGCATCGATGCCCTCTTCACGGCGTTGCTCAAAAAACAGAACAGCACCACCGCCACGGAGAACTCCCAGCTCGTGGCCGCGATCGGTGATGACGAACAGTTCGCCGTGGCGACCGCGCTGCTCGCCCGCCACCTCGGATTCGAGTCCCGCGTGGTCGTGGGCTTTAGGCTTGGTGGTTCCGCAGATGCGAGTGCGCCCGGCTCCTGCCTGCAGGGCGTCTGCGCGGGGCAGAACCTCGCTGCCTGGGTCGAAGTGGCCAGCGGTGACAACACCTGGGTCACCGTTGACGCGACGCCGCAGTTTCAGAACGCGCTGTCGCCCATTGACGACCCGACCCGCGACCCGCAGTACAACACGGAGGTCATTATTGAGGGCGCTACCGAGCAACGCGCCCCCGAGGCGAACCCCACCAGCGGTGAAGACCAGCAGAAACAGCAACCGGTCACCGGCCCCGATCGGGACTGGTTGTTCGCGGTCCTTAAGATCGGCGGCATCAGCCTGGCAGCGTTGCTCGCGATCAGCACGCCGTTCCTGGTCATTCTCGGTGCCAAACTCTGGCGTCGCCGCACCAGAGCGCGGGCCGTTGACGTGTCGGCACGATTCGCGGGTGGCTGGGACGAGTACATCGATGCCGCTGTTGACCGCGGCCTCGAGGACCAGGGCAATCTCACCCGGGTCGAGATAGCGTCGCGCTATCAGTCGGCCGGCGGCGAGCACCTCGCGACCCTCGCCGATCGGGCCGTCTTTGGCCCGACCCCGCCGCAGGCTGCCGAGAGCGATGCCTTCTGGGTCCTCGTCACGGCCGAACGCGCCGGCCTGGCCGCCGGCGGCACCCGGCGGCAACGCCTGCGCGCCGCCGTCTCCCTGCGCTCTTTTTCTCGGTTAGCGGATGCCCGCCGACCGTCTATTGTTCGACGACGCTCGTCACGTTACGACGTCATCACCGCGCGCTCGAACCGGCGCGACAGCAGCAGATTGGAGGAGCGGCCGCGCACCAGCGGCCGCGAATCATAAATGGATGAATCATCTGGAGCAGCGATCGCTGGAATCACGGTGACCGTGCTGATCAGCATCGGCGTGTACGTGTTCTCGTCGATCGCCCTCGGCAAGATCTTTGTAAAACTCGGTGAACAGGCCTGGAAGGGGTGGGTGCCCATCGTCAACACGGTGACCCTGTTTGAGCTCGGTCGCTATTCGGCCGTGTGGGTGGTGGGCCTGTTCATTCCGGTGGCAAACCTGGTGGCCCTCGTCGTCTTCATCCTGGCGGTCAACAGCGTCAACCGACGGTTGGGACGCGGCGGCGGGTTCACTCTGCTGCATCTGGTCTGTCTTCCCGTCTGGGCCGGCGTGCTCGGGTTCGGAAAGTGCGCCGACACTGGCTGGATGCCCGCGACAGGGTATGTGCCGTTCGCTCCGGTGACGCCGCTCTCGGTCACGCCGCGCTCGATGGCGCCACTGTCGGTTCCGCCACTGTCGGTTCCGCCACTGTCGGTTCCGCCACTGTCGGTTCCCCCGACGTCGGTTCCGCCCGAACCGGTGCCGTCGGAACGGGCACCGGCACCGGCAGCTGTTGCGCCAACCGCTGTTGCGCCAACCGCTGTTGCTCCGGCAGCCGTGCCGGCGGACCATAAGGCTACGGTGCCTGCCCCGACCGCTCCTCCCGCTCCGCTCGTAACGTCCGAACCGCCGCCACCCCTGACCCGAGTGCCACCGGTCGCACCGCCGGGCGCGCAGGCTCTGCCGACCGGACCACCGCCCTTCTACGTGGGCGCTCCGCCGGCACGGCGCGTTGCCGAGGCGCCGCCAGCGCCGCCAGCGCCGCCAGCACAGTCAGCACCGCCGACTGGTTCAGCGCCGCCCGCGCACGCAGCGGCCGCGGCAGTTCCACCGGAACTGGCACCGGCACCGGTGGCTGCGACCCCGCCTGCCGAGGCAGACGACGACCTGGACGAGACCATGATCGTGGTGCGCCATATGAAGCCATGGACGCTCGAAACCGAACATGGGCTCAAGGTCTCGCTGACCAAATCGGCCGTGCTGCTTGGACGCAACCCCGCGCGCGGCAGCGCACATCCCGGTGCGCAGTTGGTGGTACTGCACGACCCCGATAAGACGGTGTCGAAGACGCACGCTCGCCTGGATTATTTCGAGGGCATCTGGGGTATCCGCGACCTGCAGTCGACCAACGGCACCGTGCTCATTGATAGCGGCGGCAATGAGAACGAGCTCGATGCGGGTGCGAGTTCGGCCCTGACCGATCGATTTCTGCTGGGCGAACTCGCGGCGCGCATCTACCTGGAGGCCTGAGTCATGACCCCTTTTTTCGACCAGCGCGCGACGAGCGCGGGAGTCTCCCTAGAGTGTGGCTCGCGCACCGATGTTGGCCGCAAACGCGAAGAGAATGAAGACTCCGTGCTGGCGGCGTCTCCGGTGTTCATCGTCGCCGACGGAATGGGCGGGCTCGAGGCAGGCCACCGGGCCAGCGCCGCCGTGATCGCCGAATTCCAGACCTGCATCGGTCGCTCCAGCGTGGTGGCCGCCGACGTGGTGACCGCGGTCGAGCGCGCCCACACCGCGGTGCGCGTCATATCGGATTCGACCCGGCGCGGCGCCGGAAGCACCCTCGCCGGCCTGGTGCTTATCGACCACGAGGATGCCCCGCACTGGCTCATCGTGAACGTGGGCGACTCTCGGGTCTATCGCCTGCACGCTGGCGAATTTCAACAGCTCAGCATCGATCATTCCCTCGCCCAGCAACTCATCGACGAGGGCTCACTGCTGCCAGCGGATCTTGCTACCTTCGCCCGCAAAAACGTCATCACCCGTGCGATGGGCGCTGATAGCAGCAGCGCGGACTATTGGCTGCGACCGGTCGTCACCGGCGAACGGCTGCTGGTGTGCTCCGATGGGCTCACCGGTGAACTCTCCGACGAGAGTATCAAGGCCGGCCTGACCCTCGGCGGTACCACCCAGAAGACGGCCGACGTGCTGCTCGCCGGAGCGTTGGAACGCGGCGGGCGAGACAACGTGTCGGTGATCGTCATCGATATCATCGCTGGCGGAGTCAACTCGTGGCACGGCGTCGCGATCGATAACGACGACCATGCGCACACCATCGACACCCGCACCGACGATACCCGCCCGGTGCATCGCGTGGCCCGCCATGCCGGCCGCTGACCCGCGGTACCCGGCCTCGGCGCCAGCACCCGAGACGGCCGACGACCTCGACCACGCAACCCTCATCATTCGCCGGGGCGCGCCGCGGCACGTCGCCGCGGCGCCGACCCCGAGTAGCGAGTCCGCCCCATCCGCGGAGCCCGACGACGACCAGACGCGAATAGTGCAGCGCACCACCGACGAACACACCTGCGCCACGCAAAGAAAACCCACAGCGAGTCGCCCAGGTTGGGCATCAGAAGCTCCCAGCGACGACGCAGACCCAACCGACTCCACCGTGCGTTCCGCTCGAGGCGGCACGAGCAACGACACGCTCCTGAGCGGTCGGAGGGCCGCGTCGGCCGCACCCACTCCCGTCGTCGACGCACTGCAGCGCCGCTACGAGCCGCCGCAGGTGCGGAGCGGGTCGAGTGTGCGCTATGCGGCGCGGCCGACCCTGGTCATCGTCGAGGCATCAGCATCAGCATCAGCCAACAGGCGCGATCCGGCTCGCATCGCGCTCGCCGCCGAGGCCGCCCGCATCCGGCAGCGCACCCTGGCCCAATCTCGGCGCCGACGACGTCTCACCCTGACCGCGATCGTCACGAGCACCCTTCTGGTGTTGCTTGGGGCGGCAGCCTTCACGGCGTTCGCCGTCATGACCTGGTGATGCCAGACCCACCGCGTAATAACTTTCACGAGTGCACATAACACCCCCGAAAGGGGCCGCGTGAAGGGGGTGCGGGCTAGCTCGGTGAGGTAGCCTAAGGATCTATCGATAAGCCCCCAGTGATCACAGGTGTAGCAGCCACGCTGCGCGTGTCCTGGCAGGTTTCCGCAGCAAATTGACCCGGGGGGACGGTTGTGCCAAGCCTTACCGAGATTCTTATATTGCACGGCCTGCTACCGATCGAGCATCTCGACTCACTCGCGGTCGGTGACCCCGCCGACGAAAAAGCCGTGCGCGCCCTCGTAGACAGTGCCGTGATCACCGAGCTGCAATTCGCCAGAGCCCGGGCCGAACAGGCCGGGCTGCCCTTCGTAGAGCTCATCGACTATCCCGTCGACCGGCTGGCTATTTCCAAGGTGACCGCTGCAGTCTGCCGCCGACACGAAATCCTGCCGATCGCCATCGAAGACGGCCGTCTTGTTCTGGCGATGGTCGACCCCGGCAACGTCTTCGCCCTCGATGACGTGAGTGAAGCGGCACGAATGCGCGTGGCCCCGGTCGTTGCCGAACGCGGGGATCTGCTCGCGGCGATCACCCGTCACCACCGGGCCGATGACGAGCTCAGCAACCTCACGACCACCCTCGAAGAAGAGAACGCGCCCGAGGCCGACACCATGGGCGGCCCCGGGTCAACCGATGACTCGGCTCCGATCGTGCGATTCGTGAACCTGCTGGTGAGCCAGGCCATTCAGGACCTGGCTTCCGACATCCACATCGAGCCCGGCGAACATAGCCTGCGGGTGCGTTACCGCATCGACGGCGTGCTGCACGAGATGCAGACGGCACCCAAGAATATTCAGAACGGCGTGATCTCCCGGCTCAAGATCATGAGCGACATCGACATCGCCGAGCGGCGCAAACCGCAGGACGGCCGCATGACCGTGCGTCACGCGGGGCGTCAGATCGACCTGCGCGTGGCCACACTGCCCACCGTGTGGGGCGAAAAAGTGGTCATGCGTATTCTCGACAACTCGAACACGACCCTGGACGTGCGCGCACTGGCCCTGCTCGAGCACAATTTTGAGGCCTATCAGGCCTCCTATTCCAAGCCCTACGGCATGATTTTGATCACGGGCCCGACCGGCTCAGGCAAGTCGACCACCCTGTACACCACCCTCAGCGCGGTCGCCCGCCCCGAGATCAACGTGATCACGGTCGAAGACCCGGTCGAATACCGCATGGCCGGCATCAACCAGGTGCAGGTGAATCCGAAGGCGGGGCTCACCTTCGCGAGCGCCCTGCGTTCCATCCTGCGCAGCGACCCGGATGTCGTTCTGCTGGGTGAGATCCGCGACCACGAGACCGCGCAGATCGCCATCGAGGCCTCGCTCACTGGTCACCTCGTGCTCTCCACCCTGCACACCAACGACGCGCCGAGCGCGATCACCCGGCTGACGGAGATGGACATCGAGCCGTTTCTGGTCGGGTCGGCGCTGGACTGTGTGGTTGCCCAACGTCTGGCCCGCCGCCTGTGCGACCGCTGCAAGGCACCGGCCGAACACGACGCTGAACAGCTCGCCCGGTTGCGCTTCGCGTTCGACCCGGAGCAGCCACTGCCGCAGACTTTTCTGCCGGTGGGCTGTGCGCACTGTTCCAAGACCGGTTACCGCGGCCGCATCGCGGTGCATGAGGTGATGACGGTCACCGAAGAAATTGAGCGGATGGCTGTCGCCCGCGCCTCCAGTTCTGAAATCGGCCGCACGGCGCGCGAGCAGGGAATGATCACCTTGCGCGAGGACGGCTGGACGAAGGTTCAGATGGGCTTGACCTCGATCGAGGAAATTTTGCGAGTTGTCGCATAGTGCACAAGGGGAGTTTTGCGTGAGCCAGCCAATTTATGACATACCATTTTCGCCTGCGGGGGATTCTGAGGCGGGGTGGAACCCGGCGGAGGGCGATCGCCGCCATGGTGGCAATGAAGCGCCAGACCTCGTGGCGCAGACGGAGGCTCACCCGGCTCCGGCCAGCGGCGCTGGCGGTCGCCGCGAACAGAGACGATCCGGCGGTGACGAGGTCTCCGACCTTGACCTACTGAACGCGCTGTCCGAGGTTCTCGACCTCAATGCCTCCGACCTGCACATCACGGTCGGCGCGCCCCCGAGCATCCGGGTCGATGGGAGCCTTCGACCCATCGACGGCTCCACCCGATGGATGGGCGACAAGGTCACCTCGGCGCTCTACAGCATCCTTTCGCCGACACAACGCGCACAGTTTGAGAAGGAACTCGAGCTGGACTTCGCTTACACTGCGAGTGGGGCGCGCTTTCGGGTGAACTATTATCATCAGCGCAATTCCATCGGCGCAGCTTTCCGTCTGATCCCGCGCGGAATCAAACCGTTGAAGGAACTTGGGGTTCCCGAGTCGGTGTCCCAGTTCGCGAAACTGTCGCGCGGCCTCGTGCTGGTGACCGGACCAACCGGGTCGGGCAAGTCGACGACCTTGGCCGCCCTCATCGACGTGGTCAATCGCACACGCGCGGAGCACATCGTCACGGTGGAAGACCCGATCGAGTTTCTGCACCAGCATCAGAAGTCCATCGTCAACCAGCGTGAGGTGGGGCACGATACGCACAGCTTCGCATCCGCGCTCAAGCACGTTCTGCGTCAAGACCCCGACGTGATTTTGATCGGTGAGCTACGCGACCTGGAAACGATCTCGGTGGCGCTGACCGCGGCCGAGACCGGCCACCTCGTGTTTGCGACCCTGCACACGCAGTCGGCAGCGCAGACGATCGACCGCATCATCGATGTCTACCCGCCGCACCAGCAGGGGCAGGTGCGCACCCAGCTGGCGGCGACCCTGCGGGGCGTCGTCTGCCAGGCCCTGGTCCGGAAGGTGGGCGGTGGCCGTGTGGTGGCCACCGAGATTCTGGTGACTACCCCGGCCGTCTCCAACCTGATTCGCGAAGGCAAGACGTATCAGGTCTCGTCGTCGATGCAGGCCGGTCGCGCGCTCGGGATGCAGACCCTGGACCAGCACCTTGCCGAGCTCGTGAATGACGGTCTGATCACCCGACAGTCGGCAGAAGAGAAGGCGCAGGATCTCGAGGGGCTAGCGCAGCTCATTCGCCGGGTTGATGTTTCCGACCCTGCAGCTAATTCGATGCTCACCGGTGGTATCGACTTCGGCGACTCCTTCTCGCCGCGAGACACGAAGTGACGATCAGCCTGGCCTACGCCTATAAGGGACGCAACGCCGCGGGCAAGGTAGTGAAGGGGCGAGTAGACGCCCCGTCGGAGAGCGTGGCCACGACGCGCGTGCGCACCATGGGGCTGTCGCCGATCTCGGTGACCGAAGTGGCGGTGGGCACCGGGCTGAGCATGGAGATCAAGATCCCCGGCCTGAGTAAGGGCATCGGACTCAAAGACCTCGCAATCATGAGTCGGCAGATGGCGACGATGACCTCGGCCGGACTGTCGTTGCTTCGCACCCTGAGCATTCTCGCCGCCCAGACCGAGAACAAAGATCTCGCGAAGATTCTCACGACCATTCGCAACGATGTGGAGACTGGCATTTCGCTGTCGGAGGCGCTGGAGAAACACTCCATCGTCTTTCCGCCGATCATGATCAACCTGGTCAGGGCCGGCGAGACCGGCGGATTTTTGGAGAGTTCGCTCAACTCGGTGGCCGGCAACTTCGAATCGGAGGGGAAGTTGCGCGACACCATCAAGTCAGCCATGGCCTACCCCACCATCGTGCTGATCATGGCCGTGGTGGCCGTGATCGGCATGCTCACCTTCATCGTGCCGGTGTTCGAGAAGATGTTCGCCGGTTTCGGCGGCGAGCTGCCGTTGCCCACCCAGGTGCTGGTGGTGCTGTCGAAGGCCATGGTCTGGCTGCTGCCCGTGCTCATCGTCGGCGGAATCGCATTCACAATCTGGTGGCGTAAGAACAAAAACACCGAGCGGGTGCGCAGGGTCGTCGACCCGCTCAAGCTCAAGCTTCCGGTTTTCGGCCCGCTTTTGACCAAACTCGCCATCGCGCGCTTCAGCCGCAACTTCTCGACCATGATCGGTGCGGGTGTGCCCATTTTGCAGTCGCTCGCAATCGTGGGGGAGACCTCGGGTAACTGGGTGGTGGAGTCGGCGCTGCGCAAGGTGCAGGAGTCGGTGCGCGAGGGCAAGTCGATTGCCGGGCCGCTCAGCCTCGAGCCGGTCTTTCCGGCCATGGTGACGCAGATGATCGCGGTCGGTGAAGATTCCGGTGCCCTGCAACAAATGCTGGGCAAGATCGCGGACTTCTACGATCAGGAGGTGCAGGCCACGGCGGAGCAGCTCACCGCGCTGATCGAGCCGCTCATGATCGCCTTTATCGGTGTCGTGGTCGGGGGCATGATCGTGGCGCTGTATATGCCGATGTTCAGCATTTTTGAGTACATCAAGTAGCCCCGCATTGGGGGTGCGGCGCCTCAAAATATCGGCGATGCTGTGGGTATAACCCCACATGGGTCCAGTAAAATAAGGCTGTGGGCGGTTAAAAGCCCTTTCCCAGTCAACACACAGCGAAGAGGACTTCACATGACCAGCTCCATCGCGGCTGCGCTAGCCCACAAGCGTTCAGAACTCGGCGAGAAGGAAAAGGGCTTCACCCTAATCGAGCTCCTCGTCGTCGTCATCATCATCGGCATTCTCGCCGCGATTGCCATCCCGATCTTCCTCGGCCAGCAGGCCACAGCGAGAGACAACGCGGCCAAGGCCCAGGTGACCAGCGCAAAGACCGCAATTGTCGCCCAGATGACGTCTGATTCCACTTACATTCCCAGCGGCACGACGATTCCTGGATTTACCGCCAGCACGGAAATCCCGATCACCAACATCGTGTACGTTGCCGCCACCACTGCCACCCCGGTTGTCCCGGCTAAGTTCTGCGTCTCCGCCACTGCTGGTACAAGCAAGGCTGCGATCGACAGCACAGGAGCTGCCCTCAAGGGTGGCACTTGCAACACCGCCGCCGCGGCTGTGGTCGTTCCGTAGCCATCAGGTCGAAGGGACCAGGGTGTGCGTCCCGTAGCGCTAACCCTGGTCCATCTACGTAACCATCTGCAGACCGGACACAAATGTCATGGACACTTCTCTTGAGTTGCGCGTCAGCCAGCGTGGATTCGGAGTGATCGAGATCGTCATCTCCATGTTTCTTCTCGGTCTGCTCGCCATCGCGTTCCTCCCCCTGCTCGTGAACTCGATGAAATCAACAGTCACGAACTCCTCAATTGCTACGGCTACTCAGCTCGTCAACCAACAGATGGATAGGGCTCGAGGTGCTGGTGATACCTGTGCTCTCATGACTGAGTTCGGAAATGCATTACCTGGGCTCGTTGGCCCTGACTCCCGCGGAGTGAGCTACCAGCTGGCACCACCCGATGTTTCATGCCCGTCGAGTTACCCCGGTACCGCCCGTGTGCTCGTCTCTGTCTCTGTCGTTGGCTCGACGATCGCGCCTATCACGGCCACCACCCTCATCTTCCTCAAGGCAGCCTGATGTCCAGTAAGAGTGACTCCTTCGGACGTCGAACTTCAGACGAAGGCTTCACACTCGTTGAACTGCTCGTCTACATGTTGTTTATGGTCGTCGTGCTCCTGATCGTGGGCGGCATACTCATCAACTCCTTGACTGCCGAAGGGACCGTGCGTGGTGCAACCCAGGGGAGCAACGCAGGCCAGCTCGTCTCCCAGTCCGTCGGTCAAGGGGTTCGTAACGCAAGCGCCATCACGTACATCCCGGCGACCGCTACCTTTCCTGATGAGATTCTTATAGTCCGGACCGTGGGCACCCAGACGCCAAAGGATCGGTTCTGCCAGGCCTGGTCGTTCAAAGACGGCCAGATCCGAACCACGACTTGGGAACCCCCTAGTGTCCGCTCGGCAAACATCGCCAATTGGACCCTGCTCGGCGACGGCATCCAGCAGGTATCCGATGGCCCGATTTTCACTAAGAGCGACCGTCAGGTGACTCTAAACTTCGACGTGAGCACGGGGACCGGCAAACCCGTGCGCATCACTACCTCGACTAGTCGTCACCCGATCCCGGGAGTGGAAATGAGCATCCCATGCGTCTGACACCCTCACGGCAGGCAGGTAAGTCACTTAACAACGAGAACGGCAGCGCGTTGATGGCTGTACTCGGGCTCATGGCCGTGACCATCGTGATCGGGCTCGTTATTAGCGCGGCGACGATAAACGGGCTTGCCTTCACCAGTACCAACAAAGCATCCGTTCAATCACGCTCGGCCGCCGAGGCGGGCCTGGACGTCGCCCGAGTCGGCACTTCTGGGTCGGCGTGCCCCGCGTCCTTCAGCTCGTCGGTAACCCCGGCCTATAACGCTACCGTCACCTACCTGAACGCGGCCGGCGGCACGGTGACGTGCGATCTTGCGTCGCAGATTCGTGTCGTATCCACCGGAACCGCGCAATCTGCCGGCGTCGCTGGTGCGTCCTCGGGGGACAAGAGTCGGGTCGAGGCGGTCTACGCTTACACGCCCGCCCGCACGAGCGGCATTATTGCGAGCGGGGCCGCGCTCTACCTTGCGGCCGGGGCGGCTATAAACAACGGTGGAGCCATCACCTCGACCGGTGCCGTTGCCGCGCTTCACGTGAAGACCGGCAACTTTGAGTGTGACAACAACACCGTCATTACCGGCAACGTCGTGGTCGTGGCCGGCAACCTTTCCCTGAAAAAATGCACTATCACCGGCGACGCCTGGGTTTTTGGCACCGCGACCTTGGAGACCCAAGGGAAAGTGCTCGGAGTGCTGACCGCCGCCTCCAAACCCCCGGGTTACCTGGGGCTGTGGAACGCGACTGCCCCGATGCCGCCAGTTCCGGGCTGGACGGAATTCGGTTACAAGAAGACTGACTGGGTCACCACCGCTGGGGTGCCATTCACCGAGGACATACGGCCGGCGAGCAGCGGCACCTGTGATCTTCCGAGCACGAGCAGCACGGCGCCGACAATCTTCAACGCCCTGAACTGTGCGGGCGTCTCCTCAGCAGGCGACGTCACCCTCGGGAATGACCTGGTGATCATCGCCAACAAATTCTCTTTTGATAAGAAGGTGGATTTCACGGCCCCTGCCGGTTATCGCGTGTGGTTCATCACGCCTGACTTGATACCCACGGACGCCAGGGCCAGCTGTGGCGCGAATCAGGGCGACTTCGAAACAAAGAACAATTTTCGAATCGTTCCGCCCGTCAGTGCCATGCTCTACACCCCCTGTGGAATCGACGCGGGGAACAACCTCGTGTGGAGCGGCCAAATGTACGCTGGCAAGATCACCTCTTGGAATAATACGATCTTCGGGTATGTCGGGGTCGGATTGCCGGGTGTGGACATGAGCACCGGAACGTCAACCCCCGGCGGCGCCACTGGCACGGCCGCAATCTTGGGCGCCTTACTATCGCAGCGCGATTTGACCGATGGGTAGCATCGCAGCGCTGCTGGCCGGCGTAATCGGCCTCCTGATCGGTTCCTTTCTCAACGTGGTGATCTACCGGGTTCCCGCCGCGCGATCCATTGTGTCGCCGCCGAGCGCGTGCGCCAGTTGTGGGGCACGCATCCGGCCGTGGGACAACGTGCCGGTAATCTCCTGGCTTGTGTTGCGCGCAAAATGCCGCGACTGCGGGGCGCGAATCTCGGTCCGGTATCCGCTCGTGGAGCTCGGAAACGCGGTGTACTTTGGGGCTGTCGCCTGGCGGGTCGTATCCAGCGGCGCACCGGGCTCGACCGGCATGTTGGGCGTGGTCTCGACTGGTTCGACCGGCGAGACCGTCGGGATTACCGTCACTCTGGTGGCGTTCCTCTATCTGGCCGCGGTGAGCGTTGCGCTGGCCATGATCGACCTCGAGACGTACACGCTGCCCAACAAGATCGTCGTGCCGGCCTACCCGGTGAGCGCGGCTCTGCTGGTGACGGCCGCGCTGCTCCTCGGCGAACCAGGCCGGTTGGTCTCCGCGGTGATCGGCGGCGCGGCGCTGTTCGTCCTCTATCTCACTCTGGCGCTCCTGTACCCCGGCGGAATGGGGCTTGGCGACGTGAAGCTGGCCGGAGTGCTCGGCCTGTACTTGGGCTTTCTGGGTTGGGGGCCCTTGGTCGTCGGCGCGTTCTCCGCGTTCCTGCTCGGTGGGCTGTTTAGTCTGGTACTAGTCGTCACGCGGCGAGCAAACCGCAAGAGCCGCATTCCATTTGGCCCCTGGATGCTTGCGGGCGCGTGGCTCGGAATCTTCGGTGGCGACGTGATCGCTGCGGGCTATCTCGCGCTGTACGGACTGACATGACGGCAACATCAGTAAGGAAAACGCAATGACTGCAAGTGTCGTCGGAATCGATATCGGCAAGGTTTCCGTGCGCGCGGTCGAGCTGAATAACTCGCGCCAGGACAAACCCACGATCGTGCGCTACCACAAGGTAGAACTGCCGGCGGGTGCGGTGAATCGCGGCGAGGTGCTCGAACCCAATACCGTCGCAGCCGCGCTCAAACAATTGTGGTCCGCCGGCGGCTTCAAGAGCAAGCGGGTGGTACTCGGCGTGGGGAACCACCGTGTGCTCGCCCGCGAGCTGACCGTTCCCAAGACCTCGATGAAACTCATCCGTGAAGCATTGCCATTTCAGGTGCAAGACCTGCTTCCCCTTCCGGTCGCAGACGCGCTCCTCGATTTCTACCCGCTCTCCGAAAGTGAGGGCGACACCGGGGCTCAGGTCAACGGTCTCCTGATCGCTGCTGTCAAAGAAGCCGTGCTCGGCAACGTTCGGGCCGTAGAATTAGCGGGGCTGACCCCCATCGACGTCGATCTCATTCCGTTCGCTCTCAGTCGAGTCACCCATCGGGAAGAAAAAACGGATGGTGCCGTGGTGCAGATCGACGTCGGCGCGGGCACGACCAGTGTGGTTATCAGCGTTGCCGGAGTACCGCAGTTCGTGCGCTTCATTCCGACGGGCGGCGGCGATCTCACTCAGGCGCTCGCCGACCGGCTCGTCGTGGATCTGGCCCAGGCAGAGACGCTGAAGAGATCGCTGGGACTTGCCGCCACGGGGATCGTGTCAGAGAATCCGGCGGCGGCGATTATTATTCACGAGGTCACCGTCGAGCTGCTCAACAGCCTGAGGAACACCGTGAACTACTTCATCAATACGCGCAACCAGGTGACCGTCACGCGCATCGTGCTCACCGGCGGCGGCGCCCAACTGCACGGTTTTGGCGAAGCGCTCGGCGAGATGACACGAATTCCGGTCTTCGTCCCAGATCCAATGGCAACCCTCTCGCTCGGCCGAGGAGTCGACGCGAGTGCCCTCAAGAGCACCATGGGCACTTATCTCGTAGCACTGGGCCTGGCGCTGGGGAGCAAGGCATGAGCCGGCACAGCGGCACCGATGACCTGGTCATCGGTGGGGAACCGCGAGTAGACCTTTTGCCGCCGGTCATTAAGGCCCGGCAGAAGGCCAAGACCCTGCGCAAGATCCTGGGTGCATCCGTTGTCGCCGTGATCGTCATGGTCGGGGCCGGCGTGGTCGTGGCCAGCTGGCAGGCCAACCTGAGCCAGGAAGAACTCGCCGTGGCCCAGGCGCGAACGGCCGAACTTCTTCAGGAACAGACAAAGTTTGTCGAGGTTCGCGTGGTTCAAGATGAGGTGGATGCGGTCGGCGCCGCTCGACGGATCGGTGCGTCAACCGAGGTGGACTGGCAAGGCTACTTCGCGGGCATCCGCGCCGTCATCCCGGCGGACGTGACTATCGATTCGCTCGCGGTCGACTCGGAATCACCGCTCGTGGCGTACGGTCAGCCCGAGGCGCCCCTGCAAGAGGCGCGAATCGCGACCCTGGTCATCGGCCTGACCAGCCCGAGCCTCCCCACGGTGCCCGAGTGGCTGAACGCAATCAAGACACTGCCCGGCTACGCGGACAGCACGCCCGGTTCGATAACCCAGAACGAGACCGGCGCATATCTGGTGACCCTCACCGTGCACATCGGCGAAGGCGCGCGTTCCAACCGCTTCGCCGACGCCACGGAAGGAAAATAGTCGTGAACGTGAATAGATTGTGGGTTCTCGGCGCCGTGCTGCTGATGTCCGTTGTGGGCCTCATCGGGTGGTCGCTCGGTATCTCTCCGAAGCTCGGCGAATCGCGTGATGCCACAGCCGAGCTGGTAGGCGTGGAGGCGCAGAACACCAGCTACGAGCTCCAGCTCGCCATGCTCAAACAGCAATTCGAGAGCATTGACGGTCTCCGAATTGACCTGGCCGATCTTCGGCAGGCCGTTCCGCAGGGGGCGAACATGCCGCAATTCGTTGGCCAGCTTGACTCGATTGCCCTGCAGAACGCTGTGACGCTCACGACAATCACGGTGAGCGACGCACAGTCTTACGCTCCGGCGGTGGCGGCGACAGCTGCTCCAACAGTTGCTCCGGCGGCGCCCCCTGCCGAGGCCGCTGCCGACGCATCCGCGCCGGGTCCCGCTGCCGACAACGCTGCCCCGGCCGGCAACTTCATCGCCGTTCCCATCTCGCTCGCCGTCAAGGGCGGCTACCAGAACGTGCTCGACTTCATCAGCGGCTTGCAACAGGGCCAGCGTCTTGTGACGGTCAGTGCGTTCACCACCACGGCCAATGCGGATGCGCCCGGCACGGTCACCGGCACGATCACCGCTCTGATCTACGTGCTCGTGAACGACGCCCTGTAACGCCCCGACGGATGGCGCGTTGATCCAAGCTCTGAGCACGTCCGGCCGCGCCCGGCCGATGCTCATGTCCTTTAGGGTACGAACGAACTCCTCGGCGAGCGGCTGTGAGGAGAGTGACACTCCCGAAGTGGCTAGAGGATCACGGCCACGTCAGCGCCGACCGCGTGGACACGATCCCGCCCACTGTGCTTGGCCTCGTAGAGGGCGGCATCCGCTCGAGCCAGCCAGGCAGATACGGTTTCATCGGGTTCCAGCGCCGCAAGGCCGGCGCTCACCGTGCAGGCCAGCCCCGGCGCGAGGCTTTTCCCACGCATAGCTGCGCACGGAGGCCAGAAGCCGCTCGCAGGCCGCCGTCGCGGCGGCCAGGCTTGTTTCGGCGAAGACGAGCAGGAACTCCTCACCGCCCACCCGCACCGCGAGGTCGCTGCCGCGGGTGATGGTGCGTAGCATCGAGGCCATGACCATCAACACCTGGTCGCCCGTCCCGTGACCGTGATCGTCGTTCACTGACTTAAAGTGGTCGAAATCGATCATGGCCGCGCAGAGTGGCCGCATTCCCTTTTGGGACCGTCCCATCATCCACGGGAGTTCGCGGTCGAGTGCGCGGCGATTCGACAGGTGCGTGAGCGGATCGGTATGCGCTTGGTCGTCGAGTTCCTCGGCACGGAGGCGTTCTACGCGCACTTCCAGTTGCGATTTCTCCACCTCGTGGCGAGCCTGTTCGATCTCAAGGGTGTTGATCAGCATCTGGGCTTGCAGCCCGGCCGTCTGCACGGTCATGCGCAGGGTCACCGCGTGCAACTGCTCGTGATGCTCGAGCGCCTGGGTGAATCGACCACCGGCCTTGTGCATCTCGAACAGCGATCGGTGAAGCTTGGCGAGCAGCGCCGGTTCATCATCGACGTAGGGATCGGCGAGCTGTGCTTCCATCATGGAAGTGGCTTCGTCGAAGCGGCCCGCAGCCCGCACCAGCTCGGCTAGCTGGGCATCGATGTCGATCTCGAGGCTGCGGTAGCCGTGCACCTTGCACAACGCTTTGCCTTGCCGGCCATGCTCGCGCGCCTCGTCAGACTGCCCCAACCCGATCAGCAGGCTCACGAGGTTCGTTCGCGCAATCGCCTCGTGGAAGGGGTTGCCGTGCAGCTGCGCAAGTCCCACCGCCTCACGTGTGAGCTCCAGCCCGTCGTTAAAAGGTTGGGATGCATCTTCGTTGCGGGCAAGAAGCGCCCGAGCCATGGTCAGATACGTGTCACCCAGGTTGTTCAGCGCCACAAAACTCGTCTCCGGGGCGTGCAGCGTCTCGGCGAGTGCCAGCGCCTGCTTGCCCAGGTCTACCGAACGCAGGGCGTCACCCATTGCCCCGTGAACCAGCGACGAACGGCTGAGTGCCCAGAATTCCGCGACCGGGTTTCCGCAGGCTCGTGCCGCCGCGAGCGCGCCGAGCACGTGGTGGAGCGCGGTCTCATTCAGAGCGGTATCGGAGAAGGCCAGTGCGAGCGTGCAGTGCACGTTTGACTGGGCCAGCAGGTCGCCACTCGCAGTGAAGTACTCCAGCGCCAGGAGGCCTTGCTTGACCGACGCATGGTAGTCGCCCAGGCGGAGCCGGTGCAACGTGAGGAGCTCACGCGCATTCGCCTGCTGCAGTGGAGTCGCGGCGCTGTCGGCCAGAGCAGTCTCGGCGTGCTGCGCGCCCAGACGATGCTGCCCGGCCTCGGCCGCCAGCCGGCTGTGCGCGAGCAACTCATCGATGCCCTACGGAACAACTTCGCTCACACCAACTTCGGTTGCCAGCATGTTCACCCCCGGCTGTTTGCGACTTGATCTGCCAATTACCGGTTCGCGTGGACGCGTCCCGGAACGAAACAGTCAGAACATTTTCTGGCTACGTAGACAACATAAGCATGAAATAGCCGCATCGAGGGGGAAAATGCACGTATAACCCTCGTACTGGGGATAGGCTAACTGATTCGTGACGTAGCGTCGTACCCCGGGGGCAGGCATGCCCGCATACGCGCAATGATCGTGAGCTCACCCGGCAAAGCCGAAGCCCGCGCCAGCTCGCCGAAATTTTCGACCTGAGCGGAAGGGCACCAGAGAACGCCACCACCATGCTGCGGCGAGTGGACCCGTGCGTTCTTTGCCGCTGTGACCATGGCCGCCTCGAAGCCGAGGCCGGCTTCGACCGAGATTGTCATCACATGCTCGCTGGGCTCAGGATAAAAAATGCGCCGGCGCACGCGTCTGGCGTTGCGCAGCGTTGCTATTGGCCGCATCCTGAGCAGCGTGGACCCGGCGCAACCCGACGTGCTCGGCGAACCCGACGCCGACTTGATCGAGGCGCTTACCGAGGTCGTGCTGCGGAACGCTTCCGACCTGCACGTCGCCGTCGCCGCACCGCCGAGCATTCGCCGCGATGGCGTTTTGGGCCCCGTGGGCACGGTGCTCTGACGCCGGGCACACGGGACCAGCCCTACCGGCCGCGAGACCACGAGCAAGAACGTGGCGGGGTCGTGGAGCCGGTCTACGCCCTCGTGGCGCCGGTCGCGGCATCCACTCGATAATGGGGCGGCGCGCCGAGCGAGGGTGTCCGGTGCTCTTGCTACAGTAGAAGCCAGTGACGGCGAAGGCCACGAGGAGTTCAGCATGAGCGATAACACGCCAACCGATGGCACCAAAAATTCTGAAACGGATGCTGCATTAGCGTCCAATCTCGACGCCGCCGTGCAGCCTGCTGGAGAGAACAGAGGCGGCCCAGATCACGCCGCCGCCAATCCTGCACCAGTGGTTGAGCCCGAACTTGCGCCCGAGCCGATCGTCATTGACTACGACGCCATGAACGCCAACTTGACCGCGGCTGAGCCCGACGATCCGACCGCCTCGTCGCCCCACTTTGACAGCGCTGTACCGCGCGAAACATCCGTGCCGCTCACCGCGACCGGCAGCGGTGAAGCTCCTGGCGCGGACGCCGATGCGCCGAGCCTCGCCGCCGATTACGCAGATGACGTCACCGTTTCCACTTCGTCCTCCCAGGCGGCGGGCAGTCGCAGTGACACCACTGATCCGCAGCCGGTGCCTACGGCAGATCCGCTACAAGTCGTTGAACCGGTAACGGTCGCCGAGCCAGTTGCCCTCATTGTGGCGGCGCCAGCCGCGGCAGAGACGCCTATCGACTATTCCGCCAGCGCCCCCGCAGGCGGGCCTGTTGGTGCAGCGGCACCCACGTTGACGCCGGGCGCTCAGGGCCCCATCTATGTGCAGGCGCCAACCAAGCCCAAAACTCGCAGCAACCGCGGTGGTGGCATTCTTATTGCCCTGCTCGCCACGGTGGTGTTTGCCGTGCTCTATGCAGTCGCAGCGTTCATTATCATCGGGGTCACGAGCACGACCATTGCCGTGACCGTCAACGGGTTCGCCGCCTTCGCCGGGCTGCCCGTGTTCTACATTCCCATCGTCTTCTTCTTCCTCGCTTACAGCGCACTGATCTCGCTGATCAATCGTGGGGGTTGGTGGGCGCACGTGCTCTTCGGCTTTCTGGTGGCCGTCGTGGTCTACTTCTCCTACATTGGCGGAGCCCTGCTCGGCCTCGTGATCGACGGACGAGCCGACGGCATTGGTTCGGTGGAGCTTGGTCGCATCGTGTCCACGCTGTGGCTGAACCCCGGCGCCATTGCAGCAGGCCTCGTTGCCCGTGAGGTGCCGATCTGGGCCGGAGCGTGGATCGCTCGCCGCGGTCGCCGCGTCACCGCCCGCAACCTTGAAGCACGCGTCGAGTACGACCGCCTGCTTGCCGACGGCCCGCAGGTCACGCGCCCGTAATGTAGGGCCACAGACCCCGGCTGCCGCCTGGCAGCCGGGGTCTTTCGGTGTGTGCCCGGCGTGCACCGGGCCTACGCTGGAGCCATGCGGGAATACCGAAAGTACGCCATCACCATGATGGCTTTCTCGGTCGTGCTCTTTGCGGCCTTCATCGTGGCGTCGTTCGGGGTGCTGAGCCTGCTCCTCAACCGCGACGTCATCAGCGAAGCCGATGCCGGCGCCCTGCTAGGACCCATTATGGTCACGGTCGCAGCCCTCGTGCTGGCCTGGGTTCTTCTCAGCTCGGTTCTTCGTTCCCCCGAGCGCCTTACCCACGTTCCCCCTCTTCCCATCTTCATCGCTGGCGTGGCCGCCTACCTGGCCTACGGCGTATCAGGGGCAATCGTCTACAGCCTCGGTACCGGCGAGCTCTTTCGCTCTGTCATCTTCATCGGCGGCGAGATGACCAGCCCGTTCGCCATTGCCGTGGGCATCAGCGGCTGGTTGGTGGGGTTTTTGTTCTTCGTAGTGCTTCTCGCCAAGCCCAATGGTGCTGGCACCCCCGCGTGGCCGTGGGAAAAGAACGACGAGGACTAGCACCGCCTCGCCCGTCGCACGGGTAACCTGTATAACTATGGATGGTTCCATCGAGTCGCGCGTCAACCACGAGGTTGAGAACTGGCTGCGTTGGATCACCCGCTGGCGTCCTGCCACGCATCGTGGGCGGGCTCGACTCTGTCGCCAGTGTTTTGGTTCGCCCATCATCCTCGCCGCTGGACTGGCCGTCGATGTGCCCCATGTCGTGCAGCACGCGCTGTCGATGCGTATGAAGATTGTCATTGACGCTTCGGTCGATGAATATACTGAGCGCAATTTGCCGTTGCTCGCGCACGAACTCAACCTGAGTGCGCGTCGCGAGTCAGCCCAGGCCTTTCGACCTGCAGAAGGTCTCGACCCCGAGTTTCACGGCCTTGATCTCGACCCGCAACCGGCAGCGGATGCCCCCTATCTCTTCACCTTCGGTGAGCTCGCCGAACCGGCTTCCAGCGTCGTTCCCCCCAGCGTCGATCCCGCCAACGCGCCTCCTCTCAATGCGACTCCTCTCAACGCGACTCCTCCCAACGCCCCTCCGCCCGACGCGCCGGTGGCACCCGCACCCCTGCCGGCGCTCAGCGCCGAAGAAAAGGCGGCGCTCACGACAGAAATCAGGCTTGCCGACGAGTTCGCCACCCAAGTGGGCCGCCGAGTGTGCTCCGAGCTGACCGAGCAGCAGCCGCGGCTGCTCGCGGCCGTGGCCGAGCATGTGGAACCCCAGGTTCAAGCCCTGCTCGCCGACCTCGAAAGCACTCTCGATTCCCCGCAGTGGCCGCGCACGTGAGGGCCGATTTGGTGGCGTCCTCGCCAAGCGGGATCCATTTGACCGCGGCAGGTTCACGCGGCTAAGATTACCGGGTGTGCGAATTGTCGTTTGCCTGAATTATGCCCTCACGGTGCTTGCATCGAGGTAGCACAGGTCGACACTGTACACATGCAGGGTTGTTCAGCGAGCAGCCCCCACGGCATACCCACCAAAACACACCTGAGTAATCCTGTGGGTTCAAGCGGGTCCAGATGAACTCGGTTGAAAGACCGAATGCTAACCATCACAAAGCTGTCACCGTGCAGCAAAAACAAGGAGTAATTAGTGCCCACCATTCAGCAGTTGGTCAGAAAGGGCCGCAGCCCCAAGGTCACCAAGACCAAGGCGCCCGCCCTGAAGTCCAACCCGCAGCAGCGCGGCGTTTGCACCCGCGTTTACACAACAACACCGAAGAAGCCCAACTCGGCTCTTCGTAAGGTTGCCCGCGTCAAGCTTTCCAACGGCACCGAGGTCACCGCCTACATTCCCGGCGAGGGCCACAACCTGCAGGAGCACTCCATGGTGCTCGTGCGCGGAGGCCGTGTTAAGGACCTCCCCGGTGTGCGTTACAAAATCATTCGCGGCGCGCTGGACACCCAGGCCGTCAAGAACCGCAAGCAGGCACGTAGCCGCTACGGCGCAAAGATGGAGAAGAAGTAATGCCCCGTAAAGGACCCGCTCCCAAGCGCCCTGTCGTTGCCGACCCGGTATACGGTGCTCCCATCGTCAGCCAGCTCGTCAACAAAATTCTTCTCGATGGCAAAAAGGGCCTCGCCGAGCGCATCGTTTACGATGCCCTCGCCGGTGTCTCCGCCAAGAACGAGCTGGATGCCGTTGTCACGCTGAAGAAGGCTCTCGACAACGTCCGTCCCACTCTTGAGGTGCGTTCGCGCCGCGTCGGTGGCTCCACGTACCAGGTTCCGGTTGAGGTCAAGCCTCACCGTGCAAACACCCTGGCGCTTCGCTGGTTGACCAGCTACGCCAAGGCGCGTCGCGAGAAGACCATGACCGAGCGTCTCACCAACGAGATTCTCGACGCGAGCAACGGTCTTGGCGCCGCTGTCAAGCGTCGTGAAGACACTCACAAGATGGCTGAAGCGAACAAGGCCTTCGCTCACTACCGCTGGTAGCTCACCTCGTTGACCCGGCTTGGCAACACCTCGGGTGTCGCCAAGCCGGGTCAACGTTGGCCTCGTTCTGTTTGATCCACCCCTATCTTCCGGAGGACCACCGTGGCACTTGACGTGCTCACCGACCTGAGTAAGGTCCGCAATATCGGCATCATGGCTCACATTGATGCTGGCAAGACCACCACGACTGAGCGCATCCTGTTCTACACGGGTGTCAACCACAAGAT
>Ga0307486_1001123_pt1 | contig 21408 bp, 15 predicted proteins | sample CBIW02metaG_FD_203663 | JGI IMG/M metagenome (GOLD analysis project Ga0307486, IMG submission 203663) | Sea-ice brine microbial communities from Beaufort Sea near Barrow, Alaska, United States - CBIW 0.2 | ecosystem: Environmental > Aquatic > Marine > Coastal | place: USA: Alaska | collected...
GATCAGCAAGATCTCACTCATCGAACGCGGCACCATTCGCGACACCCGATTCCTGCACCGCTACCGGGCCTGGCTCAACGAAAACCAACCCCACCAAATCGCAGCTTGACAACTATAGGAGCATCACAGCCCAGACCTTCGTTATGAGTTAGCGGTTGCTCACTCGCCCGAACAGCTTCGCGACTGGCGCGAGCACGAGCGGCCTCGCAGCAATCCATCCCGCCGCGGTCAGGAAGATCGCGAGCGCGAACAGCCAGAACCCCGTCCAATTCACTACATCGGTGCCCGCAAACATGTGGTTGAGATTGCGCAACGCACCCGTTGAGAACACCAAGAACACGTGCACAAGAATGAACTGTACGAAGAACAGCATCGTCGGGAAGTGCAGCGCACGCGCAAGCGGCGCCGGACAGAACCGGTTGAGTCGCTCCGCGTCCTTCGGCCACCACTCGCTCATCCGCACCCCGGTGATCGCGGCAAGCGGTGCTGCAACGAAGATCACGAGGAAGTACATGATCTGCTGCAGACTGTTGTAATTCACCCACCCATGCTCGGGTGGCCAGTCAAGCGTGAGGTATTGCAGCAATGCGGAGAGCGCGTTCGGAAACACTTCCCAGCTCGTCGGTACGACCCGCTTCCAATGCCCCGACACGAAGAGCAGCACGACGAAGATCACACCGTTCACGAGCCAGAGCACATCGAGCGAGGTGTGCAACCAGAGATTGATACTGATCTTCTTTCCGCCACGCTTCGGGGTCCAGAATGCGGGTGGCTGCTGCTGCTGACGCACAAGCAGTCCTGAGCGGATGATGAGCACCATAAGGAAGATGTTCAAAAAGTGGCTCCACCTCACCCACCACGGGAACCCGGGCACCGCCGAGTCGGGGAGATCGTACTCACCCGGGTATCGCTCGAGCCACTCTGGGACGCCAGGAAGTGTCGTCACACCGCGGGCAGCGAGCACGATAATTCCTGCCGCAGCAATCGCGCCCGCTATTCCGAGGACCCCGAGCCGCACCCAGTGGGCGAGTGCGCGCCCTCGGACCATCACCGGCTCGCGCTTCGGCTTCGCAGCGGACGGAGTGGCTGGCGCTGAAACAGGTGCCTGCGCCACCGGCTCTGCTTGCACCACCGGCTCTGCAGCAACCGTGTCTGTGTGCTCGACCGCGGTGGTTTCCGCAACTGGGCCTGGAGCTGTTTCGGGCGTGGCAGCCTGCGCGATGGGTGCGAATCCGGCAGCAGGCCACGGCTCGCCACCCGGGGCGCGGGGGAGTCCGCGCCGCAGGGGTGTCTCGCTCGCGACAAACTCAGAGCCTTGCGCGCTCACCTGCTGTGCTTCGACCACGGTGACAGCATCTTCAGCCTCGGCGGGATTGGCCGCGTGCCGTGCCACGGGATCCGCGGAGGGTACCGCCTGAGTCGCAGGTATATCCTCGATGCTAGTCGCAGGTGCCGCCGCGATCGTTCCCGCCGGCGGCCACGGCTCACCGTCGGGTGTGCGGGGAAGTCCACGACGGAGCACAACCCCGGTGTCGGGAATCGCAGGAGCGGTCGGTGCAGCAGGTCCAACATGCTCGGCCTCAGGCGCTGCCGCTGCTGCGGGAGCAGGTTCGGTGGATCGTGACGCAGGGGGTTCCGAGTCCTGGACAAAGTCCACCCCCGCACCCATTGCTGTATCCGTCACACCGAGAACGATGTCTTGGGAACTCCAACCAGCCGGCCAGGGATCACCACCCGCAACACGCGGCAGCCCCCGACGCAACTCACCTGAATACGTCGCCACGGCTACTGCTTTCGAGCTTGGAGCGCGGCAATAAGCTGCGGAACAACCTTGAAGAGATCTCCGACCACTCCGAAGTCCGCGATCCCGAAGATCGGTGCGTCCGGATCCTTATCGATCGCAACAATCGTCTTCGACGTTTGCATGCCGGCACGGTGCTGGATCGCCCCAGAAATACCGAGCGCGACATACAATTGCGGAGACACTGATACCCCGGTTTGCCCCACCTGATGGTTCGCGGTCACATATCCCGCATCCACCGCGGCACGCGACGCACCTACCGAGGCCCCGAGCACATCGGCGAGCTGCTCCACCAAGAGGAACTGCTCCTGCGACCCGATGCCGCGACCACCCGACACGACCTTCGCAGCACCCCGTAGCTCCGGCCTGGATGACACCTGCGTTTCCTCCGTGAACGACACCACCTGCGCTGCAGGCTTGCCAGACGCTTCGACCGTAAGCGGCACCTCGACGAGCGGTTGCGCCTCCGCCCGAACATCAACTGATCCTTGCCGAATCGTGATCACCGGAGCACCGAACGTTGTCGAGGAAGTCGTCTGGTACGCACCCCCGTACACGGAATGATGGGCAACAACCCCAAGGTTGTCCCGCGACACGTCCACGGCATCCACCGAGACCGCACGCTTCGTGCGCGCGGCAAACCGTGCGGCAATATCCCGGCTATCAGCAGCGTGCGAGAGCAGCACCGCGTCGGGTTGCACGAGCTTGGCGGCCTGCACAACAGCATCAACCGCCGGCACGCTGAGTGCATCCATACCACTTTCGGCGACAAGCACCTGCGTGGCTCCGAGCTCAGCGGCCTGGGCCGCGAGCGAGGATGGCCCTACGACCAGAGCAACCGGGGTGCCAACCTGCAATGCCGCACCGAGCAGCTCAGCGGACGCCTTCGCCAGCGACCCCCCGACTGCTGTGGGGACGCACACGACAAGGATCGAGTCATTCGCGAATTCAGTCATGTTAATACTCCTCTAGACCAGGCGGTTCTCGATGAGGAATTTTGCGAGCAAGTCGCCAGCGTCCCCTTCGTCCACTATCTTGATACCCGCGGCACGCGGAGGCTTCACCGAGACAGTGAGCATGATGGAGCGCGCCGCTTCCAGGTCATCTGCATCAACACCCAGATCCGCAAGCGTTAAAGCGTCGAGCGGCTTTTTCTTCGCCGCCATAATGCCCTTAAAGTTCGGAAAGCGGGGATCCGGTAGCGCCTCCGTGATCGAGATCACCGCTGGCAGTGCGGCCTGCACGTGCTGCACCCCACCGTCTACCGGTCGCGCTCCCGTCACCTCAGTGTCTGTAATCTCAACAGTCGCGAGCCCCGAAACGTGAGCAATACCTAAAGACTCCGCGATCGCAGCTGACACCATCCCGCCGGAGCCGTCCGTCGAGGAGTTTCCCGCGATGACGAGGTCGAACGACTCGCGCTTGATCGCTGCGGCGAGCGCCTCAGCGGTGAGCAGGATGTCGGCTCCGAGCAGCGCCTCATCGGCGATGTGGATCGCGCGGGCAGCACCCATCGCGAGCGCCTTCCGCACGGTCGTAACCGATCCCTCTGGGGCGAGAACAACCGCAACCACCTCCGTACCATCATGCGCGTCCGCGTACGTCAGCGCGACCTCCATAGCGCGCTCCGTCACTTCATCAAGCACTGCATCGCTCGCACCGCGATCGGCGAGTCCGGTCTCGAGGTTGAGCTTTCGGTCACCGTAGGTGTCGGGCACCTCTTTCACCAACACTGCCAACTTCATGGATTCTCCTCTACAAGCAACCTATTTGCTAACAAAACTTTTGCACACTATGTAGGCACATAGCGGCTCAAGCGTGAACATATCAATCATGCGGAGACATGCGTCGCTATACCCCGGACCATAAATCATCAACACGCCCGATCCTTATTGTATACAACACGCCGCTATTGTGGCCAATAACTTTAGTCAATGCCCGACAGTGCATACACTAAGCACGCATCGCTGCCAAACACTTTAACTACCAACTCAGCAGTCCCCACGACCCCGCCACGCACAACCGGGATTCGTGCCATGCGTTGAATACTCGGGGACTTCCATTACCGCCAGAGGGAATCCACATCCGAGAGCGAGGTTGGGGGCAAATCAGGCACCGACGCCACCGTGCGTGAAAAGCGGGGCGCGGGGGCTGGCTGCACAACTCCGCCAATATCGATGAGGGTTTGGCGCGCAAGAAGATGCTCGTCAACCTCGGCTTCGCCGTAGTCAAGCACAGGGCTAACACAAGCGTCGGTGCCGTCAAACACCTCAGCCCACTCGTCCCGAGTCTTCTCAAGGATCTTTCTGGCTATATTGTCCCGTAGCACTTCACGCCCCGATACGTCGTTTTGTGCCGGCAACGATGTCGGGTCCAGACCGAGTCCTTCCAACAGCAACTTATAAAACTGAGGCTCGATACTTGCAACTGCCAATGATTTTCCATCGGCTGTCTCATAAACGTCGTAGTAGGGCATGCCCCCGTCGAGCAAGTTCACACCTGGCTCGTCGCTCCATCTGCCTCGTGCACGCATTGCCCACACCCAGTGACCGAGCATGCTCGCGCCATCCACCATGGCAGCATCAATAACCTGCCCGACGCCGGATGACCCGCGTTCAAGCAGGGCAGACAGGACCCCGATAATGAGGAAGAGCGAACCACCGCCGTAATCACCCACGAGATTCAATGGAAGAGTTGGACGTTCACCGGGGCGACTGATGGCGTGCAGATGTCCGGTCAGTGAAATGTAGTTCACGTCGTGCCCCGCGGACAGCGCGCGCGGCCCGCTTTGGCCCCACCCGGTCATGCGGCCGAACACGAGGCCAGGGTTCAGCTCCGTGAAATCGTCGGGTCCGAGCCCCAGACGCTCCATGGTTCCGGGGCGAAACCCCTCGAGCAGCGCGTCTGCGCGGGCGATAAGGTCTCGTACCTTAAGAAAGCCTGCCTCGTCTTTGAGATCTGCCTCAATAAGAGATTGCCCACGCCGAGTTGCGTCTGGGCCGCCGACTTGCTGAGCCAACCACCCTGGTCTCGCGACCAGGACCACGTCCGCTCCAAGATCCGCCAGCATCATGCCTGCGTGTGCAGTTGGGCCGGGGCTCAGCAGCACAACTATCCGAAAGCCAGCCAATGGTCCACTCATCATCACTCCCCTACCCACGTGACCACCTCTTCTGCAGCAGCACGAGAAGTTCGAAACTCGTTCGCCGGGTGATCAGGGTCTTTATACCCAAACGAAATACCACACACCACGAGCCGATCCTCTGTCAACTCCAAGAATTCACGCACCGCCGGTGCAGCCATTGCTATCGCGCCCTGCGCAATCGTCGAGATACCAAGACTCTGCGCCGCAAGCATGAACGTTGAGACAAAAGCCCCGCTATCGAGCACTCCGTAGTTACCGAGGGTTCGGTCGCTCGTAACAATCGCAACGTGAGGAGCCCGGAAAAAGCGGAAGTTCTCAAGGTGCTGTTGATTACGTCTTTCCTTATCTTCGCGAGTAATACCGAGAGCAGAATAGAGCGCGAGACCGGACTCCCGACGTCTCGTCCCGTATTCATTCTCGTACGCGGCAGGCGCAGGAATGTCTGGCTGCCGACCATTGTCACGCATGAAAGTGATGAGCCCATCAGAGAGAGTCTGAAGCTGATCGCCCGAAACAATGGACACTTGCCAGGGCTGTGCATTACACCAAGAGGCAGTGCGCTGCGCAAGACTCAAGACACGTTCAATGCTGTCTCGCGGCACAGGGTCGGGCAGGAATGCTCGACAGCTGTGCCGCGAATCCAACAGTTCCGCAAGTGCGTCCGACGCGGGGTTCTGCATGGTTACAGACCCATCCTCTTTGCGAGCACGTTGCGCTGAATCTCGTTCGTGCCGCCCCCGATTGGGCCTACGCGTGAGTCACGGAAATACATCTGCATCGGGTACTCAGTGGAATAGCCGGCCCCACCAAGAATCTGCAGGCCCACATTTGCGACTTCAAAGTTGGATTCGGTGGCAATGATCTTCGCCATCGAAGTCTCCTCGATAGCAGCTTCCCCTCCGTCAAGTAAGTCTGCAACCCGGTAAATTGCCTGACGAGCAGTCTCGGACTTGAGCCACATGTCGACGAGCTTGTGCTGAATGACTTGGTTGTCTGAGATCGGCTTATCGAACTGAATGCGATCTTTCGCGTAGTCCCGCGCGTACTCCGTGATCTTAAAGGAGTGGCCCGCTGAAATCGACGCAAGTGCTAGTCGCTCAGTCCCAAGTGCTTTCATGAGGTTCGGCCAAGCCTTGCCCTCTTCGCTGAGTTCATATCCATCAGGAATAAACACGTTCTCAAAATGCACCTCGTTCGCGTGAGTCGTACGGCGACCGAGCATATTCAGCGGGGTGATCGTTACGCCTGGTGCCTTTGCGTCAACAAGGAAGGTAGTGAGTCCATCGTGTCGGCTCTCACTCTTGCTCGTGCGTGCTACTACAACAAGGTAGTCTGCAACGTGCGCGCAGGTAATCCACACCTTCGACCCATTCATCACATACCCTCCGTCAGCCTTGACGGCCGACGTCGAAAGGCCAGCAACATCGGACCCGGTGCCCGGCTCTGACATGGCGAGTGCGAGCTTCGTCTTGCCCTCAATGATCTCGGGGATAAGCTTCTGCTTCAACTCTTCCGATGCGAATCGAGCAACGTGGCTACCCGCATAGATGAGGGTTGTCATTATGCCCTGGGCGATACCGGTGTAGTAATAGCCAAGGGTCTCCATGAGCACTGCCAAATCCCGGTACGACCCCTGAGCCCCTCCGTACTGTTCCTCAAACGGGAGGGCGAGAAAGCCAGATTGAGCAAGTGCCTGGTACGCAGCTTCTGGAAACTCTTTGCGCTCATCCATGCCAAGAATGTTTTCTTGTGGCAGCGCCTGCGCGAGGGTATCGAGAACCGCTTCTCGCATCATCTGCTGCTCTTCGGTCAGGCCGTAGGTATTCATAAGTGTCATAATCGTTCCTTACTAAATTTTGGTTCTGGTTATTGGTTCACGTCATTGTGTATGAATGGAGTTGGTTCCATCGGCTGGCTACGCACCGCGAATGACAATGAGTCCGTCTGCGGCCGTGCAGCCTGAACGCCCCACTATAAGCGGATTCACGTCTACCTCTTCGACAAGGTCACTCAGATCGGTAACGAGTTCAGAGAATCGCGCAACCGTGTCCGTTACCGCATCAATGTCGTAGCCGGCATCACCACGCACACCTTCAAGGAGCGCGAAGCTCCGCAGATTCGAAAGGGTCTCACGCGCTTTCTCTGCAGACACGGGAGGGAGCAGGACCGCGGCATCGCGCATCACTTCGACGAGCACCCCACCGGCACCGATCGTAACCATGGGACCGAACTGTAGGTCGGCTCGAGCTCCGATCAGTAGTTCGGGGCCGTTCTCAACCTGGCTTTGCACACTTACGCCCTCTACAACTGCATTCGGTGCTTTGAGCGGCACGGATTCCAAGAGATCTCGGGCGGCCTCAGCGACATCATGTGCGGAGTTAAGGTTGAGACGAATACCGTTGACCTCGGTCTTATGCGGGATGTCGGCGGAAGCGATCTTCAGCACCACGGGGAATCCAATTTGCTCTGCGGCAGCAGCGGCACCTTCGGGTGTCGCCGCAGTGTGTGCCCCGGGGACACGGATTCCGTATGCGGCGAGTACGGCCTTCGAATCGTGCTCATTAAGCACGCGCAGCCCGCCCTCGCCCTGGGAGACCGTTGCGTTGCTAATAATCTCTCGCGCCTGTATTGCCGCATTTTTAGGAGACACACGCACGTGTGTCGAACCAACGTCGCCCTTATTAGCATGCCAGTCTTGCCACTGGCGTATCGTTTTCATCGCGCGCCCAGCGGAGCGGAAGATCGAAACATTCGGATCGGCATCCAATATGTTGCTGCCGGGCCCTTCAAGCCAGTCATTCATCCAGGTCACAACCAAGGGCACCTCTGATGTTGCACCGACCCGGCAGAGCACTTCCGACCGAGCGCCTGACGTGAGCTCGTGCACGAACACCATCGTCACTACGACTGCCCCAAATCCAGGGTCAGAAGTAAATGCTTCAAGGCAGCTGACGAACGTTTCGGGGGCCTTCAGCACTTCTGCGGTCAAATCGGCTGGGTTGTTCACAGATCCGAAATCGGGAACGATGCTCGAAAGTGCAGACGCGGTGGCGTCTGAGAGCGGGGGAAGCCCTAGGCCACTCTCTTCCGCCTTATCGGCATTGATGACGCCCGCTCCGCCGGAAGTTGACATGATCCCCACCCCATTGCTGCGCGGACCTCGTGGGTTCTTCGCGAAGAATGATGCGATTTCAACAACCGCCTCGAGGTCCTCAACCCAGATCGCGCCTGCAGCCTCGACAGCCGCCCGATACGCATCCACCGAGCCAGTGAGGGTTCCGGTGTGTGAGAGTGCAGCCTTGCCAGCAATAGCGCTATTGCCTGCCTTGTACACGATGAGCGGGGTATCAGTCTCGCGAGCCCGACGTGCGGCCTGCAAGAAACGCTCACCGTCTTTCACTCCCTCCATCAGACAAATGATGGCCTTTGCTGAGGGCTCATCGGCAAGATACGAGACGTAGTCAGCCACATCGATATCGGAAGAATTACCTGCCGCTAGGAAGTGGCTGAAGCCGACGCCACGCTTCACACCCTGCAAGACGGTGTACCCAAGTGCACCGCTCTGCGTCACGATGGCGATATCGCCTGCGTGATCACGAGTGATTTCACCTGCATCGGTCATAAAGTTCATGATGGCTCGGCTGTTCAGGTTCGCGAGGCCCACACAGTTGGGCCCGGCGATGTGAACACCGGTGCGCTGTCCAAACTCAGTGAGATCCGCCTGCAGCTGTGTGCCCTCTGCGTCACCGGTTTCGGCGTAGCCTGAAGCGTAGATAACTGCGCCACCCGCGTTCGCTTCGGCAGCGTCCTCGAGGGTAGAGGCCACAAACCGCTGCGCTACGCAGATTATCACGGCGTCAGGAGCTTCAGGCAGATCTTTGAGTGACGCGAAGCACTGCCTGCCGAGCACCTCGTCATACTTCGGGTTAACCCCATATACGGTTCCGTTGAAATCGGCGAGGTTCTCAAGCGTGCGCTGTCCAAAGCTGCCAACCGCGGGTGATGCACCCACGACCGCGATTACTTTTGGGTTGATCAAACGGTCGAGATCGTTGTGCCCGTACAGTTCGCGACTCGTGGTCACGATGGAGTTCGCATTCAAAACTGACTCCTCAATACTTCCAATGGTTCATTGGTATGACTTTTGATTTTGCAGGGTTAAGCGCCGTTTGTCAAGACCGCGCACTTTAAGTGACCGATGAGCACCCTGGTTAAAGCTGTGATCTCTCGGGACATAGGTGACAGTTCTCCCTCAGGACTTTGGTGACTCTTGATGTCTCAGGACATCGGTACCGCTTCGCGTCCTTAGCTTGATCTGCGGAAGCGGGCACGGGCTTGGCTGATTCCGACGTACTTGGTGCCTGCGGGCGGCCAGAAATACTCAGCGATGATCTCGCCTTCCGTGCTGGCGAACACGACGCCGTCACGGTCCCAGACGGCATTGATGTTGCTTCCGCCCATTCGTTTGGTCACGGAGAACAATGTCTTCCCGATCTTGACCACGCCGTTGGAGTAGACCCGCAGCGTCTGGCGGCCGTTGTCGGCTGGGTGGGACACCGTGCCACTGAGTTTCTGGATCCCGCCGGTCTCGAAACTGGATGGTGCATCCACGCCGGTCGTGACGGGTTGCTTCGGTGATTCTTCTTGGTCGAGCGCTGCTGGTTCGGCGGCGTACGATCGTTGGGCAGCTGGCAGTGGCAGCCATGGCTCGGGAAGACTCGGTACGGGGTTTCGGCCGGGGAGCTTCGGCAACAGCCGTGGCGTCCCATGACTGTTGCGGGGTGATGCGCCCGGGCAGCCCCTGGTGCGGACGTTCTGTGTTGTAGATCTGGTCAAACCGGTCGATCTGCTCCTGAAGCTCGGCGTGAGTGTGGGCCAACGGCTGCTTGTCCAACCACCGGAACAAGGTCTCTGATGAAACCTCTCATTCTTTCCTTGCGTGGTCGGCTTGTACGGTTTACCGGTGATCGCCTCGACCCCGAGTGAGGAGACATAGTTGACCAGCTGGCCTTCCCAGCCGCGGCGTGAGGGATTCAAGGCCACACCGTTGTCAGTCAATAATCTTTGTGGAACCCCACGGGCGGCGATGCCCTTCTTTACGACCGCCAGTGCCGCTTCGCTGGTTTCCCCGGAGGCGACGTGGGTGGCGACCGCGAGACGGGAATGGTCATCCTGGAGCTGGAAGATCACGCACTTGCGTCCGCCGGTGAGCACGTACTCTGTGGCGTCCAATTGCCAGCAGGCATTCGGGGCAGGGTAGACAAACCTGCGGTGCGCGGCGCGGGGCTTCTTCTTCGGTTCCGCCCGGGCCACACCCCGCTCCCGGAAGATCCGTGCCAGGGACGCCTCGGACGGGGCATCCATTCCCAAGGCCACCATTTTGTCGTGGATGCTGATCGGGCCCTGGTCCAGCCCGGAGGACTCCAGCGCGGCGCGCACTTTTACCGCTTCGTCTTTGCGGTCCTCAGAGACTTTGGTGGGCGAGGTCTTCGGCCGGCGAGAGCGTGGCTCCAGGGCTGCAGCCTGACCTTCATCACGGGCCCTGGCCTTGATCTTATAGAACGTCTTGCGGCTGATCTCATGCTCAGCGCAGAACGTGGTGACGGCACCGCGTGGGGCATCATCGGGCCACTGGGCGATAGCGAGGCGGACACGGGGATCGACAGGCTCATTGTTATTCACCCATCATTCTTTGCCACCAGCACCGGACGACCAAACCCCGGTAACACCGGCGAGAAGTGTCACCACCAAGAACCGCCATTGTGTCACCGATGTGTTGAGGTAGAACTGTCACCGATGTCCTGCGAGATAACACACCCTGGTTAAAGCGTGATGACTCTAGGGTGCACGCAGCATTGGGAGCCGCGCATGTCAAAGCTCGTTTGACGTGACGGCGGTTAGCAGTTACGCACTCAGATTGATGTCTATCCGAAGGGCTTCGTGACCGTAGCGAATACTCGACGCATCAGCGGCGAAACATCATCCGCTGAGTCCACATTCATCACTGATTGCAGCATCTCCTCTGCGCCCTCCGCGGACAGTTGAGGGGCAACAAGACGGTGAAACTTATCAATTACTTCATCATCAGAGAGTGGGTTCTCAGCGGATCCCTTCGGCGCTGAGCAAGAGGCAGTAAACACTTCGCCAGTGGAGAGCTCCACTTCTACGCGAGACACGTTGTATGGTTTCGTCGAGTTAATCTCGTCGTCGCCCAGTGGAATGATCTGCACAATATTCGACAGTCGAGAAGTCAATTCGTCGCGGAAGAACTCATCGAACTCAATAGTGTGCTTGGGGAGTATCGGGTACTCTCCCTGCAATGCAAGAGCTACCAAGTAACCAATATGAAAACGAGCATCGTTCGAGCTAACCGGGGCTCCGCTCTTACCAACTGCGGAAATATAGAACTCTGGAATCGCGATCCGAATCGCTGTCACGCTTTGCGCCTGTTCGCGTGTCAATTTCATCGTGTTCACTGCATCAATGGCAGAGTGGGTATAGCCGCAAGCGGCCTGCAGTTTGCGCTGCGGGATTGTGATGAACCAATTCTCATTCTCACGCATCGCCCGGGGATTAAATTCCTTCGCAATCCCCGCCATAAGGCCGATTGGGCTTTCAATGATCGTCTGCGGACCAGTCATTCCGGCCGCGGCATAACCGACTGACTGAATCGCAATGGAAGCAGGGTTCGCCCCGAAGAGCATTGGCTTCACGGTTCCACCGTCTCCAAAAATAACTTCTGCGGGAGCCCACGAATTCAACGTACTCGAAATCGCCAGCGCATGAGCCAGTTGTTCTTCTTCAAGCCCTTCGACGATCCCACACGCCGCCGCGGCGCCGAACGCATTGAAGTAGCTTGGCACCACAATTGCCGTCTCGGTATACGGCTTCAGTCTCCCGACTACAGAGTCATACACTCGGGCAGTTGTTTCGGTGCCAGCGATGATTGCTCGTATGAGATCGGTGCCGGCCACGTCACGAACCATGGTCTTTGCTATCAGTGCGGTAACAATACCGATACTGGAGTGACCTCCGATTAGGTCATTAAGCTCAAGCGTGTCGCCCAAGTACCCGAATACACGAGCGACGGTATCTTCTTTCCAGTCTTCTGGTCGTCCATTCAGCGCCATTTCGGCTTCAAACAAGACGCGTGCTTCTGGGGTCTCTGCCCCTGCAATGATGCATCCGATGGTGTCAAGCAGACACAGCTTCGCTTGCGTCCGCGCCTCTTCAGGAGCCGCATCTATTTCGGTTCCAGAAGCGAACGTGGCCAGGGACTGCACCAACGTCTGCGTGGTCGAATCTATAGTCATTTGGGCCTCAATCTAGTGAAGAACTATTGGCGTAAGAGGGCTGAGCCGTAGCTCCTATCCATACGGGCTAGTGAGCTACTTCACCGCTGGCGCGCCCTGTGGGGGTATGGAAAATAGGCGACCACACTCAGGTGGCCGCCTATTTTCGCACGAAGGCTACTATCCACCTCCGATACCTATCATCACGAACTCCGGAACAAATACGATGAATACAAGGAGCAATGTCACCGGAATCAAGAACGGTACAATGCCCTTGAATACGTCCATGAGGTCAACATTTACTCCATGGATTGGTTTCGTCGCCGTGGCCACTCTGTGAGTGACGTAGGAAGACACACCAATCGGCGGTGTCACCAAGCCTGCTTCAACAAGAATGATCAAGAAGATACCGAACCAAATCATGTTGACGTCCAACGACAGGAGCGTCGGCTGTAACACGGGCACTAGCAGGAGAATAACTGCCAGGCTGTCCATAAACATACCGAGAACAAGTATCACTGGAATCAGTAGAAGCAGGAACGCGATTCTGCCTAGACCCAAGTCAATAACAAACTTGGAGACCATATTCGAAAGTCCGGACAACGCAACCACACGCGTCAAGACATGGACACCGATCAGCAACAGGAAGATCGGGGCGAGCCCAGCAACGGCCTCCATGATCGACATCTGGACGCCACGACCAAGGCTCTTGAGCGTTGGCTTCTTATTGCCAGCGAACCAGCCCATCCCTATTGCAAGGAATGCGCCTACGGCTCCAGCCTCAGTCGGCGTAAACAGGCCGCCAAACATGCCTCCCACAATTGCGACAATAATCACAGTCATCGGGATAATCCCGGGGAGACTCCGGAAGCGCTGCCCCCAGTTAAAGGTGCCCTTCGGAATTCGCGGTGCGACATCCTTTTTGAACCTTGCCCAGAAAAGAATAAGGAGACCGAAGAGGACAGCCAAGGTGATCCCGGGAATAACACCCGCGAGGAGCTGTGGCCCAACAGGTGTTCCAGCAGTGCTGGCGTAAATTACCATCACGACACTAGGCGGGATAAGCATGCCTATTGTGCCTGAAAGTGCGACTGTACCAGTGGCCAGCTTTGGGCTATAGCCGGCTTTCAACATCTCTGGGATGGCGACTCGCCCAAGCGAATAGGTAATCGCAATCGAGCTACCACTCGCAGCAGCAAGTCCGGCGCCCGCAAAGTTCGAGGCAATTCCAAGGCCTCCAGGCAGTCGGCCCATCCACTTCTTCGCAGCATCGAACACCTTGGTCGTCAAACCAAAGTTACCCATCGCCGTGCCCATGAGAATGAACATAGGGATAACCGTCAGGCTCCAGCTCGCCGTGGTTCCGAACGGGATGTCCTGCATGCTCGTAAGTACAGCGCTGAAGTTACGCATGCTCCACAGCCCGAGAGCGGCCGGCACCAGCAAGGCAAATCCGATCGGAATTCCAGCCAGCATCAACATTATGGAGAGAACAATAACGACTACGCCGATCCAGAGGTTCTCCAGTGGAAGAAACAACAGAGCCGCGGCCAAACCAATAATCAGCACTAGTGATGTGTACAGCAGAGCTTGATTGCTTGACCCCTGGGTGTCCCCAGTCCGTTTACTTTCAGAACGGAGGCGCAGCAGCCCCTCCATATGTTCCAGAAGGTTACTCAGGATTTGCAGCGCCAAAACAGTCAGGCCAACAGCGGTCAAAATTTTGATCGGCCAGAGCACTAGATTAATTGAGCCAAACACGTGCTCGTCGATTTCGACTGAGTGCTGGGCACTCTGCGTTGCCGCAACGGCAAGCAAACTAGAGGTCACAAACGTGACAAGATTTGCTCCGATGTTTATGATCAGCGCACCACGGACCGTGAGCCTGTCAATAATTACCGTTGCACGAATGTGTTCACCCACATATTGCGCGTAAGCCAAAGCTAAGAACACGACGAGCGGCATGAATAGATACTGGCTAAGTTCCAGCACACCAGTTAAAGGTATGCTGAGCCAGCGCGTCACCACGTCGGCAACGACAAGCAGCATCAACCCAGCTGTAAGGACACCTGCAATATAACCGCCAGTTTTACTGATTACTCCAACTAGACGGTGGAAGTGACGCAGTGGCCCCTTTTCGGCTGCCTTTTCGGTGTACTCCGCCTGCGGTGGAGGGGGTACCTCCACCGCAGCCGTCACAATAGCGAGTCGCTCAGTCTCGGGATTGACTGCTACGCCGCCGGGACTTTCGATCGTCATTTTTTTTTAGGACTCATGGCCGGTTCGCATCCCAGATCTGCTCCTTAGTAGCCGCGATGAACTCGGTGAGATCAAGATCGTCATCGCTGCCGAGGTCATAGCTTTCAACTTCAGCGAGCCAGTAGTCCATCGTTTCCAGATAGTCAGTAACCGTTTGCTTTGGATCAGCAAAGACAGCCGGAGCACTGTCAGACATGGCGTCGATATCGACTTCTTGCTGCGCCCGGATCACGTTTACAAGGTCATCCTTCGCCTCGACAAATTCAAGATTCTGCTCCGATGGACCGTCTTCGTGCAGCGTTACGTACTTGTCGATTCCATCGACTTCCATCATGGTTGACCACCAGATGTGCCCTGCGTCCCACAGAATCCCCTGGTCCTCAGCGGTCAGCTTGTCCCAGCTCTCCTGGTTGAAGACAACATACTGCGAATTAACCCCAGTAAAAGGAACAGAAGTGTAGTACTTAGCAACTTCCCAGAACCCGTAGGTCATCGCGGTGCGTGGGTTCGCAACCGAGCAGTCGACGATGCCTCGCTGAAGGCCCTCGTAGGTTTCTTCAATCGGCACCGTCACAGGCACAAACCCAGCCGCAGCGAGTTCACGGTCCCACACTGCGCCACCAGACCGAACACGAAGACCTTCTGCATCGGCCAGCGATGCAACAGGCGTGGTGCAAATGAGGTCATAGTTCAAGATGGTGTTGAACGCCAGAAGCTGGAAGAGACCGGCGTCGTTAAACGCCTGCTGGAGACCTTCCGACTTATACGAGAAGTCAGAGAGTCCGGCATAGCCCTGCAGAACGCCCTCGGGAATGTCAGTCGAGCCAACACTACCCAGTGTTGCCAGCCAATCCTGCGCGGGGTGCTCACTGGCGTTGTGGACAGCCGTAAAGATACCGAAATCGGCAACTCCCGACTGAATACCCGAGGCCAAGTCGGCCGATCCAAGAAGAGTTCCGCCCCAGTAAGGCTCGACGATTACGCGCCCCTCAGTCTTTTCCTCGACTTCAGCAGCAAACGTATCGAAAGGCACGCTTGCCGTGGCCGGTGCGTAGTCTGCATACGACAGCACGAGCGGATTCTCTGCAGAATATTCCGCAGCGCCTCCGCCGCCGCCTCCGGAACTAGGCGTACAGCCCGCCAGCACCAATCCAGCTACTGCGGCAACTCCCACTGCCGCTGCAAAGCGTTTGCTTCGCCGGCCCGCAGTGTTTGCTCCATTAAGCTTCGCCATTGCTATACCTCGTCTTCTAATTTCATTCTTCATTGAATTCATGCCTTTCTATAAAATCGCCGTTGATTAGATCGTTTCGCACTTAAAAGGAACGTGGCGACTGTCCACAAACCTGCGGACCTTCGGTTGGACCTTTATTAGCATGGTCAATGCTCTTGACTCTGTCAAACCCCTGCTTTCAGGTCCGATTTACGCGAGTTTTCACTCCAGTTTTGCTCCTTCCCCTAGCTTCGCGATGTCGCGACCCGCACGGTACCCAAACACGAGCGCAGGGCCAATGTGGGAGCCGTAGCCCGGGTACCCGCCACCAAACACGCTGACCGCCGCAGACCCGGCTGCAAACAACCCGGGGATGGGCGTGTCTGAGGAGTCAACGACTTGATCGTTGTGGTCGACCGCAATTCCCGCGAAAGTACCCAAGTCACCCATTTGAATTTTCGCGGCGAAGTAAGGCGCCTTATCTAGAGGCGCAAGGTTCGGGTTTGGTTTATGGGTAGGGTCACCACGAAAGTGGTTGTACTCGGTTGATCCACGCCCGAAGCGGGTATCTTCACCAAGTTCTGCGTCATGGTTAAACTCCGCCACAGTCCGCTCAAGACCCGCTGAGTCGACACCCATCTTCTGAGCGAGCTCACCGAGGCTCTTGCCCTTTACGAGATAGCCAGTCCTGTAGAAGTAGCCACGCGGCATGGGCCAAGGTTTGGCGTAGCCGATGCCGTACTTGTGCATTGCTTTCGCGTCACCGATTACCCACCCCCAGGTATCGGACTGGTCGAGATTATGCTCGATCATCTTTCCACCAAAGTCGTGGTAACTTAGCGCCTCATTCCCGAAGCGTTCGCCGCGGCGATCCACCGTAATGAGTCCTGGCAAACCGATGGCGCGCAGGTGCGGGAAAAGCCTTGGCTTTCCTGTGCGCATGTACTTAAACGTGGTGACAGGAGCCCAAGAACCCACGGAAAAGACCGAGTTGTCAATGTGGCCGCCAACCGACATGGCGAGCGTTGCGGGGTCTCCCCCGTGCCCGACGGTCGGGGTGAAGTGCTGCTTACCTGTGCTGTCATGCGGGAAGTACTGTTTGCGGAGTTCGGTATTCCCCGAGAAGCCACCACCCGCGAGGATCACCCCAAGAGAAGCAGAAACGGTTCCCGCGTGCTCGCCGGTAAGCTTTGCGCCCGTAACCTTGCCATCTTTGTCCTGCACCAGTTCAGCCACCGAGGTGTTGCGCCATAGTCGAATTCCCTTATCGAGAGCGCTCCTCACCATAAGCGTCATGAGCGCATTTCCGTTCGAGCGCAGTACCGGTCGGTGATAACGCGCCGCATCAAACCAGGTGCGTAGCAGCTTACGAGCTACATACACGAACGCAGAGAATGACTGGTTGACCTGAAAGAACTTCTGAAGATCAGTGCCAACCTGTGGCATGTAGCCGAAGACTGTATATGAAGACATGTACGGTTGCATATGCATACGATGCTCGCCAAGGATGCGGGCATCCGTGTCTTTTGGCAGGATCGCTCGCGCGCCGAGCTTCGCCCCGGGAAGATCCATCTGGTAATCCGGAGCCTTCTCCGGATACATAAATTCAACGGCGGTTTCGTTCTCGAAGAAGTCCAGCGCCTCTGGCACGGTGTCAAGAAAGCGCTCAACACCGGGGAGATTAAACGTTTCGGGGGCGAGAGCCTTGAGATACTCGAGCTGCTCCTCGCGCGTATCACCGGCAGCTACCCCAGCTTTATTGCCAGGTACCCACGCCCATCCGGCAGAGATCGCTGTAGTTCCGCCGTAGTAGGGCTCCTTTTCGACAACGATGACAGAGTGTCCTTCAGCGGCCGCTTTCAGCGCGGCAGCCATTCCTGCAACGCCCGAGCCCATTACGAGTACGTCACACTTGGTCGTGTTCTGCTTGTTCATCTTTATGGTTCTCTACAGTTCTTACTTGTTGTCTTCGATGGTGAAATCGACAGACAGAATGGACTCACTGTTAGGAAGTGAGTATTCTTTCAGCGGTTCGTGGAGTTCGTGGGTGTTGTAGACGTCGATGTCTGCGACCGTCTCAAAGTCAGCAACGATCGCGTAATCATACGAACGCTGTGCCCCCACGACGTCAGCGCCATGGCTCAAGCTGAGTAGACCAGGGATATTACCGCGCATGCGGTCCAGCCCGGCTTCCCAGGCAGCACGGTCCTCTGGAGGAAAGGTTGCCTTGAATTTGAATAGCACTACATGGCGGATCATATCCAGAACTCTGACCGATCACCGTCGGCTGCACAAGGCGAAAAACCATTGAATGGTTGCCCGCTTGGATGGGAGGCTACCCGGCCCCGCCCTCGTTGGCCTGCCGCAGTTCAACCCACTCAGTAAGAGAAGAGCTCCGCTGACCGATGAACCGAGAAATAGCCCGTCCAGCCATCTGCAACGCTCGAAACGTGAGTTCGATCCGCTCTTCGCCACTCGGCAGAATCACATTGAGTGCTGCCGCGACCTTCTTTTGCGCGTCAAAGATCGGTACAGCGATGCCTGTTGAGCCCGGCACCACAATGCCTGCTGTGTGCGCATATCCGAGTCTCTTGACTTCGTTCAAGCGCTGTCGCAATTCGTCGGGATCTGTAATTGTTTGAGCCGTGGGTTTTGTTAGCGCTTGAGCGATCGATTCTTCTCGCTCGTCTGTCGCCATGTGCGCCAAAAATACGTAACCACTCGAACAGGTATGTAGCGGGAGCCGATTGGCGACGAGCGCGATGCTGCGAGTTGCCTTGTGTGCGCTAAGCCGTTCGATGTAGAGCACTTGGCCGTTATCAAGAACGCTGAGGTTTACGTGATGACCAACCAGCGCAAGAATGTCGTTCATGAATGGCAACGCTGCCTCGCGTAGCCGCAGAGTGGGCGAGCTGCGGTAGCTCAGCTCCCAGATGCGCATGCCAACGCGAATCTGCCCACCGTCTAACTTCTCTAAGACTCCATGCTTCACCATGTTAGAGACAAGGCGTGAAGCCGAGGTGAGCGGCAATTCGGCTCGCCGAGCGATTGCGGAGACGGTGAGTGAACTTTGCCGGGCGTCAAATACTTCAAGCACACGGAGAAAACGCTCCATCACTGATTCTCCGGAAGTCGAGTTTGCCATCGGGGAAAACCTCCTTGAGTGACGTTAGGCGCGGTGTGTTAAGCGGTGGGGTAACCATGCGCCTACACACACGTAAGTTTGGACGATTTGAGCATATTCTCGCATACCATATCGACACATTGCAACCGTTGATTGGTAGTGTCCCCGAATTTGCTCGCCACAACTGGCATCGTATCGAAGGAATCAAAATTCGAAGCGATGTTGCTCGGAGCAAAGGAGCAACTTGGAGGAGTGTGCGATGAAAGTCGTGAATGGCAGTTTAGAACAGACTTACGACGTAGTCGTACTTGGCTCGGGCGCAAGCGGCCTAACTACTGCCGCGGTTGCAGCACGACGAGGCCTGAGTGTGCTTGTTCTTGAGAAGGCCTCGCTGCTCGGGGGCACGTCAGCGGTTTCTGGCGGCATGATCTGGATCCCCGGTACACGTCAGGCGGAGGCTGCAGGTATACCCGACTCTCTCGAGGAAGCTTCAACCTATGTCCGAGCGGTGGCACGTGGACGCGGCCGCGAAGAGCTCATGGATGCAGCTGTGTACGGGGGCCGCGAGATGCTCGCGTATCTTCAGAACGAATGCGGCTTGGAATTTCTTTTCCTTGATGATTTCCCCGACTATCGACAAGATCTACCAGGTTCATCCTTCGGTGGACGCACGCTTGAGCCCGCCCTGTACGACGCATCTGGACTAGGAGATTTGATTGATGTAGTTCGTAACGATGGTCGCTTACCTTTCACGATGCAGGAGTACGAAGTATGGGGTGCATTCGCAAAGTTCCCTTGGGATGCGCTTGAAGAGCGAGCGGAACAAGGGTACGTAGCAAAGGGTCGGGCACTTATCTCTTCGCTGCTCGGTTCTGCTGTGCGTGACGGAGCAACGATAGTCGTCAACGCGCGCGCAACTTCACTTGTAATTGAAGACGGGCGCGTTGTAGGTGTTGAGCTTGAGGATGGCACTCAAATGATCGCCCGCCAAGCGGTTGTCATCGGCACCGGTGGATTCGAATGGGACCGGGAGCTAGCAGATTCACTCGTAGCATCGCGCATTTACACTATGTGCTCGCCCCCCACTAACGTCGGCGATGGGCTGCGCATGGCTCAACGCATCGGTGTCGCAACAAGAGGGACACGTGAAGCATGGTGGGCACCGATGGCGATCATTCCAGGCGAAGTTCGTGACGGTGAGCAGATCGGAACGCTCTTGCGCTTTGAACGTCAGGGGCCTGGTTCCATAATGGTGAATCGTAATGGCGAGCGTTTCGCAAACGAATCGCAGAATTACAATGACCTTGCACGTGCGCTACATTCGTGGGATTCTGCCAATAATCAGACACTGAACACTCCAGCGCACATAGTCTTCGATGAGAGCTACCTTAAACGGTACGGTGTGTTCGCACACCTCCATGGCCAGCCGACACCTGAATACCTGATTGAGGGAGCAACGCTGGCTGAACTTGCTAGCAAGTTGAACGTTGACGCGCAGACGCTCGAGGCAACGGTCGTTCGGTTCAATAAAGATGCTGAACAGGGCGTAGACCCTGATTTTCACCGTGGCGAGACTGCCTACGACCGCTACTGGGGTGACGCTGAGAACGAGTGGCCGAATCCATCACTTGCACCGCTTACCGAAGGCCCCTTCTACGCTCTTGAAGTAGTCAACGGTGTTTTCGGAACGAACGGTGGAATCGCAACGGACGGCTTCGGTCGCACACTAGACGTAGATGGCAACCCGATTACTGGCTTGTTCGCTGTGGGTAATGTGACTGAGAGCGCCTATGCGTCTGGGTACCCTGGAGCAGGTGCGACGTTAGGCCCGATCCTCTCGATTGGGTACAGAATCGCCACGACTATCGCCGACAGCGAATAACTTCCGCAATGGAACAAAGTACTCCGTGTCTGTCCATGTGAGCAGGCACGGAGTATCTGATCGCTGCCGCGGAAGACTCGATCGTCGCGGCGGACTCCATCGATGACGTCGAATCCGGTCTCGGTTCTGTTGTCGGATCTGGGGATCACTCGCACCCAATCCCTCCCTCGGGTCTCGAACGACAATCCATTCTCGGAGGCGCAGTGCAAGACCTTGAAGTACGTGCACGACTTCCGTGCAAACTGAACTGTCCACATTGCTCAATTCCCTGGGACTGCAGGGCCTTTGCAAAGTCCCAAGATTGTTGATGGGTTTTTGGTTGTCCGGCGTGGCTGCTTTTAATTGAAGAAAGCTCCTGTTAATCCGGGGTGTTCAACGACACCGAAAACAGGAGCTCTCCCTTGCTATCTTCCCTCACCGACACCATCGGCCGCCACTTGAGCGCCGGTACTGTTCCCGACTGCGCAGGTCAGGGAACCGGGCCACAGACTCCGCCATCGTTGCGTCAGGCGTTGTCGAGGATGCCGGATCCGCGCCACCGGCGAGGGGTGCGTTATCCATTCCTTGACGTGTTGCAGATCATCGTCTGCGCGGTGATCTCCGGTGCCCGAACGTTGACGATGATCGCGGAGTGGGCGCAAGAAACCGCCACCGTCCAGGGCTTCCCGCCGGGCACCAGTATCCCGTCGCTG
>Ga0307486_1001126_pt1 | contig 21347 bp, 17 predicted proteins | sample CBIW02metaG_FD_203663 | JGI IMG/M metagenome (GOLD analysis project Ga0307486, IMG submission 203663) | Sea-ice brine microbial communities from Beaufort Sea near Barrow, Alaska, United States - CBIW 0.2 | ecosystem: Environmental > Aquatic > Marine > Coastal | place: USA: Alaska | collected...
AGTATGTTCCATTAATCGCATCAACACCCTCACCACAGCCATAAATATCTTGGTTCGTAAATATTTTCACAAATAAACTTCCTCCAATATAACCACATTTAACGTCTGTTATTTTTAAATCCGAAGGTGCTGATAATTTTTCATTTTTATCAATTGCATCTTGATACCCTTGTCCGAATGTTACAAGTGGAGCCGCCGCCGCCGCCATAATGGCTTTGGTAATAAAAGATCTTCTGGAATTTGCCATTTTTTAATTGTCTATTAATTAGTAATTTATTTAGTTTTAGATGTTTACTACCAAGTTCTTTCTTTTAATATTTCTTGGATTTGTTCTTTAGGTACAGGAAGTTCATCAATATGATCATTTAACCATTTTGAGAAATCCTTTTCAATATCATCGGCCCAACGTCCATCTATCTGTCCTGCTGTATATGTTCCTGCTCTCAAACGTTCGTGACCAAACTTATCCCTAAGTCTTACAACTTCCGAAGTTTTAACAATATTTTCTGCTAAATGAGGTGGAATAAATACTACCACACCCATTCTACCTAAAACAACATCTCCAGGCATTACGGTTACTTGTCGTATTAGGGTAGGTTTATTAATACCCATAATCATAGTATTAGGATATCTTCCAGGATTGTGATATGAAGGGTCATAACTAGTATAATAAGACGTAAAGCCTCCTATTTCTTCTAATCCTTCTACATCTCTAACCGCTCCATCATAAACAATACCATTGCCACTTTTAGCATAAATGGCGTTACCAACATTGTCACCAATGGTAGGGCCATCAAGTTTAGCTCCAAATTGATTAACAACATAGACATCTCCTTTAGATAACATGTCTATTGGCCAAGAGTTTTGTCCTCTCCAACCCTTCTTTTTTCCAACAGAATCAATAGCTTTCCAAACATCAGGTCGTCCTGGCATAAAAATAGTTGTAAACGCACGTCCAACCAAAACACTATCAGGATTTATTTGTTTCCATCCTTCTGCAATCTGGTGAGCAAATCCTGCATTTTTCATGGTTGCCCATGCTTCTTCAACACTTACAGATTTCATTCTTTTTAGAATCTCGTCTGGCACTTTTGGTCTACCATCTGCAAAACGTTCACCCTTCCAGGCAGGGGTTAAAGAAATTAATTCTTTTTTGCTTATTTGTACCTCTTGGGCATTAATTTGAAGCCCAAGAGTAAGTGCTGCAACTGCTAACAATACGAATTTTAATTTTGACATATTAGTTTTAGTTTTATGAATGTTTAGTTTTTTTATTTCTTCTTAATTAATGTCTTTTGAATTCTACCTCTTCTGGTTGTTCTTCTTCTGGCTGACGGTTATGCCACCAACTAGCTAGTGCGGAACCCGTAATATTCATTAATGGACCAAACACTGCAGGTGCCAACCCTAATGTGGCTATTTTACCTAATTGTGTTGCAATACCTGATGCTAGACCTGCATTTTGCATTCCTACTTCTAATGCAACAGTCCTACAATCACTTTCTGGCATTTTAAACAATCTAGCCGACCAATACCCTAAGGTATACCCACACATGTTATGAATTAGTACTACAACTATTAAAATAGGCCCTATTATTAATAAGCTATCTCTACCCGCTGCTGTTATAATAGTAAGAATCAAAGCAATACCAATCATGGAAACTATTGGCATCGCCTTATCTATCCAGTGTGATTTTCCGCTCAATAGTTTATTGAATATTAAACCAGCTCCAATTGGTATGATTATCATTTTAAATATGTCCCACATCATTCCATATACATCAATTTCTATAAGCGACCCTGCCAATAATTTCATTAAAACGGGTGTAATAAATGGCGCCAATAATGTAGTAATTGATGTTACCGTTAGTGAAAGTGCCAGATTAGCTTTTGCTAAATAGCACATTACATTTGATGCAAGCCCACTTGGCGAACAACCAATTAAGATGATGCCTGCTGCAATTTCAGGTTCTAAACCCGAAAAATTTGCCAATGTAAAGCCTATTACGGGCATAATCATAAACTGACTAACTACCCCAATAAAAACACCTTTAGGAGTTTTTATTACAGCAGCAAAATCTTTTATGCTCATAGATGTTCCCATTCCGAACATTATTATCTGTATAAGCGGTATTATTAAAACCTTTAAATTGAAATCACCCCATTGGGTAAAATATTCGGGATGGTACAAAGACAGTCCTACTGTACCAAAAATGACCATGGTAAAGGATAATCCGCTAAGTAATTCACTTCCTTTAAAAGCAATCGCAAGACATGTAAAAAAAAGCAGCAGTGCCCATCCGGCAGAAGGGTCATGTGAGTCAACTACAATATAAATGTAGGCTATTAAAAAAACAAGGGCTGCAATGTAAAAATACTTGTAAAAATCTTTAGTAGTAGATGGCATTCTTAATAATTTGGTTTAGTTGGCTAAATAAAGGAAAATAACGATAACAGCACTTAAAAATATTAAATGAGAGACTGATTAAACTATGGCTAAGTTCTAATTAACACAGCATTTTGTTTGAACAGTTCAAATAAATGGTAAGCCTGATCTGACAAAAATATTGATATTAGCCATTGTTTTAGATTGTCTTACTGTTATGGATAGTATCAGTACAGGCGAACCAATTAAGGTAGTTTTGCAAATCCCTCCCTCTCGCTATAAGTTTTCAATTACTAAACGGTTATGATGAATCATAACCGTTTTTTTTATGGCTAAAACGATTTTGCTCTTTGTAAAATTTAATTTTTAAAGAACAATATTTATATTAAGGGATATCCCAAAAAACTCTTGTTGTTAGGTTATCTCCTCCAATTGCAATTCCAGCCGCAGTATAGCTTTCGGGATTCGAACCACTCTCTTGAGTTGGATATGGTACCCTATGTACAAAACCATCACCTGTAAGACCACCGTTATAGGGATTTGGACTTAATGCAGGGAAACCACTTCTTCTAAAATTAGACCATCCTTCTAATGGATTGTTGACATTAGACACCCAATACTCAGTGTTTATCAATTCAAGAGCATCTGTAGCATTATAAGCAACATTTGCATCTGCGATATAAGCATCTTGGTCTGTAACAGAGATAGCTCCATATCCACCTGGATATAAAGCATACTGATCCATACTTGCTTTAATACCTTCCTCATATAATGCTTGGGCATTACCAGGAATCCAGCCTCTAAAAGCAGCTTCAGCTAAAAGTAATTTAGTTTGGGAATTCGTAATAAAAAATCTAGGCGCCAACGTACTAAACAAAGCAAAATAATTTGGTTGTGAATAGTCCAAACCAGTTCCTTTAAGACCTGGAAAATTAGGTAAAGCAGCCGCTGTAAAGTCACTATAACCAACAGGGAAACCTTGTTGCTCAGATAACGTAACATCTGGCGGTGTATTTAATACATCATTTGGATCAGGATACTTTCCAGCAATGTATGTAGAACGAGGATCATCAGTTAATTGAAATCGATCAATTAAAGGCTCTTCCAAATAATAGAAACGAGGGTTGTTACCACTTATTCCATTCATTCCATTAGTGTATAAATCATTATAGAATAAAACACAATCATCAGCATTTGTTTGCATAACTCCTGAGTTAAACGCTTCTAAAGCTATACTTGCAGCTTTTGTTGGATTTAATTTAGAATAACGCATACCCAATCTCAACAATAACGAGTTAGCCATTCTTTTCCATTTGGTTACATCTCCATTATAGATAAGATCTGCAGTCACAATATCTCCAGCAGGGTCTAAAGCGGCTGATGCTTCTTTGATCTCTTTATACAAGTCCTCATAAATAACAGCATCGTCATCATATTTTGGTGTATAATTACGATCTAAATACGCTCTACCAGCTTCACTATAAGGTACATCGGCATGAGTATCAACCAGGTTCATATAAATAAGTGCTTTCCAAATACGCATCATACTTTTTAAGTTTGTTTTGCTTGGATTATCACCTATGTTTTCCAATCCTTGAACTAGGTTTTTAATAGGATCCCCATAATTACCCCATCGTATTTGGTTGAAGTTATTATTGTTTTCATTGAATTGAAATCCAGATGTTGCCCCTAAATCGTATGCATTTTGAAAATACTGAACAATGGTGGCTTCGCCTTCCCAAGATCCAAAACTCAACGTGACTTGCGTATTCGCAAATATAATTTCAGGATCAAGATCGTTTATGGCATAGGGGTTTATGTTTAGTTCTTCAAAACCCTTATCACACCCTGTTATCGCCATAAAGACGCAACACGTAATAATAATATTTTTTATTGTTTTCATAAAAATGTATTTTTTTTTAAAATTTAAAATTTAAAATTTAACATTTACAGTAAAAGTAAAATCTCGAGTGGTAGGCAATGTTGTTTGTTCGTAACCTACCCTTGTATCTCCAGAAGAAGCAAAAGCCTCAGGATCTAAATTAGGAATATCCTTATAAAGGATGGCTACATTACGGACAGCCGCAGACAATGTAAGTTTTTTTACAAAACTATTTTGATCTCTTAGAATACCACTCATGTCATATGTTAATGCAATCGTTCTTAGTTTAATAAAATCTGATTTGAATATGAAGGGATCACCAATTTGGTTGTTTCTAAAACCAGCATAATATGATGCTAAGCTAGTTGGTGCCGGTGCTGGGGTATCTGTCCCTTGAATAACAGCATCTGGGATTGGCGCTGAACCATCACGACCAACTAAAGACTCTTGTGTAAGACCTTGTCTTAAGCCATTTAAAGCGGTTGAAGATATTACATAACCTCCAGCTTTGAAATCTGTATGAATCAAAAGGCTCAAATTTTTATAAGTGAAATTGTTAGTCCAACCACCTGTCCATTTAGGAAGCGCACTACCAAAATATTTATAATCACTAGGAGACGTTGCAACAACATTTCCATTATTATCAACTTGAATACGACCTTGTGCATCTCTTAAGTACGTTCTGGCTGCTAGTTGATTTAAAGGCATACCTACTTGATAGTAAAGCCTTCCTAAAAATTCATTACCACCATATTCTGCAACTAAAAACTGATCAGATGCTGGAGATAATTCTAGTACTTCAGATTCATTAAACGCTGCATTAAAAGCACTGTTCCAAGTAAAGTTATCAGTTTGTACAGCCGTTACATCCAATATGAACTCAACCCCACGGTTTCTTAAAGAACCAAGATTTTGAGGTGTTGATTCATAACCAGATGTTTGAGAGAGATCAACATTTATAATCTGATCTGTTGTTGTTTTTTCATATACAGCAACATCAAGGTTTACCCTACTTCTAAACATTCTTAATTCTAAACCAATTTCTTGTTCTGATACGCTAAAAGGTGTTAAGAATGGATTTGGAGATGCATTACCAGCAATACCTCCTAATTTTTGTCCATCAAAGGCGTTATTATTAAGACTATAATTTAAAATACCTCTAAATGCATTAACACCATTTGCACTACCAACATCTGCATAAGTAGCTCTTAACTTACCATAGGTTAACCAACTGGAATCCATTAATTCCGAGAAAATAAAACTACCCCCTACAGATGGATAAAAATAGCTATTAAGGTCTGGATTTAATACAGAATACCAATCGTTTCTGGCAGTAGCATTTAAAAATAAAATATTCTTATAGCCTAAATCTGCAAATGCATATAAGGAGTTAACTTGAGTTCTAGCAAAACCTAAATCTTGCACATTGGCAACACCATTGCCAATGGAATAAAGATCTCGGATAATAAAATCTATAGCACCTGCACTCACATTTCTATCTTTTGTTTTATAAATGTTACCACCAACACTTACGTCTGCTGAAAAATCACCAAACTCTTTATTGGTACCTAACAAGAAATCGGCATTTAAATCGGTAGCTGTACCATTCTCTACATCGTAAGACCCACCAAATCCTGTCTGAGCGTTATTTAATGGGTTATTAGTACCTACACCTGTTGGGTTGTTTCTCTCGTTAAAACTAGTCGAAAAATCGTAGTTAATCCTACCTTGGGCATACAGCCAATCATTAAATTCATATCGTAAAGACGCTGTTCCTAAAAAACGGTCTCTGGTATCAAGATAAAAGATACGGTCATATAAATAATAAGGATTTATCAATGTCCCTTGAAAACCAGACGTTTGTCTTTCTGTAGTCGTTTCAGGGTTGTAATTACTCTCCCTAAAAGCACTTGTTGGAATGGTTTGTGACATTCTGTACAAGAAGTTAGGTGCACCTTGACCTTGTTGACCAACTTGAGGTGGATTGTCATTATTCTCGTGAGTATAGTTTATGTTTAAAGATAAACTTAACTTCTCCGTGATATTTTGATTTAACCCTAAATTAACTATTTTTCTTCTATATTCGTTTATAGGGTCTATACCTTTAGCCTGCGTATGTGAGAAGGACGTTCTAAAGCTACCATTAGCGCCACCACCAGACAACGCAATGGAATTCGTCATGGCACTTCCTGTTCTATAGAACTCTTTAATTCTGTTTTTCCCTAGGGCCGAATAAGGTCTTAAAACACCATCAAACTGGACCGTTGGTACCCCATCATGCTTCTCTCCCCATGAAAACTGACCAGTGCCAGCAGCTTGGCCTTGAGTCGCAGGCCTTTGACCATTGGTTCCTTGTCCGTATTCCGTTTGGAAATTGGTAAAATCCAAAACAGTATTCGTCGTAGAACTAGAAATTAACTCCACACCGATGCCTTGACTTTTGGCGCCAGATTTTGTAGTGATAATAATAGCACCATTAGCTGCTCTAGAACCATAAAGAGCTGCTGCAGTTGCACCTTTTAATACGGTCATACTTTCAATATCGTCTGGGTTTAAATTACTCAGGTTGTCTCCACGGTCACGAGTATTTCCATTAATCATGTCAGCTCCTCTGTTTCCTTGGTCCATAGGAAGACCATTGATGACAATAAGTGGTGCGTTATCTGCTCCAGCAAACGATGATTGACCACGTAACCGAATTTTATTACTAGCTCCAGCACCAGAAGATGGTGGTGAAATATCCAAACCGGCAACCTTACCTACAAGACTAGAACCAACATTATTTGTCCTGCTTGATTGAAGATCCTCCACTTGAACGCTTTCGACGGCATAACCTAACTTTTTAGATTCTTTCTTAATACCCAAAGCGGTTATTACAACCTCATCCAGTGCAGAAGCACTTTCATTAAGAGTTACGTTGATAATTGTTTTACCTGCAACAGACACTTCTTTGGTTTCATAACCAAGAGATGAAAATATTAAGGATGGACTAGTTTGCCCTCCAATTTGTAGTTGATATTGACCATCAAAATCTGTTATAGTACCTGTGCTAGTGTTTTTTAACAACACATTCACACCTGTTAATGGCACTTCATTAGCATCTGTTACTTTTCCTGTAATTGTTTGCGCTTGGGCAAAACCAAATGCGCCAAGCATCATAACACTAAACATAATTGTTCGAAGCATGATTGCGTTTCGCATCAATCGCCTCTGACTACAATAAATTGTACTTTTACTCTCCATTGATTTAATTGTTTTTAAATTAGTTAATAAAAATTTAGTTAATAAAATCGTTGAAATTAAATGATCAATAGAATTTGCAATACTTTTCTACATTATTTTAAAACATAACCTTTTTTAATTAAGGACAGCATTAATCTATAAAATGGGGTATCCGATCATTACCCGTGATTTTGATTGACAATTTTTTATATGAGATTTGGGGTGTTTTAACTCCCTGTTCAATTAATTTCAAGAACAAAAGCCCTTTACTTGTTATTCGCCTATTATATCGAAATAAATATTCATAAAGATAGCAATCCAGTTTATTTTTATTCACATAGCTCTGATGTGTGCCAAGCATCCATCTTTTAATAATTTACGGGAGAAGATCAGATACCCCATTATCTATAATTCTAATTGTTAACAAGACTACAAGTATAGATAATTCTTTTTTATATTTAACAATATATTAGTATTTTTTTTAAATAAAATTGTAATAAAGGTTAGCATAAATGATTTAATCCTAATAAAATATACTAATATTTTAAATCCGCAGATTTCAATTAAAAAGAAAAGGAAAATCCCCTAAAACCAAAGGTTAAAAGGCTTTTCCAATTCAAATATTTTCACCAATTTTTTAGGTTAAAACATCCTTGCCTTAAAAAATTTCAAGTTCTACGAACAATATCAAATTTTTTGGTGGGCTATATTTTATTTCGACCGAATTTGTGCAATTACAACATCATGCCCTGCTCGCAAAACACCCTGGAGAGAGCCCGCCTTAAGGTATTCAGCTTTTGCGACGCAATAAAAAGCCTTTGGGTGATTATTTTTGCGGGCGGAGTTCTGCAGAAGATATTGGCACAAACCTAAAAGAGGAGTTCTCGCAAATTGAAAACCTTCAGTTATGTTCGCCAGACACGCTCCTTCGCGTCCAAAAATCTTTGGCCTTTGACAAGGAAATCGACTTCGGGAAATCTGGTTCTGTAAATGACCTTTGCAAACACGCCATATTCAATGAATTGAACCTGGATATGTTGCTGCAATCAAAAACTTTAAGACCAAATCGGGTTTATGATTTGATTTTGACCACCAATTCATCACATGCGAAAAATACGATTCCAAAAGGGGTTAAAAATGACGCAAGGTTATTTCCCTGGGGTGGCCAGTATTGGCACACAAATCGTGTTTATTGAAAACAGGAATGGTACCAGTAAGGTAAAATTCAAACAATCAGAAACCCTGCAGGCGGCTTATGAAATGTTAGAAAGCAAAAATATCCGAATTAACAGAAGGCGTTTTAAAATTAAAAATGTCTAACTGATTTTGGGGGGTGAAGTTGAACATATATGTAAACTTTTTTCTTTAAAAATAGTAAATACCTTGCATTTTTACAAATAAAAACAGCTCAATACCCCATATTTTTATAGGAATTTTATTTTTTTAGTAGTCCTTTTAATTAAACATTTCGAATATAGAAATTCACATAATTTTATTGGATTTTTGAAGTAGCAAAGATTAAACTTCTTTTGTTTGAGTTTGAGTTTTATTTTTATATATTTACGCAAAATCTATTCTGATAATTCATTAAATTTGAAAATATCCATATCCTTTTTAAGAATTTGTCTATCATTTTTAATTTTAACTAGTTGTTCTAATACTGAAAAGAAAGAAGAGGTTCCATCAACATCAAAAGATTTAAAAGAGGCCTATAAAGATGCTTTTTTAATAGGTTCTGCGGTTAATCTCGAAGTGTCTTCTGGAGTTGATCCTATTTCCCAAAACATCATTATACAACATTTTAATACCATAACACCAGAAAACGTGATGAAGGCTGAGGTTGTAAATCCAGCACCTGGGCTTTATGACTTTAAAGCTGCTGATGATTTTGTGGCGTTTGGACAAAATAACAAGATGTTTATTGTGGGTCATACCTTGATTTGGCATAATCAAACACCTGCTTGGTTTTTTCAGGATGAAGCGGAAAACCCCAATACACCAGAGGCCCAAATAGAACAAATGCGCAAGCATATTGAAACTGTTGTTGGTAGATATGCTGGCAAAGTACAGGCTTGGGATGTTGTAAATGAAGTTATTGATAATGATGGCTCTTACAGAAGTGAAACCGCTTGGGTGAAAAGTATAGGAAATGGTGATGAGTTGGTGAAACATGCTTTTAAGTTTGCTAGTGAATATGCCCCAGATACAGAATTGTACTATAACGATTTCAATGCTTGGCGTCCAGAAAAAAGAGATGGTATCATGCGTTTTGTAAGACTCCTTCAAAATGAAAATATTAGAATTGATGGTATAGGGATTCAAGGGCATTGGGGACTTAACTACCCAAAAACAGAATATATTGAAGCAGCTATCGATTCGTTAGAGGAATTTAAAACATTTTTAGATCCTTATAAGCATGGGCTTCCAGTAGCGGAAGAAGAAGCATTGGCAAAGAGATATGCCGAATTATTTGAGATTTTTTACAGAAAAAAAGATAAAATAGATAGGGTTACACTATGGGGCTTACATGATGGTATGTCTTGGAAAAACGATTACCCGCTTTTTGGTAGAACCAACTATCCGTTGTTATACGATAGAAGCAAACAACCTAAACTAGCTCTTAAAGCTGTTCTAGACATTCCAAATAAATGAAATAATGAGTGAAGATAAAAAATTAAGAAGTCAAGAGTGGTTTGGTGGTAATGATAAAATGGGCTTTGTACACCGTTCTTGGTTAAGAAACCAAGGCTATCCAAATGATTATTTTGAAGGAAAACCTGTCATAGGTATCTGTAATACTTGGTCAGATTTAACACCTTGTAATGGTCATTTACGTGATGTCGCCGAAGTTGTAAAACGTGGTATTCTTGAAGCAGGAGGTTTTCCTTTGGAATTTCCTGTCATGTCACTAGGTGAAACCATCATGCGACCAACAACGATGTTATTTCGTAATTTGGCGAGTATGGATACCGAAGAATCCATTAGGGCAAATCCATTAGATGGTATCGTGCTTTTAACAGGATGTGACAAAACAACGCCATCAACCGTTATGGGTGCTTGTAGTGTCGATTTACCAACCATTGTGGTACCAGGTGGGCCGATGCTAAACGGTCGATTCAGAGGCGAAACCATTGGTTCTGGGTCTTTCAATTGGATGATTAAAGAAAAACAAAAGACTCAAGATTTTGATGCCGAAGCCATGCAAGAAGCTGAAATTTGTGCAGCTCGAAGTATAGGACATTGCAACACCATGGGAACCGCTTCAACTATGGGAACCATGTGTGAAGCTTTGGGGCTTACGCTTCCTGGTTTTTCATCTATTCCTGCTGCTGATTCCCGTAAAAAGGTCATGCAACAATTGTCTGGTCGTCGTATTGTGGAGATGGTGAAAGAAGATTTAACCTTATCTAAAATACTTACTAGAAAAGCATTCGAAAATGCCATTGTAACCAATGCTGCCGTTGGTGGTTCAACCAATTTAATTATTCATTTAATTGCGATTGCACGTCGTATTGGTGTCGATTTAAAATTAGAGGATTTTGATAGTATCGGTAGTCATATTCCATTGCTGCTTAATTTGATGCCTTCAGGAAAATATTTAATGGAAGATTTCTTTTATGCAGGAGGCTTGCCTGTGGTTATGAAAGAATTGGGCGATTTATTACATCAAGATATCATCACGGCAAATGGAAAAACATTTAGGGAAAATTATGTGAAAGCCATATGCTATAATGATGAGATTATTGCCAAAATAGATAAACCGTTGCAAGAACACGCTGGTATTGCTGTTTTAAAAGGCAATTTATGTGAAAATGGCGCCGTCATTAAACCTTCGGCAGCTACAAAACGTCTCATGAACCATACTGGCAAAGCAGTTGTTTTTGAGAGTATGGAAGATTATCACCATAGAATTGATGATCCGAATTTAGAGATTGATGAAGATAGTGTGATCGTCCTTAAAGGCGTTGGTCCAAAAGGGTATCCAGGTATGCCAGAAGTTGGTAATGTGGATTTACCAGAAAAGTTGATTATGAAAGGGGTAAAGGACATGATTCGTATTTCTGATGGACGGATGAGTGGAACAGCTTACGGAACCGTGGTGCTTCATGTATCACCAGAATCAACAATTGGTGGAACATTGGCCATTGTTCAAAATGGGGATATGATTACCTTGGACGTTGAAAAGAGATTATTGCAACTTAATATTTCTGATGAAGAAATAGCAAAACGAAAAGCTGCATGGAAAGCACCTGAACCTATGGCAACAAGAGGCTATGTGAGTATTTATTTAGACCATGTGGAGGGAGCCGAATTGGGAGCTGATTTAGATGTTCTTGTAGGGGGCTCGGGTTCTAAAGTGGATAGAGATTTACATTAATATAAATACCAACTAAACTAATTAAACCAACTAAATGGTAGTTATCTATTTAATAATTAGCGTGTTGCTGATTATTTTTATGACCTCTAAACTAAAAGTTCACCCGTTTGTAGTGTTGCTTTTAGTCGCTATTCTTTATGGAATCGTTGCAGGAATGCCATTAAATCAGATTATTGATTCTGTAAATAAAGGCTTCGGAAACACCTTAGGTGGAATTGGAATGATTATCATCCTTGGTGTCATTATTGGTGCTTTTTTAGAAAATTCAGGAGGTGCTTACGCACTGGCGGAAAAAGTATTGAAGTTTACGGGAAAGAAAAAAATTCCATTTGCTATGGGGTTAATAGGATGGTTTGTTTCTATACCTGTTTTTGCAGATAGTGGCTTTATGCTATTAGCACCATTAAATAAAAGTTTATCAAAAAAAGCGGGCATTTCCTTATCTGGAACTGCTATTGCCTTGGCTCTTGGTTTAACGGCATCGCACACATTAGTACCTCCAACACCAGGGCCTATAGCAGCAGCTCATTATTTAAACGCCGATTTGGGTTTAGTGATGTTATTTGGAATTCCTATCAGTATAGGTGCGTTGGCCATATCGCTTATCTTTGTAAAGAAATATGTTTCCAAAACCTATATTGACCCTAATCCGGAAATTTCAGAAGAGGAATTGGCAGAACGTTTAAAATCTAAACCAAGCGCGCTTAAATCAGTTATTCCCATTTTTGTTCCTATCATTTTAATCGTCATTAAATCCTTATTGATATCTGTTTTTGGTTATAAAACTGAAGATTATGATACATTTCCATTGTTAATTAAAATTTTATTATTTTTAGGAGAGCCATTTATGGCTTTATTAATAGGAGGGTTTTTATCGTTAACACTTCCAAAGAAATTGAATTCAAATATGTTTTCAACCGATGGATGGATTGGTAAAGCATTGGTTGCAGCATCCTCAATTTTGTTAATTACTGGTGCAGGAGGGATTTTTGGTCAAGTATTACGCGATTCGGGAATTGCAATTACTTTAGGGGAGACCTTATCTAATGTAAATATAAGCATTTGGTTGCCTTTTTTATTGGCTGCCGCTATAAAAACAGCACAAGGTTCATCTACAGTAGCTTTAGTAACAACGGCCTCCATTTTGGCGCCAATGATGGCCACTTTAGGATTTGAAACCGAATTACAAAAAGCCTTGGTAGTTATTGCTATTGGCGCGGGATCGGCAGTGGTTTCACATGCCAATGATAGTTTCTTTTGGGTGGTTACCCAATTATCGGGCATGGATGTAAAAATGGGTTACCGTTTTCATACATTAGGAACAGCTGTTTTAGGAACATCATCAGCGATTTTATTATTTTTAACATACTTAATTTTAACTTAAATGAAAATTTACAACACAACGAAAGGGATCTTAGTTCAATCCGACAAATCATTTTACTTAATAAATGAGAATTGGGATGATTTTTTTAATAATGATAATTTGTACGACAAAGTTCAAGACATTGTTAAGCAAAGTTCAGCAATTGATAATGCCGAAGACATTCTTGCAAATAATTTATTGGTGCCAATGAAAAGCCAAGAACTATGGGCAAGTGGCGTTACTTATTTCAATAGTAAATTAGGAAGACAAGAAGAAAGTAAAAGTACTGGTGGAGGCGATTATTATGAACGTGTTTACAATGCCGATAGACCAGAATTGTTTTTTAAAGCAACTGTAAATAGAGCCGTGCCATCTGGTGGAAAAGTGAACATTAGAAAAGATTCTACTTGGGATGTTCCAGAACCAGAATTAACATTAGCAATCACAACTTCTGGAAAAATAATTGGTTATACTATTGGTAATGATATGAGTTCTAGAAGTATTGAAGGTGAAAACCCTTTATATCTTCCACAAGCTAAAACATACGATGCCTGTGTAGGTTTAGGGCCATGTGTTTATTTAACAAAAGAAGCACTTTCTTCAGATACTAAAATTGCCATGAAAATCAACAGAAATGGGCAAACGGTTTTTGAAGATACCATCGAAATAAATAAGATAAAACGTAAGTTCGAAGATTTGGTTCACTACCTATACAAAGAATGTTCTTTTTCTTACGGAAGTTTTTTAATGACAGGTACCGGTATCATACCAACAACCGCTTTTACATTACAAAGTGGCGATGAAATTAATATCTCAATAGACCACATTGGGACTTTGGTAAATTATGTAAGATGAAATTAATTAAATCTGTTTTTGTTTTTTGCTCCTTATGACTTTAAGCTTAGGTTTCGGACAAGAAAGTGAATATAGTTTTATTTAAGATTCAAAACGGCATGACGAGGTTACTAAAGGAATAGTGACCAAACATGTATGTAAAAGCACCATTTTTGATGGCACCATAAGAGAATATTATTTGTACATTCCAGTGCAATATAATCCAAATGAAGCTGCTGCTTTGATGGTTTTCAGGATGGGCATGCTTATGTAAATGAAGCAGGTGATTTTCGAATGCCTATTGTATTTGATAATCTCGTCCATAAAAAAGAAATGCCAGTTACTATTGGGGTATTTATAAACCCAGGTCACATAAGTTCAGAATTACCCGAGAACCCTTTTAGGCCAGTAACCGAAGCATTGAGTATGATAGCTTAAATGATGCCTATGCTCGGTTTCTTATTGAAGAATTGATAGCAGAAATAGGCAAAACTTACAATGTTATCAACAATCCACAAATGATAGCCATTTGTGGATTGTCTTCTGGGGGTATTTGTGCCTTTACAACGGCGTGGGATCGACCAGATTATTTTAGCAAAGTCATGAGCCATTATGGAAGTTTTACTAATATTCGTGGTGGCCATAATTATGAGGCCATGATTAGAAAAACATCTAAAAAAAATATCAAGGTGTATCTACAGGATGGGTCAAACGATTTAAATAATGAGCATGGAAATTGGTGGCTTGCTAACCAGCAAATGGCATCATCACTTGATTATAAATCTTATGATTATACCTTTGTTGTGTACAAACAAAAAAATCATTCGGAATCAACAATATTTAAAAAAAACAAAGTTACGCCAGACTTTTTCGCGAAATAATTGCAGCGGAAATCACAAAGTTTGTTGTTTAAAACCAAAAACGGAACCAAATTCAACCGGACTTAAAATTTGTTTAATTATGTTTATAGATAAAAAAAGCCAGTACACAACACAATGTATAAATAATTGCTTATTTTCGTCAAAACAGCAATTATTCATACATTTAATCGTAAGAGGAACTGGTGTCCATAATGGAAAACATGGGGGAGTGGGCTTCCAGAAGCGTTAAAATGGTTATGGTCTGGCTTTAAATCGGAATAAAAATCAAATAAAAAAATCGCAAAATGACATTAACAGGAAAAAATTATATAGCTGGATTAGTTTCATCAAAAGGGGAAAAAACATTTAAAGGTGTGAACCCTTTAGATGCTTCAGAATTGCCAACAACATTTTATGAAGCAACTATAGATGAGGTTAATGAAGCGGCATCAAAAGCTCATGAAGCATTCGTTATCTACCGTAAAAAAAGCGGAAAAGAAAAAGCGTTGTTCTTAGATACTATTGCAGATGAAATTTTAAATCTTGGAGATGATTTGATAGACCGTTGTTCTACAGAAACTGGCTTGCCAGCTGGGCGTATTACTGGTGAGCGAGGAAGAACTATGGGGCAATTAAAATTATTTGCTACTGTTTTACGTGAAGGTTCTTGGGTTGATGCCCGAATAGATACTGCCATACCAGATAGGCAACCATTACCAAGATCAGATATTCGTTATATGCAAAAACCTTTAGGTGCTGTAGGCGTTTTTGGGGCTAGTAATTTTCCATTGGCGTTTTCAGTTGCAGGAGGTGACACAGCATCTGCCCTGGCTAGCGGTTGCCCTGTAGTTGTAAAAGGCCATCCTTCACATCCAGGAACTTGCGAGTTGGTAGCGATGGCAATTAACAAGGCTGCTGAAAAAACAGATATGCCAAAAGGTGTTTTTTCATTGGTACATGGAACATCGGTAGAAGTTGGAATGGCTATTGTAAATCATCCTCACATTAAAGCGATTGGTTTTACGGGATCTACCAGGGGAGGTATAGCTATTTTTAATGCAGCTAATAACAGAGAAGAACCTATTCCGGTTTATTCCGAAATGGGAAGTACAAACCCAGTTTTTATTTTACCTGAAGCATTGAAAGAGCGTTCTGAAGAAATTGCTAAAGGATTAACAGACTCTGTAACCCTTGGGGCAGGACAGTTTTGCACGAATCCTGGGTTGGTTTTTTTAAATAATGATGAAAACCTCCAGAACTTTCAGAAGCAGACGGCAAAGCATTTTGAAGAAACAGAAGCGGGAGCCATGTTGAATAAAGGTATTAAATCGGCATTCGATAACGGCATTGAACATTTGGCCAGTAATAAGGTTGAAGTAAAATTATTAGCTAAAGGGAAATCAAGCTTAGAAGGATTTAAAGGAAGTGCACATTTATTCGAAACCACGACAAAAAGTTTTATTACAAGAGATTATTTAGAAGAAGAAAACTTTGGACCATCAACAATTAGTGTTATTGCGGATTCTAAAGAAGAATTGTTGGCTTCAGCAAAAAAAATGAAAGGCCATTTAACAGCAACACTTTTTGGAACTGAAAAAGACTTAAATAATTATACTGATTTAATTGACATTTTAGAACAGAAGGTTGGCAGATTGATTGTTAATAATTTCCCTACCGGGGTGGAAGTATGCCATGCTATGGTACATGGAGGACCATTTCCAGCAACATCCAATAGTCGCTCAACATCCGTTGGAACCGCAGCTATATATCGTTTTACACGCCCAGTATGTTATCAAAATTTTCCTGAACATTTATTGCCAGAGGAATTAAAAACCGATAATCCCTTAGGGATTATGAGATTATTTAATGGAGATTATAAAAGATAAAGGATGACAAAACAAGAGGGCCAAGAATTAAATTCTTGGCCCTCTTGTTTTTAATAAGATTTCAAATCATTAATACCAGTAATATGTATTATTGGAATTGATATTTTTGATTTTCGGTAATGTCTCAACCAAAACGAATCTCTTCTGCCGGTAATGTTCCAAAAATTGAGTGTAACCGTACGGATCTTTGGCTAATTGAACATATTCCTGAAAATGATGTAAGAAGGTAAAACCGGGATGATTTCGGGCCTTGTTGACCCCTTCAGAGTATAGCATAAGCTCATTTTGCCGCTGGATATCAAGGGTAGTGTGTGAGGAAAGTAGTTCAGATAAGACGGCATTATCAAAATGTAGCAATTCCTTAAAAGAATAATCGCCTGCTGTGAACAGCCGCATATAGATGTTTACAGAATCCATGAGATTCCCAGGGTGGAACCTATTTTACGGTTACTGACCCCATCAAGATGTAAGGTAATAATTTGTTTTAAGACCATTGGATCAAGTGTGTTGGCCATAATCGCTTAGTTTAGAGCGACAAGGTAGTTTTTACTTGATCTTTCAAAGTGGCACCATTCGAACCGTAATGACTAACTGATAAATAAATCAATACGATTTAAAATACCCAAGGGAGGCATCATTTGAATCGTTTTACCTGGCACCATAAGTCCGTTTTAACTGCCACTAATAGCTCCTGCTAGCGTGGGTAAGATGTTTTTCCGTTTACCGGAAGAAAAATTCAGCAGTAGGCACCTCAAGTGTTCACGATGCCTTGCGCTCGTTCTCTATCAGGACTTTTTTGTGGCTTCAAAAGATAACACTAATAATAATGAAATTTTACAGGAATTATTAAATTCAAAAACCTCCAATTTCGTAAGTCAGATTATATCTTGTAATAGTGTTTCGTACCTTGCGAAAGAAAAATATTTATAATGAATTATAGAAAATTAGGAAAAACAGGTTTTGAAATTTCGGAAATATCCCTCGGAACTTGGCAGATAGGTGGAAAATGGGGCTCGGGTTTTAGCGATAAAACAGCTGAGAAAACCATCAACACCGCAATAGATAACGGAATTAATTTTATTGATACGGCCGATGTTTACGAAGCCGGCTTAAGTGAAAAAGCGGTGGGTAAGGTTGTTCGTTCCAGGTCTGAACGTATTTTTGTCGCCACCAAATGTGGCAGGCAGATAAACCCGCATACCTCAGAGAATTATACCCCTGAAGCACTTACAGGTTATGTAGAAGAAAGTCTGAAAAGAACCGGCTTCGAAGCTTTAGACCTAATCCAGTTGCATTGTCCGCCCACCGAGGTTTATTACCGGCCCGAGATTTTTGACACTTTTCAAAAATTAAAAGATCAGGGTAAAATACTTCATTTTGGGGTGAGTGTGGAAAAAGTGGAAGAAGGCTTAAAAGCTATTGAATATGATATCGTGGAGACCGTCCAAATCATTTTCAATTTGTTCAGGCAGCGCCCTTCAGAGCTTTTCTTTCAACAGGCAAAAAAGAACGATATTGGGATTATAGCCCGGGTTCCACTGGCCAGCGGATTGCTGACCGGAAAGTTTGTTAAAGCTTCCAGTTTTAATAAAGAAGATCACCGGAATTTTAACCGAAATGGGGAAGCTTTCGATAAAGGCGAAACCTTTTCAGGGGTGGATTTTGAACGTGGCCTAAAGGCCGTGGAAGAGCTTAAAAGGTTGTTTCCAGAAGTTCAGAATTTGGCTCCCATAGCTTTACAATGGATTTTAAAGTTTCCTGAAGTTAGTTGTACCATTCCCGGTGCTTCAAAAGAGGAGCAATTACTTTCAAATTTATCTATTTATGAGTTGCCGGAGCTTAACAGCGAAAAAATTAAACAAATGAACAAAATCTATGAAGAAAACTTAAAACAGGAAGTTCACCATAGGTGGTAATTTTATGCCTGCAGCCCCGAAAATTACCGGGATTAAAAATCTTGTAGGTTTCTTTGTTATTGCATACCTAAGAGGTGTAAAGGAAACCTTACAGGAAAGACAGGTTTAAAGGTAACTTTTGCCTAAAAATTCCATAGATTAATTTATTTTTAAAAGCCTTTCTTTATCTTTAGAGAAAGGCTTTTTTATGAATGCTATGCAACTAAGATTTTTATTATCCATTTTAATTCCAGGGATTGTGTTTATTTCCTGTAACTCACAAAAGGAATTGATTAAAAATGGGCAGCAACCCCTGCTTATTTCAAATGAATTTGAGTTTACTGAAGGTCCCGCATCTGATGCTGAGGGAAATGTGTATTTTACCGATCAGCCGAGTAATAAAATCCATAAATGGTCTGCAAAAGACGGTTCTGTTTCGGTGTTTATGGAAGATGCCGGCCGGGGGAACGGACTTTATTTCGATTCTGAGGGAAAGCTTTTGGCCGCTGCAGATAAAAATTCGGAAATCTGGAAAATTAATTCTAAAAAGGAAGTTGAGGTTTTAGTCGATTCCTTTAAAGGAAAACGCTTAAACGGTCCCAATGATTTGTGGGTTGCGCCAAATGGTGGAATTTACTTTACCGATCCTTATTATCAACGTGATTATTGGGTGCGCACCCAAAAGGAAATTGAAGAAGAACGCGTGTATTATATAAATCCGCAGGGTGAAATAAGTACTGCTGCTGAAGATTTGGTAAAACCAAATGGAATTATTGGAACTCCAGATGGAGAAACCCTCTACATCGCCGATATTGGAGCCAATAAAACGTATTTCTATAAAATTAATCCTGAGGGAAGCCTGACGGATAAAAAGCTATTCACAGATTTAGGTTCAGACGGGATGACGATAGACAGCCAGGGCAATGTTTATCTTACCGGAAATGGAGTTTCGGTTTTTGATAAATCCGGGAACAAAATCCGGCATATTCCAATCCCCAAGGATTGGACCTCCAATGTCACTTTTGGGGGCAAAAATCAACAAACCTTATTTATCACTGCTCAACAGGCAATTTATAGCCTGGAAATGAATGTAAAAGGGGTTCGCTGGTAAGTATTAAATCAGAAGAAACGTTTTTAGACTTGCCCGGGTACAAACTATTTCACTTTTATAATCACACGGCGATAAGCATATAAATTTGGTTCACCATCATCATTAATTTCTAAAATAATATGTATTGTATTATTCGCTGCATCCTCTGGGATCTCTATAATGGCTGAAGTAGAAGAATTATTTTGAATATTCAACAAGCCATCATAAGAGCTGGGTTCATCATAAAAACTCCAGGAGTAAGTCAAATCGTCTCCATCGGGATCACTGGAACCTACCGCACTTATTTCAATAGAGGAACCGGGAGAGGCTTCCAGTCCCAGAACCTGCCTTGATGTATCACCATTTAATACAGCAATAGGATGATGATTTGCATCTGAGTATTTTTCAGTTATACTCCAGTCCATTCTTGCTGCGAAATCATTATTGTAGGCTTCACTCCAGCGTTTTATAGCTTCAGAGCCTTCCGAAGTATTTCCGTACATATAGTATGGATCATACTTTGTTTCGGTCTCTTTTTCAACACAGGACATGCTAGGAATACCATCTTTTTTTGTAAAGTTAAAGCGACCACCCCAGCCACCCTGGTCAATTTCTTCTGGATTATTAAGACCGTTGGGAAATACGTGCATAAAGGCTGGAGTATCCCCTTCGGTAGCATATTTTCTATCGGGATAAGCAGCTCCCAGAGGACCATGGTTTTGGATATGTTCGTCTAAATATTCATCGGACGGAGCCCACCCATAAACCTCAGTAGCACGGATATAGAAAAGTTCAGGAAAATTTTTCGCGATCCAGGCGCCGGAATCACCCTGACCCAGAATATCAATTAAGCGTAATTGGCTTAAAAACTTTTCTAATTCGGCCTTAGTTCGGGTTTCTTTTACTTTCCAAATAGCCTGCGCCGCAGTATTCATACCTCCCCAGCCCATTACCCAAACCGGTCGGGGATCATCTTTATCTACTGCGTTTATTATCAACTCTGAACCGGGACTGTCTTTTTCATTACCCACATCATCCATTCCATATTCATCCTGTCCCATAACTGAGATGGATCTTAAATAGTCGGGAGTGGGATACCCATCAGCGTGAACTTTTAGGTTAGGATAAGCCTTAGCATAGGCATCTACCAGTTTATCCAACATGTCGGTGTTGCTTTGCGACTTTTTCCAGCAGCCGGTGGCGACTATTGAGCCTTCTATGTCAAATTCATTGGCGCTAACCAACTGGCGCACCATAGATTGTTCGTCATCAGGATCGGCACCTAAATCTGTGGTATTAATTACTCTGGGTTTATAACTTACCATATCACCTTCATTTTGCTGAGCCGCGAGCGAATTGATATATGCGAAGGAAATAATTAGACTGTAAAGCGTTATTTTAAAAGTGGATTTCATAGGTATAGTTTTATTGGTCTCAAAAAATAGTTAAAACTATGCACTTTAGTGCATCTCGCTTTAGCTTCTAAAAAAACCTACCTTTGTGCTATGGCAGAACAAAGGGTTAATGGTCACACAGTTTCGAGGATGACTG
>Ga0307486_1001127_pt1 | contig 21343 bp, 16 predicted proteins | sample CBIW02metaG_FD_203663 | JGI IMG/M metagenome (GOLD analysis project Ga0307486, IMG submission 203663) | Sea-ice brine microbial communities from Beaufort Sea near Barrow, Alaska, United States - CBIW 0.2 | ecosystem: Environmental > Aquatic > Marine > Coastal | place: USA: Alaska | collected...
GTTACGAGTACTTCGGGAAGTAATAAATTGGCTATAGCTAGTAGTGAATCTGAGGGCATCGAAATCTTTATTTCAAAGTTCCCTCATTTTTAGTTACTCCACAACTTTTTGTGTTGAGCCGTGAAAAGCTTATGCTTTTACAAAAAAGCATCTCAAAGGTTATTAATGGTGATTCTCATACCGTTGGTTTTTGTGTTGAACAAGGTAATCATCAAAATTGGTAGGCACAATTTCAATTTTTTCCAATCATTCCGGGGGTTCTACAATATATACCCAAATTCTTGATATACCATTAGTTGTATCTCTAGAGTAACCTAATTTAGCCCCCAATAAACTCCATCTCTTGTATTTCATATTTCAAAGGTATAATTTGAAATTTAAAATATCACTCCAATCTTATTGGGGGCTAAATTACATGGGCTGTTGGAAAGGATTACACCAATGGAAAAATGGAATTAGGATAAACACCTAATTTTAATGAAAAAATGTACCGCTTAATTAATCTTTGAAATATAGAACAATACTCTTGTTTTATAGGGGTCAAAACAAGGAGGCGAAGTCGATATTTAAGAAATGATTTCGGTTGTGATTTTGTTTTTGGAAATATGCAGTATGATTAAACTACGCTTTTGTTTTGAGCTTTGACCATTATCTCAGGACATGCAAGCCGTAAATGAAATCTCAACCTTTAAATAATAATGGAATCATGAAGCATATGGAGCGTTTTAAGAAAATGACGACCATCGCTTGTAAATTTGATTGCATAAAACATGACCCATTCGCTTTTTTTAGTGCAAAGTTCACTCCTTACGATCGTCAATATTTAACCATCGAAGAGCTAAAGTTAATTGAGGAACTTGATTTAAAAGATATCGGTTTAAGTAGGGTTCGCGATTGTTTTGTATTTGCATGTTAAAGGTCTCTCTTATATTGACGTAAAAAGATTAAAATCCCAACAGGGAGTTATTGGTATTGATGGAGGTGAGTGGATTTTTACGAAACGAGCAAAAAGCAAAACATCCGTTAAGATTCCATTAACAGGAATTCAAAGCCCTCGGGGCACTATATTTCTACCCAAAACTGGGTAATGCACCGTCCTAAATTAGCCAATTACCTTATTAATTTATTCCAAGTGGGTATATTAAGGCCGTTTAGAACGAAGGCAACAAATAGATTATATGTGATCAAAAAAACTGATGAAAATTTTAATAGGTAGGACTTACCAAATTTGAAGAGCTATATTATCTTATAATTTCGTTACAGAAATTACTTTAGCAGTAAAAATATAATTAATGGGTCCTCTTTAAAAGCTTCCCTTATTTTAATAAAAGCTATCCGCATTTGGGATTCAACAGTTTTTACCGAAATTCCCATCTGGTCTGCTATTTCTTTATACTTAACCCCTTGTATCTTATTTAGTATTATAATTTCCTTACATTTTGGAGGTAAGGAATCAATTACCTGTTTCATTTTCTGAATACGTCTTTCCAAAGCTTCCGTGTCTTCTTCTATTCGATCTAAAAGCGCACGTTCCCAAATTTGACTTATAAGTTTTTCTTGTTTTTTCGATTTCTTGATAGTGTCAATATATCTGTTATAGGCAATAGCATAGAGATAAGGTTTTGGGGATTTAGTTTGATCCAACTTGGATTTATCTTCCCAGAGACTTACAAATGCCTGCTGTACAATATCTTCAGACTGCATTTTGTTATGGGTATAGGTGGTTATATACGCCACAAGTCGATTATAATAAGTGGTAAAAAGATATTTAAAAGCGAACCGGTCTCCTTTCTTTATGGCAACTACAGCCTCAATTTCGTTCATTTAAATTAGGGGTTAGTTTGGTTTGTTTTTAAATTTTATTTTTCAAATGTATCCTTTTTTTTAAGGGTTTACTAACTTATTGTATCTTTTTTTTAAGGGTTTACTAACTTATTGTAGTATTGGTTATGTATTGTGAGTACGTTCAAAAAGTACACAATGCAAGAAAAAAATTAGATTTAGATAATTAGATAAGGATATAATGAAAAAAAATATAGCAAAGCTTCTTCTAGGTACTATTACAGAAAAGGAGGTAATTAAGCTTCGTAACTGGTTGAATGATCTAAGCAACCGGGCTGTTCTAGAATCTCATATTCGTGATTATCATGATTTAAACTTGGCAACTTTAAAAAACAATATTGATGTTGCCTATAACAAAGTGTGTCATCAAATAGACAAGACTGAAAAACCAGTTCATAGGCTTTTGCCAAATTGGGCAAAATATGCCGCTGCAATCGTATTGCTATTTGGCTTGGGGCTATTCTATCAACAAGGTTTCTTTTCAAATATTAATCAAGAAGTCCTTATGCCAAAGGAAGAATCCATAACTCTTGAATTGGACAATGGATCTATTCAAATTATAGATGTTAACGGGACTAAGGAGGTTAGGGATTCGGAAGGAAAAATTATTGGTGCTCAAAATCAAAATCAGATCAGTTATTCCAAGGTAACTGAAAAGGAGGATTTGGTGTTTAATACTTTAAAAACACCCAATGGAAAAAAGTTTCAATTGGTATTGTCTGATGGGACTTTAGTGCATTTAAATGCCGGTAGTTCTTTAAGATATCCCGTAAATTTTTTAGGAGAGGGTATTAGAAAGGTGTTTCTAACTGGAGAGGCCTATTTTGAAGTCACTAAGAATGAAACAAACCCATTTATCGTAAATGTTGATGATTTGGATGTAAGGGTTTTGGGAACGGAGTTTAATGTTTCGGCCTATAGTGAGGATATAAGTATCGATGTTGTTTTGGTAAAAGGAGCAGTTAACCTTGTTAATAATAATAATTTGCATTCTCAGATTATTAATCTATCACCTGGGGAAAAGGGATCTTTCGAACATGACTCTAAGAAAATTAACATTGGTCAAGTAAATACTTTATTATATACCTCTTGGATGCAGAATCATCTAGTGTTTAGGGACTTGACTTTTAATAACATTCTGAAAAAATTGGAGCGACATTATAATATAGAAATAGTCAATGCTAATACTAATACTGAACTTAATAATCATGTCTTTCATGCACGTTTTGATGATGTAGATATTGAAGAGGTACTAGGATACTTTAATGATATCCATAGTTTTGAATTTAAGATTAAGGAAAATAAAGTGTTAATAAGGTAAAATACTCAAGAATAACCAAAACGAATTTCAATGCCTATGATTTAAAATCCCAGTCGCAGACGCTTTGCTTAATTATTAAATAAAAACCGGAAAATGGGCTAACATTTTCCGGTAGTAAAGAGCGATCATGCAAGTTAATTTGCTAATAACCAATAAACATTTAAAATTATGAAAAAAAATTTCAACCAACAGAAGTTGGGAAAAACTTTGTTCAAATTCGACTTAAAAATGAAATTGACCACACTATTATTGTTTACTGCCGTTTTGGGTTTATATGCAAATGATGGCTATGCTGAAAAGACCAAAGTTTCTTTGGATGTCGAAAACGCTACAGTGCAAGAGATTATAGATAATATCGAATCAAGCACCAAATTTAATTTCATTTATGATACTGAGCATGTCAATCTTCTGCGGAAGTTATCTCTCAAATTTAAAGATAAACTCATTGATAAGGTTCTTGAACAGATATTTGGGAACACTAATACTAATTACAAAGTCAAGGGTACTCAGGTTATTTTATATAAGAGTCTAATAGATAAAGCTTCCAAAGTACCAACTATAGATCGTAGTGCTGTTGAACCAATAGAGGTCCAGTCTATAATCACAGGAACCATCACTAATGAAAGCGGCACACCCGTAGGCGCCAACGTTATTGAAAAAGGAACCACAAATGGTGTTCTAGCTGACTTTGATGGTAATTTTTCCATTGATATTTCCAATGAAAATGGAACACTAGTTTTTTCCTACGTTGGATATGCCACCCAAGAAATTGCCCTTAACGGACAGACTACCATTTCAGTCATTATGGCGGAAAGTGCCGTTAATATGGAAGAGATTGTGATAGTTGGTTATGGTTCTGTTAAAAAGAGTGACCTAACAGGTGCCGTTTCTTCAATATCGTCAGAAGATTTGGGCGATCGTCAAGCAACTAGTGTGGCCGGTCTAATCCAAGGGCGGGCACCGGGCGTAGAGGTATCAGGGGATAAAATTCGTATTCGTGGTATAACAACATTTAACAATACAGATCCTTTAGTAGTAATTGATGGTTTTTTAGGAGGTGATCTTTCTACTGTAAACCCTAATGATATTGAAAATATTGAGGTCTTAAAAGATGCTTCTTCTACAGCTATCTACGGATCGCGTGGAGCCAATGGTGTAATATTGATTACTACCAAAAGTGGAAAAAAAGGAGCTATGGAAGTAAATGTAAATTTTTGGAGCGGTATAAAATCAACAACCAATAGGAGGGATGTGATGAATGCAACTCAATATATAGACTATGTTCATGATGCTCTGACTAATGCAAATCAAACTATTACGGATAAGCTGTTATCGGATGACGTGAGAGTTGATCGAAACGACTGGCAGGACCTAATTTTTCAAACCGGTAATACTTCCGAAGTCAATGTGAATATTTCAGGAGGATCAGATAAAGCAACCTATTACGTGTCACTTGCCCACCGTGCCGATGAGGGCATTATAATCGGTGCCTCTTCAAAAGCAACATATCTTCGTAACAAAAATACCTTTGCAATAAAGCCATGGCTTGATCTTGGAATAAATACTGCCTTAAGCTATAAAACTGCTAAAGGTGCAAACCCTAGTTTCGTACAAATGCTCGGGTATATGCCATACAAAGAAATTTACGATGAAAATCAAATAGGAGGATATAGCGATGTTGATAGGATAAATGATGCTTCAGACGTTTCTAACCCATTAACTCGCCCAAACAAGATTCACCCTGAAAGAAATACATTGTCATATCAGACTCAGGTTAATCTAAAACTTAAGCCTTTTAAAGGTTTTACTTATACAATTCAGGCTGGACTAAAAGGTAATAGCGAGAGATTTTTTCAATGGACTGATACATATGTATCAGCTTCAAACGTTTCGGTTAATGCAATGCAAGAATCCAGTTCGTATTTCTACTCACCAATAGTGGAAAGCTTTATAAATTATACTAAACAAATAGGAGACCACAATTTATCAGGGCTACTTGGAAACACTTGGCAAGATGGTATCCAAGGTGGGGGAATAGGTATTGGGGCCACTGGATATGCTACAAATGAAATAAAATTAGTCAGTGTTGCAAGTAGTCCAGAGGCACCTACTCAAAGTTTATTTATTGATTCTAGGTTATCTTATTTCGGAAGACTTAATTACGATTATAAGTCAAAATACCTTATGACCGTGAATATGCGTACAGATGCTTCTCCTAACTTCTCACCTAGTAATAGATGGGGTTATTTCCCTTCGTTGTCGTTAGCATGGAAAATAAGCGAAGAGTCTTTTCTCGCTAATAGCAATGCAATTAGTCAGTTGAAACTGCGAGCAGGATGGGGGAGATCAGGAAATGACGCAATTGGTCAATATCGTTATCTATCTTCGGTATATTCACAAGGAGTTGGATATCCATTAGGGGTTTCACAACAGGATGCAATGGGGGCTACTGTAGTTCAAAATGCCTCCCCTGAAATAAAATGGGAAACTACGGAATCATTGACGGTTGGATTAGATTACGGTTTATTTAACAATACCCTTACTGGTACGATAGAATATTTCGACAAGCAAACCAATGATATCCTTTTTGCAGTGCCTAGTCCGTTGTCATTAGGTTATGGAACAGGACTTGATGGAGGAACTATTGACGGTAATGCTATTGTCAATGCTGCCTCGGTGAGTAACAAAGGATTTGAGTTTTTAATAACCAAAAAAGGTGATTTGGGTAAAGTAAACTATAACCTAAGTGCCAATTATACCTATATGGAAAATGAGGTTACAGGATTAGGCCTTGGACAACCTTTTCTATCTGCAGTTTCTAGAACTGAAATAGGTTTTCCAATTGGACACTTTTTTGGATATGAGGCGGACGGTTTATTTCTGACCCAATCAGCGATAGATGCTGCGAATACAGCGGCACAAGCAAGTGGATTCGACTTTTTTCAGGAAGCATCTACAAGTGCGGGAGATGTTAAATTTAAGGACTTAAACGGTGATGGACGTATCGACGGAGATGATCGTACCATAATTGGTAATCCAATTCCTAAACATCTAGTTGGATTAAATCTAAGTCTAAATACTGCACAACTCGATTTTAACATGTTTTGGCAGGGGGCAATGAATTTAGATATATACGACGAAGGCTATAGATGGAATCGCGCTGGTGTTAGAATTTTGAATCAAGAAACTAGTGTACTTGATAGATGGATAAGCGAGTCACAGCCTGGAAACGGAATTCAGCCAAGAGCTCTTAGTGGTGATGCCGTTGGAAACACAAGGCCCTCGACCCTAATGGTGCAAGATGCCAGTTATTTTAGGTTAAAACTTATATCTATAGGCTATACGCTTTCCGATCAACTTACCTCTAAATTCGGATTGACTAAACTAAGAATATATGCAAGTGGTGAAAACTTACTTACATTAACTGGTTATGATGGATTTGATCCTGAAATTGGGGGTGAAAACCTCGTTCGCGGTGTTACAAGTTTTATCCCTCCAGTGGCTAAGACAATTGCTCTTGGAGTTCAGATCGGGTTATAATTATAAAAAATGAAAAAAATGAAAAAAATGAAAAACATACTAAAAAATAGATTCAAAATAATCGGAGTATTTGTTTTATTTCTTTTTCCCTTAGTCTCATGCGATAAGGAAATATTAGACTTGGAAAATCCTGAACAGTTTACGCTGGCAACTTATTTTAAGACACCAGACCAAATTGTTCAGGGAACCAATGCGGCTTATGGAGCCTTTTTTCAATTTTGGGTTGGAAGTTATCAGTGGCCGGAAATTTGGGACGTATTAGGTAATGAAACACATGCCACAGCTGGAGCTCTAGGTAGTTACCACGAAGTTTCTGTTATTCAAATGATGGGATATCAACATAATGAAACCAACCGCTCAGTGGAAAACTTATGGAGAATGTGGTATGTGATGATCTTGAGATCTAACTTGGTTATTGATAGAGCCGACATCTATTTGGAGGAAAATCCATCGAATGATCTTGTTATTAGATCCCGAGGTGAGGCCTATTTCTTGAGAGGTTGGGCCTATTTTAATTTGGCTAATTACTGGGGAAAGGTTCCGATACGTACTAGTTTTGATCAATCCGAGAACATTAATGCCCCATTGGCAAGTAGTGCGGATGAAGTTTGGGCCGTGGCAGAGAGTGATTTGAAGATTGCCCAATCAGTTTTAAAAGATGTAGGAACCTATGGAGATTCTGATATAGGCCGTGCTACTAAAGGCGCTGCAACTGGTTTTCTTGGCAAATTGTATTTGACCACTGAAAGATATCAAGAAGCTGAAACTGAATTGGCTAAGTTAGAAGGTCATTACGACTTGTTATCGGCTGAGGACTATCTATGGAATTTTGGGGAGACCAACGAAAATAATATTGAGAGTGTTTTCGAATTTCAGTCAGCATATCAGGAGGGTGATGCTACGACGACTATGTTCACTAATGTTGAAGGGGGTCCAACACCTGCTATGAATAACATGCAGCCGCAGCTTCATTCTTGGAACGGATGGCCTAATTGGAAGTTTCCACCAACCAGGGAGCAAGCATTTTTGTATCAGGATGAATCAGGTACGGATTTTATTGATCCTAGAGGGGCAGAAACATTTTATGGTGGTGTAGCTGGTGACGACACATGGTGTGACATGTGTGCTGAAGATCCTAATCGTGTCTATGATTTTGCTGGGTTAGGCTATTATTATAAGAAAAAAGGCAACAAAGAAGTAAAACCCAGTGAAAGTGGAACTGCTGCTGGTGCCGCTGTTTCAGGAAATAACATTAGGCAGATGAGGTATGCAGATGTGTTGCTTATGAGGGGTGAAATCGCACTCATGCTGGGTAATCCTTCAGGTTGTATTGATTTTATAAATATAGTGCGTAGACGTTTTGGAATTTTTGAGTATACTGCTGCAAATTATTCGGATTCTGAAGTATTCGATCTTTTGAAGCGGGAAAGAGAGGTTGAGTTTATGGGCGAAGGCTCTAGGTTTAATGATCTCAAACGATGGGGAATATTGGAGGAGACTTTAAATCCAGAATTTCAGGAAATATATGGTACTCAACCGGTCCGCGCAAGCCATTACTTTTTTGAAATACCTCAAAATGAGCGTGATACTAATTTCGGTTTATAAAGAAAATGAAAGCTGTCTAATGTGATACCAACAGGTTGACTTAATATTATCAAAGATTAAAAATACCTACTGATTATCAGGGAATGTCTATAAAATATGACTTTCTATTATTAAAATGCTGATTTTCAAGATACTTTGATCCACATAATTAAGTCAACCTGTTTTTTAATCAATAGAATTCCCCGAGGCTCTGCCTCGGGTGTTGCGTACTGATATTCATATATTTGTGGTTATGAGTGAACATATTCACAAGATCCATAACAAAAGCTTGCTTTTGTATCATTTTGTCTGTCCTATCAAATATAGGAGAAAAGTGTTGAGTGAAGAGGTTTCGGTAACTTTTAAAGAGATCTGTTTGCGGATAGAGGAGAGCGGTACGAGATTCATTTTTTGGAGATCGGAATGGATGGGGACCATGTTCATTTTCTGATTCAAAGTGTTGCGATGATTGCCCCTAAGAAAATAATAGGAGCAATCAAGAGCATTACTGCAAAGGAAATTTTCCGTCTTCATCCCGATGTCAAACGGATGCTCTGGGGCGGCAGGTTTTGGACGAGCGGCTATTATGTGAATACTGTTGGGCAATATGCGAATGAAGAAGTAATAAAAAAATACCTACAGAACCAGGGGAAGACAAAATATACCGAGTTGCACCGAAATCAACTCAAATTATTTTGATACTCCGATGGCTCTGCCTAGGGGTAGTTCATTTTTCTCTGTTTGCCTTATGTCGTGACATGCTAATGAACCTTTTAATCTAAATAAAGTAAAATGATTTTATCGAAAGCACATTTTTTCAAACTGCTAGGAATTTTTATAATCAGTGTCTTATTCTTTGGTTGTAGCCAAAAATCAAGCCTCCCAGCAGGAGATATTGACAATGGCGGCCTTTTCTTGCCCGATAGGTTTGAAGCCGTGGTTGTTGCGGACAGTATTGGCAATGCCAGACATCTGGCCGTTAATAAAAATGGGGATATTTATGTAAAACTTACCTATGCGAAGCAAGATTCGGGAAATGTTGCTATCAGAGATATAAATAACGACGGTAAGGCTGACGATATCGCCTATTTTGGGGATTACAAAGCTGAGGAAGGTTATGGCCCAACAGAAATGAGAATATACAATGGTTATATTTATTTTAGTACTAAAGACGCTATTTATAGACAGAAGTTAACCCCTGGTAAACTAGTACCTGAAAGCAAAATGGAAGTTGTTCTTACATACGGTATTTATACTTCACATATAGGTAAATCGCTCGCTTTTGACGACGATGGAAACATGTATGTTAATTTTGGGTCACTTACTAATAATTGTCAGATAGAAGATAGGACTCTCGAAAGCCTAGGTCAATATCCGTGCCCTGAATTTGCTGAACATGCGGGTATATGGAGATTTGATGCCAATAAACTTAATCAAACTCAAAAAGACGGAGTTCGGTATGCCACCGGACTTAGAGATGGGATAGCTATGGACTGGAATCATGCAACTAATACGTTATTTGTTGTAGAACACGGCAGAGATCAACTACATCAACATTGGCCATCACTTTATTCGGAATGGGAGGGAGCAATGTTACCCTCTGAAGAATTTTTTGAAGTGAAAGAAGGAATGAACGGTGGGTGGCCTTACTATTATTATGACCAACTGCAAAATAAAATAGTAGTGTCTCCCGAATACCGTGGTGTTGATTTGAAAGAAGAAGTGGGTAAACCTGCAAACTCTATAATGGGCTTCCCGGGACATTGGGCACCGAATGATCTTTTCTTTTATACCGGTGATCAATTCCCTGACCATTATAAAAATGGTGCTTTTATTGTTTTTCACGGATCAAGTCATCGCGCCCCGTACCCACAATCAGGCTATTTTGTTTGTTTTGTTCCTTTCAAAAACGGTGCGCCGTCAGGCCCTTGGGAAGTATTTGCTGATGGATTTGCTGAGAAAGAAATTATTCCGAGTTCACGGGATGCTGCTCATCGCCCGATGGGGTTAGCAATGGGTCCTGATGGTTCCTTATATGTAAGCGATATTGTCACAGGAAAGATATGGCGAATCATGTTTAAGGGAGATAAAGAAAATTTCGGAACGGATCAGTTAGCAAAAATGGAAAAGCGTAAAATGCTACCTCACCTTAAGACTCCTGACAAGATCAAAGATAACCTTGCCATTGGTATGGCGAATGAAGGTCAGAAAATCTATAATACTTATTGCATTGTATGCCATCAGAGTAATGGAATGGGCGGCGCGGGTAATTATCCCGCTCCCTCTTTAGTGGAATCGGACTGGGTAACAGGAAATAAAGATAGGCTAATAAAAGTATTATTAGAGGGGCTTAAAGGGCCGATTAGAGTAAGTGGAAAGCCCTTCAATGGCGAGATGCCCAAACTTGACGTTTTGAGCGATGTTGATATCGCTAAAGTTTTAACCTATATCAGAATGAATTTTAATAATGCAGACGGCATCCAAGAAAGAGAGGTAGCCCGTGTGAGAGATGGATTAAAGAATATTGAAGAGGAGGATGATAAATAGAGGATTCAACTAACCCGAAGTTTATTTTGGCCATGCCAATAAAGCTAGGGTGGTGGATTTAATAAAAGTGTCAACTGGAGAACATTACCAAAATAGGGTAGTCATTATCAGTTGATGCAGGTCAATACTAAAAGTTAACCAAAATCAGTAAAAATGAAATTTAGTTTAGAGCATAAATCGGCCGTGGTTACCGGTGGAGGCAGTGGTATTGGAAAGGCCATTTGTTTGGCCTTTGCGGAACAGGGGGCCATGGTACATATTCTGGAACTCCAAGTTGAACATGCCAACGAGACCGTAAAAGCTATCGAGATCATGGGAGGTAGAGCAGCAGCGTACAAATGTGACGTATCCAACGGAAATGAAGTAAGAAAGGCATTCGAAAATATTGCGGCCAAGGACCAGATCGACATTTTGGTCAATAACGCGGGAATTGCGCATGTCGGTAATTTGGAACAAACGGCAGAAGCCGATTTGGACCGATTGTATAAGGTGAACATCAAAGGGGTTTACAATTGTATGCAAGCCTGCGTAGCCTATATGAAGTCAAAAGGAGGGGTGGTCATAAATATGGCGTCCATTGCTTCAACGGTTGGAATAGTAGATCGGTTTGCGTATTCCATGACCAAAGGAGCGGTACTTACCATGACCTATTCCGTGGCCAAGGATTATTTGGCCCATGGCATCCGTTGCAACAGTATTTCTCCAGGAAGGGTACACACTCCTTTTGTAGATGGGTTTATCAGTAAGAACTATCCAGGAAAGGAAAAGGAAATGTTCGACAAATTGTCTAAGTCACAACCTATTGGGCGTATGGGCAGACCGGAAGAGGTCGCTAACCTAGCACTCTACCTTTGTTCCGATGAAGCTTCGTTTATAACAGGAACTGACTTCCCTATAGATGGAGGATTCATAAAATTAAACGGATAAAACTAATTATAAAGTTGTTGTGTTAGTTTTTACTGGTATTCGACTCGACCGGTGATGGTCGAGTTGGTACTAGTTAAAAGAAAAATTAAAATTAGGATGTCAGCATCATGAAAATAATAAAACAAATATGAAATTAATACGATTTGGTAGTTACGGTAAAGAGCAACCTGGAGTACAGTTGGAGAATGGTTCGAGAATCGATGTTTCTGCTTTCGGGGAAGATTATAACGAGCATTTCTTCGGAACCGACGGTATAGAACGATTAAGTGATTGGTTGGATGGAAATGTGGAAGATTGTCCCATAATATCTGAAAATGAACGTTTAGGGCCACCTTTGGTGAGGCCTTCAAAAATTGTATGCGTAGGGCTTAATTATGCTAAACATGCCGCCGAAAGTGGAATGGCCGTACCCAAAGAACCCGTGCTGTTCTTCAAGGCAACTTCTGCCATGGTGGGCCCCAATGATGATTTGATAATTCCCAAGGGTAGCGAAAAAACGGACTGGGAAGTAGAATTGGCCATAGTGATAGGTAAAAAGGCCTCATATGTTTCGGAGAAAGATGCTTTTGATCACATTGCTGGCTATGTCCTGCATAATGATTATAGCGAGCGCGCCTTCCAAATAGAAAAACAAGGGCAATGGTGCAAGGGAAAAGGCTGCGATACCTTTGCTCCCATAGGGCCGTTTATTGCTACTGCCGATGAAATAATGGACCCTAACAATCTGAACCTATGGTTAAAGCTCAACGGCAAGACCTTACAGAACAGCAATACATCTGACTTTATATTTAACATACAGGAGGTCGTTAGCTATATTAGTCAGTTTATGACCTTGTTGCCTGGGGATATTATTTCAACGGGAACTCCTTCTGGTGTCGGATTGGGCTTTGACCCTCCAAAATACTTGAAACCTGGGGATGTGGTAGAATTGGGAATAGAAGGTTTGGGAACTTCTAAGCAACATATAAAAGCATATCAATAAAAATAGGAAAGTGGATTTAAAAATTAATAGTAAATACCCTTCAGTATCCGATTTGCGAGAAAAGGCGAAACGTAAAATTCCAAAATTCGCCTTTGAATATCTGGACGGCGGATGTAATGAAGATGTGAACTTATACAAGAACACTTCTGATATCCGAAAAGTGGAATTGTTGCCCTACTATTTAAGTAAACATGAGGGGTCTGATATGAAAACCGAACTGTTCGGGCATACCTATGACGCTCCTTTTGGAATTGCTCCAGTGGGGCTACAAGGTTTAATATGGCCCAATTCGCCGGAGATTTTGGCCAAGGCTGCTTTTGATCATAATATCCCTTTTGTTCTGAGTACCGTAACTACAAGCAGCATTGAAAGGATTGCTGAAATAACAGAGGGACAGGCTTGGTTTCAGCTGTATCACCCGACCGAGAATAGATTGCGGGACGATATCATAAAAAGAGCGGATTCTGCAGGTTGTCCGGTTTTAGTAATTCTTTGCGATGTGCCCACTTTCGGTTTTAGGCCGAGGGACATTAGAAATGGGCTTGCCATGCCTCCCAAAATGTCGGTCAAGAACATCATGCAAATATTGGGTAGACCGGAATGGGCCCTAAAAACGCTTTTACATGGGCAACCTAATTTTGGGACGTTAAAACCTTATATGCCTAAAAATCTAGATTTGAAACAGTTGGGCAAATTTATGGATCAAACTTTCTCTGGAAGGTTGAACGAGGAAAAGATAAAGCCCATTCGCGATATGTGGAAAGGTAAATTGGTGCTTAAAGGAGTATCCAATGAAGCGGATGCCGAAAAGGCGATTCGTTTGGGACTAGATGGTATCATCGTATCCAACCATGGTGGAAGGCAATTGGATGCAGGTGAATCAACCATAAATCCCTTGGTGCGTATTGCCAAAGAATACGGAGATCAAATAAAGGTGATGATGGACAGCGGAATCCGTTCGGGTCCTGACGTCGCCAGAACAATGGCTAGTGGTGCGGAATTTACTTTTATGGGACGGTCCTTTATGTACGGGGTAGCAGCATTAGGATCTCAAGGAGGTAATCATACTATATCACTATTGAAAACAGAATTGCAACAGGTAATGGAACAGATTTGTTGCGAAAAGGTAAAGGATTTTCCTAATCATTTAATAAAAGGATAAAGCATAATTAGTTGAGCCTAAATAAAAAAAAGGAAGTATGGTTAAGAAACTGCAATAAAATGGAGCATAAATATTAAGTCCTCTTCCTCTGTAAATTGAAGTTTAAGATATTATGAATATGCCTAAAAATAAAAATCATATTACCAGAACAAAAAATATGATGTATAAACATATTGAAATTATTGAAAAGACAATATTTATTTTAATCTACGAAATTGATTTCGTAAAAACTTACTAAGGTGTTAAGTGTCGTGAAGAATAATATAAAGTATATCCAAAAATTGAACGAAGTTGGAATGAATGATTTGCCAAGGGTTGGAGGTAAGAACGCCTCTCTTGGTGAAATGATTCAAAATTTAACTGCCCAAGATATCAAAGTCCCTAACGGTTTTGCCGTCACAGTGGATGCCTATGATGCTTTCATTTCCGAAAACAATTTGAAGGAAAAAATCAATTTGGCTATGGATGGACTAGATACCACAGATATTATTCAGCTTCGAAAAACAGGATCTAATATTAGAAAATCGATTTCCAATGGAAAATTTCCCGTTTCAGTTGAAAAGTCGATTTTAGAATCTTATTATGCCCTATCTGAAGATTACGGTCAAGAAGCAACAGATATAGCTGTACGTTCCTCAGCTACTGCAGAAGATTTACCAGATGCTTCTTTTGCCGGTCAGCAATCTACTTATTTGAACATTCGAGGTGGAGAAATGTTGTTAACTGCTATAAGAAGTTGTTTTGCATCCTTATATACTGACCGCGCTATTTCGTATCGATCTTCCCGAGGCTTTGATCACTTTATCATAAAATTATCGGTTTGTGTCCAAAAAATGGTGCGTTCAGACCTTGGTTCATCTGGCGTAGCTTTTTCTTTGGATACCGAAAGTGGTTTCAAAGATGTAGTTTTAATAAACGGGGCATATGGATTGGGAGAATTGGTGGTTGGCGGTGAAATTTCACCGGATGAGTTTATAGTTTTCAAACCCACATTGGAGAAAGGGTTTAAAGCTATTATAGATAAAAGACTTGGCAAAAAGACCCATAAAATGGTCTATGGAAACAAACCCTTTGAAACCGTTAAGCAAGTACCCGTGGATCAAAATATTCAGGATACCTTTTGTCTAAAGGATGCCCAAATCATACAGTTGGCCCAATGGGTACAAAAAATAGAAAACTACTACAGTTCCCTTAGAGGATCCTGGTGCCCCATGGATATAGAATGGGCCATAGACGGACTTTCCCATGAACTCTATATTGTTCAAGCACGGCCAGAGACCATACATTCTCAGGAACAGTCGGATGGTATTAAGGAATATGAAATTGAAGATGAGGACCAATTGGCGGACAAGCTTATTTTAGAAGGAGTTGCCGTAGGGGATAAAATTGGGACTGGAAAGGTACATCGCATCTTTTCTTTGGATGGAAGGGATGGCAGTGCCGATGAAACCGACTTTAAAGCTGGCGACGTATTGGTTACTGAAATGACAGATCCAGACTGGGAACCACTAATGAAAAAGGCCTCGGCAATTATTACCGAAAAAGGTGGGAGAACATGTCATGCCGCTATTGTGGCACGTGAAATAGGCGTCGCTGCTATAGTAGGTGCTGCAAATGCAACTACCCTACTTAAAAATGGCCAAAATATTACTGTTTCCTGTGCTGAGGGCAATGTTGGAAAAGTGTACAATGGAAAAATAAATTACAAACTCCACGAAACCGCTTACACTGAATTTCCGAAAACGAAAACACCAGTTTTAATGAATATTGGTTCCCCAGAACTGGCATTCCAATATAGAAAAATTCCAAATGCAGGAGTGGGGTTGGCACGAGAGGAATTTATCATAAACAATTATATAAAAGTACATCCTTTGGCACTGCTAAAGCACAAGGAACTAAAAGACCCTGTCCTTTCATCCGCTATTGCGGAATTAACAAAAGGATACGAATCGGAGGAAGCTTTTTTTATAAATAAATTAGCACAGGGAATCGCAAAAATAGGTGCCGCTTTTTACCCTAATCGAGTAATCACCAGATTATCCGATTTCAAGACAAATGAGTACTTCAACTTGTTGGGAGGTAATTATTTTGAGCCAAAGGAAGAAAATCCAATGATCGGATGGAGAGGGGCTTCCAGGTATTATTCCGAGACCTTTAAAGAAGCATTCGTGATGGAATGCAAAGCGCTCAAAATGGTACGGGATCAATTTGGCTTGGAAAACATTACCATTATGATTCCTTTTTGTAGAACGCCTGAAGAATTGACCAAGGTCTTGAAGATTATGGAAGAAAATGGTCTCAAGAGAGGGGAAAGAGGTTTGGAAATATATTTAATGGCCGAATTGCCCTCAAATGTAATTTTAGCGGACCAATTTGCACCGATGATAGATGGGTTTTCCATAGGCTCCAATGACCTTACCCAATTGGTATTGGGGCTGGATAGGGATTCCAGTTTGGTGGCACATTTGTACGACGAACGTAATCTTGCGGTCAAGAACATGATCAAGATGTTGATTTCCAGTGCTAAGAAACATAAGACCAAAGTTGGGATCTGTGGTCAAGGCCCTTCGGATTTTCCTGATTTCTCAAAATTCTTGATAGAGGAAGGTATAGATACTATTTCAGTAACCCCTGATTCCATGTTAAAGACTTTAAAAGTGATACATGAAATAGAAAACTAAAATTATGGTCAACGACATAGAAAATATTGTTTTGGATGCCCAAAAACATAACAAAAGAGAGGAATTATTGGCCTTCGTGGAAACAATTCGCTTAGAGAATCCCCAGAAGGAATTAATAGATTTGTATCAAATAGCACATGAACATATAATAAAATCCCAAATATTGGGTAATTAATCGTTATTCCGGATTTCTCAAAATTCCTGATAGAGGAAGAGATAGATACCATTTCAGTTACTCCCGATTCAATATTAAAGACTTTAAAAGTAATCCAAAAAATAGAACAATAAATTATAAACAGGACCATAAAAGAGGTAGACTCCAATAGGTGCAAAAAACAAATATCCAAGAACAGAAAGATTCATTATATGTATATAAAAAATAATTATTTACACCCCTTATTATTATTTATGGACACAGGGCTTTATTCACAAAATAAATCCATGGAACTGTGCAACTATCAGTTAAATATTACAAGGGCAACTGGCACTATAAAGGTGGACGGGATCCTGGATGAAGAATCATGGGAAAGTGCTGGCAAGGCAACGGATTTTTGGATGCAGTTTCCCAATGACAATGTCAAGGCACAAGCCCGTACGGAGATAAGGATGACCTACGATGAAAAGAACATATATATAGGTGCAATCTGCTATGATGTGGAGAAGTACGTGGTCCAGACCCTTAGGCGTGACACCGATTTCTTTAAGGGAGATGCAATAGCGGTGGTCATGGACCCTGTCAACAGTCAATCCAGTGGATTCTTGTTCGGGGTCAGTCCGTATAACGTGCAGGCTGAGGAATTCCTGGGCCCGGAGGCCAAGCGGAGAGACGATATGAACTTTAGCTGGGACAATCGCTGGTTTTCAGAAGTCACACGATACGAGGACCATTATGTGGTTGAGATGGCCATACCCTTTAAAACGTTAAGGTTTGAGAGTGACGTGGAGCAATGGGGAATCAACTTTTTCAGGAATGATATTGCACGTAACCAGTACCATAGCTGGACTCCATTACCCGTAAATTTTGAGCTCTATGATTTGGGTTATACGGGCAATTTGGTATGGGACCAGAGTCCGGCCAAGACTGGGACAAACGTTTCGGTAACGCCCTATACCGCGGTAAGTGCATCAACGGACAAGGAACAACCGGAAGAGGTCCATGAGACCAACTTTGAAGTAGGGGCGGATGCGAAAATTGCCGTTACCTCTTCCCTGAACTTGGATTTGACTGTAAACCCTGATTTTTCACAGGTTGGGGTGGATGAACAACAGACCAATCTTACCCGATTTGACCTTAATTTTCCAGAAAGAAGAGCGTTCTTTTTGGAGAACAACGATTTGTTTTCCGATTTCGGATACAATCCCACAAGGCCTATTTTCACAAGAAGAATTGGTCTGGACGATGACAACATGCCAGTCCCGATCAACTATGGGGCCAGGCTCGGGGGTAACTTGACCTCCAATTTTAGGATAGGGTTGTTGCATATGCAAACCAAAGCCGTAGGAGAGGGAATAGGACAAAATTATACCATAGCGGTATTCAACCAAAGTCTATTCGGCAGGTCTTCGCTTAGCGGATACGCCTCTAACAGACAGGCCCATACCAAATCAGATGGCTGGTTAAAGAATGATTATGGTAGGAACGCGGGCATGGAGTTCAATTACCTGAATTCTTCTGGGACTTGGAGGAGCAGGGCGGCCCTGCATATCTCGGATAAACCAGAAATTGGTCTCGGAGGCTTTGGTAATTTAGATTTGGAACACGCTGGGAGAAATTGGGAAGTAAGGGTCAACTACTGGAAGATCTCCAAAGATTACTATGCCGATATCGGCTTTATCCCAAATCTTGAGCAGTACGATGCGGAGAATGATCGCGACGTGCATTTGGGCTGGGAACGTTTGCACACTAGAATCGGGCACATTATACGGCCGGAAGGGGATAGCCCCATTGTTTCCCACAGGATCAATCTTAGGAACGATTTGGATTACTATAATTATGGGGAACTAGGTGATAGGGAGACCCGAATGGAATACGAGGTCAGGTTCCAGAACACCAGCAGACTGGAATTTCAGCCGAAGAACCAGCAGACCCATTTATCTTTTGCAACTGAATTTACCGAAGGGGAACCATTGCCCGTGGGAACATATAATTATTCTCGAGTAGATTTGAACTACGAATCCGATAACCGGAAGTCTTTTTCATTGAGGGCAGAGACAGGTCTTGGGGGTTATTTCAACGGTTCTTTGAACAAGTTCTTGATGGAGTTAAGGTATCGTAGACAGCCCTGGGGCCAATTTTCGGTTGCATGGGAACAGAATTACTTAAAGCTACCAGAACCCTATGGAGAAACGGACGTTACGCTAATCACTGCAAAGTCTGATGTCAGCTTTAGTGCCAAAATTTTTTGGACAACGATTTTACAATATAATACCCAAGAGGACAACTTTAACGTCAACAGTCGACTGCAATGGAGATATAGGCCTATGTCCGATATCTTTTTGGTGTATACGGACAACTATTTTATAACCCCCTTTCTTCAGACGAACAAGAATAGGGCCATTTTGTTTAAAATCAATTATATGTTCAATCTTTGAGGGAATAAAGTAAATGGTAAAAACAACAGTTACCCATCTCAGTTTTTTTTGGGACGGTATCGTCAAATTAACCAAAATCAAGCATTAATTCATTTGAAAACCTATTTAGACAATTCAAAGAATTAATTTTAAGCGATTTGGATTGGCGTGCATAAATTAATAATTAAAATTAACTATTTATTAATAATAAACACATGGAAGCATCAAGTAACGAATCAAATGCTACAAATCTAAAACTATTTTATGCGAGTTGTTTTGCGGTAATCACAAATGCCTTCTCATTTAGTATACGAGCAGGTATTTTACCACAATTAGGAGAGCAATTAAATCTTTCTGGAGTACAATTAGGATATATCAATTCTATGTGGTTCTTAGGTTTTCCTATTTCTATGGTTATTGGTGGATTAATCTACAACATTGTTGGAGGAAAAGTAATAATGCAATTTGCTTTTTTAGCGCACACAATTGGAATTATTATGACAATATATTCTGGAAGTTATGTTGGATTACTAATTTCTACTTTATTAATTGGCTTCGGAAACGGATGTACTGAAGCGGCTTGTAACCCAATGATTGCAGATGCATATCAAGGAAATAGGATGAGTAAAATGATGAATCGTTTTCATATGTGGTTTCCAGGTGGAATTGTAATTGGAGCCTTAATTTCTAAATTCATGACTGATGGTGGCTTGAGTTGGGAAACTCAAATTTGGGTGATTATGATTCCTACGCTAATTTATGGTTATTTATTCTTCGGAAAGTCTTGGCCTAAAGCAAAAACTCAAGAGGAGGCTTCATTGTCTGGTAATTTTAAAGCAATGGGAACTCCATTGTTTATTTTTATGATGGTATGTATGGTATTAACTGCAATTACTGAATTTGGACCTCAACAATGGGTTGGATTAATCCTTGCAAAAAGCGGTGCAGAACCTATGTTGATTTTAGCATTAGTAACAGGATTAATGGCAGTTGCTAGATTCTTTGGTGGAGATGTTGTTAAAAAATTCGATCAAACTGGTGTCCTTTTAGGATCTTCTGTTTTGGCGCTTATCGGTATATTTTTATTCAGTACTCAAACTGGAAGTATGGCATATGTTGCAGCAATCTTTTATGCTTTAGGAGTTGCTTATTTCTGGCCAAACATGCTCGGATTTATAGCTGAGAAAATCCCGAATAGTGGTGCTATAGGTTTGTCAATTATTGGTGCAGTTGGAATGTTCTCTGGTTCAATCTTTCAACCAATTATTGGGGGTTGGATTGATTCTGATAGGGCAGAAGCCGCAGCAACAGGATTGACTGGAGACGAATTATATTTAGTAGCTGGTCAGGCCACATTACAATCTATGACCGTATTCCCTGCCATATTAATTGTATTATTTATTATCCTTTTTGTATGGGTGAAAAAAAAATAAGTCAACGGCAGTTGCAGGATAATTTCAAAAATAGAATAGCGATCCCATTTAGTAAAAAAAACTTGCTAAATGAGATTTATTTTAAAAACAATCCCAAATAGGGTTAATGTGATTTTACAGAATGAAAATCGGCATGAACATGTTACTATTCACCACCCATGTAACAGAAGAACATTTTAGCATTGTAAACACCCTAAAATAAACCGGTTACGATGGCATTGAATTATTTAAAACTAGGAAATCATTTTTCCAACATTGATATGGGAATTACTTGTATGGCGTCTTTAGCACCAGAAGAAAATATTGCCACTATGGGTCTCGCTCCCGCCATTTTTGGTCCCCTGATGGATATTACATGCTTTATCCTGACATCCTATTGGTATAAAAGACCTCCAAATAAAAGGGGTTTGTAGAGCTAGCTAAGGCCTAGGATTATCTATACCGATGGCCCTTTTGGGTTCAACGAAGATTTTGTCATTCTATCTACCTTAAAAGAAAGGAGTCGTCAAATCTTCAGTTAATGCCCCTTTGACCGACATACAAAATCCAAAATTGGCAAATAAGGAAATTGGGGTATTAGATTGAATTTTATAGAGGTCAGTAGTTAGTTACATATAATTTGCTGATGATACACCTTATCTTTTTTGACCATTTTGGTTAATAGATTGTTGAAAATTGTAGCCTTGCCCTGGGTGCGGTTAACCCTAAAACAAAACTCGTTGAAATATCTATTGATATTGAAATCACTTACCC
>Ga0307486_1001128_pt1 | contig 21335 bp, 10 predicted proteins | sample CBIW02metaG_FD_203663 | JGI IMG/M metagenome (GOLD analysis project Ga0307486, IMG submission 203663) | Sea-ice brine microbial communities from Beaufort Sea near Barrow, Alaska, United States - CBIW 0.2 | ecosystem: Environmental > Aquatic > Marine > Coastal | place: USA: Alaska | collected...
CGTGGTGCTTCTGTATTAATAGAAACCACCTCAAGATTTTCCCATTCCCTTTTTTGCTGAGAAAAACTTTTCAGAGCAAAGAAAACAGCAAAGAGCATTAAATAAAGGCGAAAGTTGTATTTCATTTCTAAAATTTTTAATCAAATTTACTAACAATGATTTTTATCACTTTTAGCTTCTAATTGTTCGTTTTTTTATGACAAAAAGAGGAAGTATCCATAAAGAAACTGCTCTTAATCTTATTGCGCAGATAAATATCATGTTAACACAATATCATTAATCTTTTTCATGCATTAGGATGAATTATAGGAAGTATTTCGAAATACTCCCTATAATTGATCCACCCCAAGATGGCCTTAAACTCACCTACCAGTTAGGATTTTGTTCAATATTGGGATTTGTATTTATTTCATTTTGTGGAATTGGGAAGTACTCATGTCTTGCGGGATTAAAAAATTCCCTCCCTTCTTTATCACTATCTAATATTTCTTCTTCCAATAATCCCCATCGCTTCATGTCATAAAATCGCAGACCTTCACGAAAGAATTCCACCATTCGCTGATGCCTGATTTCCACCATCAACTCATTCTGACTTAAACCACCTGTTAAATCAGATAAATCAGCTCTCTTTCTTATTCGGTTAACTAATGCTAGAGCTTCATTTGGGTTCCCTTGCATAGTTACAGCTTCGGCATACATTAAAAGTACATCAGCAAATCGCAAAGCCTTTTCATTTATATCAGAAATCCAAATACCCTCATTATCATCCTGATAATTTTGATATTTCTTTATCATCGAGTTAAAACCATATTGCAGAGTAAAATCAGAAAAAGGTTTGTTATAAAAAGTGGATCCCGGATAATCCCAAACAAGGGATGCATACATCCTGGGATCAAAATCTCCATCTACAGTTTTCTCCTGTTGAAATTCATTAAAAATTTTATTGGTAGCAAAAGCTTCAAACCATCCACCAACTTCTGTAGGAGCAAATTCCTGGGCGGTGGTTACACCTAGAGCTTCATCGGCATTTTCTCCTGCCCAAGGACTTGTTCCTCCTACATTTTGATTCTGAATTTCAAAAAGGGATTCCTTATTATTATCATATTCAGCTATAAAATTATCTTTATAGTTTTCCATTAAATCGTAGTTATAAGGTGACTTTGGATTACCATTAGGTTCTGCCAACAAGGAAAATTCACCTTCGGCTTCACTCCATTTTCCCTGATATATGAATGCTTTTCCCAGGTATCCAATAGCTGCCCCTTTTGTAGCTCTTCCTACCCATTCAGGTGGATAGGAAACAGGCAAATTTTCTTTTGCATCCCTTAGATCATTCTCCACCTGCATCCAAACATCTACTTCAGGCGATTGTTTCACAAAGTAATCTTCTCTTAATTGAGGAACTGTAGTAATAATAGGTACAGCACCAAAATTTATTGCTAAATGAAAGTAGTTTAAAGCCCTAAGAAATTTTGCCTCAGCTATTAACTCAGTCTTTTTTTCTTCAGAAATAGCCGAATCAGGAGTATTCGCTATCACTTGATTGGCTCTAAAGATACTGGTGTAAAAACCAGAAAACATGGAAGCCGGGGTTCCTGTAGTAGAATTGTTGGTAAATGTTGAGAGTTGATATAAATCCCTTACATCATTTCTAATAAAAAAATCATCTCCTCTACCATTTGTGAGTTCTATACCACGAACACCCCAGTAACCATTATTTATATCGTGCATAACCTTATAAGTTGCAGCAAGACCAGATAAAATATCATCTTCAGTTTCCCAGAAACTCTCTTGTGTAATAACATTAGGATTGGTTTGTTCAAGATCATCATCACTACATCCTATAAAAGGGAGTGATATTAGAAGGATATATAAATAATTTTTCATAATAAAAGTTTTAAATAGTTTCACTGATTAAAAAGTAAGATCAATTCCAATCATAAAAGTCTTGGCCAATGGGTATGCAATATGTCCAAAATCGACACCACGATCCAGTACAGACCCAGCTCTACCTATGTCCGGGTTGTAGCCGGAATAATCGGTGATAGTCAAAAGGTTATCTGCACTAACATATACTCTTGAATTTGTCACGCTCATGGTCTCCAAAAACTCTTTAGGAAATGAATAACCTAACTGCAAGGTTTTTAATCGTAAATAAGATCCATCTTCTAAAAATCTCTCAGAGGTTCTTGCATTTTGGTTAGGATCATTTATTACTGCACGAGGTATGCTGGTGTTTTGATTCTCCGGGGACCAGGCATTTAGTGTCGATTTGGAATAGTTGTACTCCAGATTCATTCCTTCCAGATCCTGACGCAAGCCATTATAAATTTTATTTCCATAGGTTCCCTGGAAAAACAAGTTCATATCGAAACCTTTCCAGCTAACGTTCCCACCTAAACCAAAAGAAAAATCCGGATTAGGACTTCCTACAAATTGCCTGTCACTCTCATCTATCTGCCCATCGTTATTTGCATCTACAAATCGGACATCCCCTGGCTGGGCGATTGGCTGAATAAGTTCTCCATTGCTTGAATGGGCGTCAATTTCTTCTTGGGAATTAAAAATACCATCAGTTTTAATTAGGTAAAAAGCTCCTACGGGTAGACCAGCTTGAGTAACTGTTGCAGAAGAGCCGTGATGGGTAGGCTGTCCACCAAATATTTGTTGAGATCCTGTCCCTAATTGATCAACCTCATTATCTATTGCGGAGAAAGTTCCTGTTATCTGATAGTCAAAATCATTGATAATATTACTGTAAGAAATAGAAGTCTCAAAACCTTTATTGGTAATCTCCCCTGCATTGATGAAAGGGCTGTCTCCGCTGGCACCAGTTGACAAAGGAATTGGCACCTGAAGTAAAATATCCGTATTTTTTTTAATGAAATAATCTGCTGTTAACTGAAGTTTACGGTCAAATAATCCCACATCCGCACCAATATTCAAGGTCTTGGAAGTTTCCCATTTTATATCAGGGGTAGCAAAAGAAGTCTGGATAGCCCCCGGCCATAAATGTTGTTCTTGCCCTACAACATAATTAGTATTCAAATTTATAGCGGGGCTAAATCGATAATCCGCAAATTCCTGATTACCCAGTACCCCATAACTAGCTCTTAATTTGACAAGATCAATATATGATTTTGCAGATTCAAAGAAATCTTCATTTGACAAGTTCCATCCAACTGCTATTGACGGAAAATTACCATATTTATTTCCCTTTCCAAACCTGGATGAGCCATCTCTACGAATTATTCCAGTCAAAATGTACCGGTCATCATAGGAATAGATTACTCTTCCAAAGTAGGATATCAAGGCATTTTCCCATGCATTACTCCCTGAAGCTATATTTGTTGTACCCCCATCAAGTACCTTAACACCTGGAGGCATCCCACTTTTACTCCCGCTAAGCTGACGGTACTCGGTATTTTGATTTGTGTAACCAAGTAATGCCTGGATTTTATGATCACCGAAACTATTATCATAGGACAATGTATGCTCCAGCAACCTATTCTTAGTTTCATTCCTTCCTTCATACAAATCAGCGTCTGAATTGGTAAACAAACTACCTACCTCATAAGGATTGATAAAAGTATAATTGTACCCGGAGGTGCTAGTGTATCCCGCGTTTAATTTGTATTTAAGATTATCCGTGATAGAAAATTCGGCAAAGACATTTATTATAGCTTTACGAGTTTCATACTCATCGTTTTCTAGATTCAACTGGGCTAAAGGGTTTGCAACATTTACCACAGGACCAAAGGCCCCACCGTATCCACCAATCGCATCTTCATTATAAACATCAAAAACGGGAATCATTTTAGGCGCAGAACCTACAGGATTTCCTCCCTGTCCACCCCAGCCACCGGCCATATTCCTCCAATGTTCTTGTGAGAGTAATACTGTTTCACCAATTTTCAATTTCCCCTTATTAAAGGTTGTTTTAAGTCTAAGGTTCCACCTATCATATCCTGTTTCTTTTACGATACCCTCTTGATCCAGATAACCTCCAGAAAGACTATAAGTGTAATTCTCAGCTCCACCACTGGCCGCAACATTATAGTTCCGCATGGGTGCTATTCTATAAGTTTCATCCTGCCAATCAGTTCCAACTCCTAAAGTTTCGGGATTCTGGGCAATATCGAGCCTAGATAGTCCGGCGTTATCATGAGCTGCATTACTTACTGAAGCCCATTCTGATGCATTTAAAACATTCAGCTTATCCTCTATCTCTTGAACCCCATAGTAGGCACTTACATCAATACGATTTTCACCTCTTTTTCCTGTTTTTGTTGTAATAAGCACTACACCATTTGCCGCACGGGAGCCATAAATAGCAGCGGCAGAAGCATCCTTTAAAATATCCATAGAGGCAATATCATTTGGAGAAAGATTATTAATGTTCTCCACCTGAACTCCATCTACGATATACAATGGGTTATTATTACCAAAGGATCCTGTTCCCCTAATTAAAATTCTCACCCCAGATCCCGGATTACCACCGGCTGACTCGACCTGCACTCCTGCAACCCTACCCTGTAGGGCTTTCTCAACTGTATTAGCCCCTTGCGTGACAATATCGTCCGCTTTTATAGAGGATATAGCACCAGTGACATCTTGCCTTCTTTGTGTACCATATCCTACTACCACCACTTCGTCAAGACTTGCCAAGTCGTCTACTAGAGAGACGTTAATTGTAGTTCGATTATTCACAGGAATCTTCTGGGTAATAAATCCAATATAAGAGAATTCTAAAATAACATCAGGAGAAGCAACGTCTATTTCATAGTTACCATCGAAATCAGTCACCACCCCAATATTTGTTCCCTGAACCAACACGGTCACACCCGGTAAGGGTAATTGATCAATTTCGGAAACGACTTGTCCATTGACCGTAACTTGAAGGGATTGATCTTCACTATTTGTGGTCTCATTTGCATAAATTCCATTGCATACAAGCCAAGTGAAAAGTATTAACATATGCTTCCGCATTAATACCTTGGAATTAAGAAATTTAATTTTTTCCATAAAAATTTTATTAAGATTGTTAATTACCACTTGACTCAATCGATTTCGCTCAAGCACTTGAGTAGGTAAAATTTAAATTAAAAAGATCCTTTAACTTTTAATTAAAGTAAACCTAAAGGAAAAAAAGGAATAAAACAAAATTAAATGTAAAAAATACTTTTATTTTTTTTAAAAAATGTTTCCGAGATGTTTTTTGTTGGATATAATGATTCTTGGTTTTTATAGATTCCTAATCATTATTGTCCCATTAGAGACAAAAAGACATTAGAAATAAGACTTTATTCTAACTAAATGAACAGCATACTTTTGCCCAATAAAGAAACTCTTGACCCTTCTAATATACTTTTATCTTCCGCAATTGAAATACTTTTTATCAGATACCAATGATTCCTTCAATACTCTTTGCCAAACATCTTATAGAGTATCCTTCTCAACCATTTATGCAGTAAGATTGTTTTCAGACCCATTATGGTCAAAATATTTCTATTAAAAAACCTAATTTCTTTTACAGATCTTGTTATATATTAATATTTTGAAGCATCTTTTTATGTATCGCAGTTGGCAAATGACACCTATCCATATTGGATGTATTTTCAAAAAATTTAGATGCTTCATCTGTTTTTTGCATTCCTAAATTCCCTAGTCCCATTAGGTAGAAGCAATGAATTTTATTTCTTAATTTAAGATCATCCTCCCAAATCAAAAAATCCGGTAATGAAATTGCGAAATAATCAATTTCAATTTCATCATCTAGATGTTGTTTACCATAATCGATTAAATTGAGAAAAAGAAGTCTGGATTTTTCAACTTCCCCTAGTTTTTTTAAAGCAAGACCCTGATAAAATATTTTATCAGGTTGCTGATCATTATAAAATGTTGCCATACTAGGACTGCTCAAACCCTGAGATGCAATACAATAAAACTCTTTGGATTCAGAAAACCTTTTCAGGCCTTCATAGGCACATCCTAACCAGTAATTAATATCATTTTCCTGTATGCCAAAAAGTTTACCTTCTCCTAAATTGTCAGGATAGATCTTTGCCGCTTCTAAATAAATAATAGCTCTTTCGAATTCTTCTTGCCAAATATATTTTTTGCCTAATTCAATATTAGAAGTTACATATTGATAAGGAACCTTACCTTCTCCTCCTTCCCAAGGGTGAAATTGCCTTTTATTAATAAGTTCCAAGGCTTTTTTGTTATTTCCAATATAATTATAAAGGGCAATTTTTTCCAAATAAAGATCATCTCTTTCCAAACATAGATGATCGAATTTCTCAAGGTTTTCTAAACGGTATTTCGGAGAGATATTCAATTTTTTGTATAATTGATCCAGTTCCATCAAAAGCCGTGCATTTCCGTTGTCTAAGGAAAATGCCTTTTCCAAATGTACTTTAGGTAATTTCCTTTTTCCGTTTTTATTATAATATAGAAGAGCAAGGTTCCTGTGGCAAATTGGGTTTTTCGAATCTATTTGAATAGATTTTTCCCAGCAGGACTGGGCTTTTCTATATTGTTTTGAAGAATACCAAAAATTACCCAAATAATAATTTGCCGAAGCATCTTCCGGGTACTTTTCTATAGCGGAAGACAAAGCAACCCTTTCTTCCAAACGACTGGGAAAACAATAATCAGTTGGCATTTTGGATGCTACTTTATAATAAAAGGAAGCTTTTTCCTCGTTACCGTTTTCAGAATAAAAGTTGGCCATAAAATAGGCTACCATCGGATAAACCACATCCTTGTCATCGGCATAAATTTCCAATACAGCAATAGCCTCTTTAAATTGCCCTGCTTCCGAATAATCCAAAGCGAGTTCAATATAATTATGCACGTTACCTCGAATCAAAGTTTTAAATCGAATTAACTCTTCCAAGGAATTATTCATCAAAAATCTCTCGTAAAGTAGACCAAAGTTAAACCTATCAATCCTCAAGGATGCCACAATTAATTCTTTCGCGTCAGTTGTTCTTCCTAATCTTCTCAGTAATATTATTTTGAGGTGTCGGGCCTTCTGGTTATGCCAATTGTGGATTAAACCTTTTTCCACCAACTCTAAAGATTTTTGGTAGTCCTCCCTTATACAAGCAATTTGGGCCAAGTTAAAATATCCAGCATCCTGCCATGCAGCATTCCAACAAGATTTAAAAAAGGATTTATAGGCTTCATCCAGCCTCCCCAGTAGTTTCAAGCATATTCCCTTGTTAAAATAAGGTTCGCCGTCATAAGGATTAGGATTCCGCTCTGTCAGGGTCTTTATAGCCTGATCGAAATAAATTAAAGCATTTTCAAAACGTCCTCTTTTCAAAAACCAAAGTCCCATCGCATTGTTGTTCCGGGCATTGCCCGGCTCACGAGATAAAGCTTCAAGATAATAAACTGTAGGATCATAAGTAGCATGCCGGTATTGTTCTAAATGGAGTCCCGTTAAATATAATTGCTCTATACTTTCGATATCTTTAGGTAATTTGGCCGCCTTGGCAGCTTCAGGTATTTCGGGTTTTTCATCCGCCTCGGGAATCCATGAGACTAATGAATTTCCTTTTTCGTCTTCAATATTGATTTTCAGATCTTGTAAGGAAATCCCCGAAATCTCAACAGTATCCTCATATCCATTTTCCGGACTCAGACTCTTATATATCTCTATTAACGATTTCCCATTTCCTGAAAGTATAATTTTACAATTAGGGTAATTTGCGGTAACATAAATTTTTATAAGGGCTTTAGAACCTTCAACCTCTAAGTTGACCAAGGCTTCTTTTGTCGCATTTTTGACTACGCCTACATTTTGGTAGGGCATAAAATATTGTTTGAAACTTTTTTCTTCATATGGGTGCATCCAAGAAAAATCAGGTTGATTGTCAGTATAAACACCACACATAAGTTCAATGTAGGGACCATCCTTATCCGTCAGGTTCCTATCCCAAGCATGACCAAAATCTCCATTCCCCCAGGTCCACTGTTTTTTTCCTGGCGAAATATTGTTATCTGCTATGTGGAGCAGACCCGCTTTAGTATCATTTTCATAACCACCAACAAAATCATATTTAGAAGTAATGGCCATATATGATGTGGGTACCGGAATATTCTTATAACGTGATATATCTGTTCCTGGAGAATAATCAACCTTATAATATGTGCCTTTGGCAATAGGGAATTCAGAAACATCACGTTTACCATGGTCAAAAACAGCATTAACATCTGGAGGAAATACAGTTTGATACTGATCATTTACTGCCACTGCCGGGTTTGCCCACCATAAAAAAGTCTGCGGGTGTGGTGTTCGGTTGTATAATTGACCCTTAACTTCTAAATATGCCTTATCTGAATGAAGCGTAAAACCAGCCATGCCTTTGGTCCTAAACATCCTTTCAATTTCACTTACCCAAACAGTTATACTGCCGTCCATATTTTCTTCTATACAAGAATCTATGGGTTCATAAGTACTTGGGCGATGGTGTTGTGGCCAATTGAATTCTATTCCCCCTGAAATCCAAGGGCCATTAAGTCCCACAAGTGCCGGTTTGATAACGTGGTTATAATATACAAAATGCCTCTCTTTGATTTTGTCATATGCCATCTGGATTCTACCACCCAATTCAGGCAGAATCATAATTTTTAAATATTTATTTTCAATGTAAATGGCATTCCATTCTTTATCGACCTTTTCATTGGATATATGTTCTACAACCGGATTGGGATAAACCACTCCACTACTACCTTGATACACTCTTTTTTCTAAAAAAAAAGGATATTTTTCCGGTTGACCAATTTCGTATGTGGGAATGGTCACTTTCTCTTTCCAAGCCTTTACTTTAATTTCTTTGTTCATCTTTTACTGTAAATTCAATTTCTATCTCTTCTAAACTTTTCCCTTTTGTTTCTGGTAATTTTCTTTTTATAAAAACATATCCCATAATACAAATAGCACTATATATCCAAAATATGCCATAAGTTCCAAATGCTTCATTCATTATAGGAAAGGTAAAGGTGAGTATAAAGGAAGCTATCCATAATGAAAAAGTGGCGATTGACATAGCAACACCCCTCAATCGGTTTGGGAAGATTTCAGATAACACCACCCAAGTGATAGGAGCAAGGGACATCGCATAAATAGCAATTGCCGTGACTACTAAGACCAATACCGGCCAACCGCTAAATTCAAAATAATAAGCCCCTCCCAAAATAGCATAAACAACTGCAAGGCCTGAAGCTCCAAAAAGCATTAATTTACGACGACCCCAACTATCTACCGTCCGCATGGCGACAAAAGTAAAAATCAGATTCACACTTCCTGTAATTACGATATTAAAAAGCATATCCCCAACACTATAACCCGCCGCAGTAAAAATTTCTTCAGCATAATTAAAAATAATATTTATGCCGCACCACTGCTGAAAAACAGCTAGGACTATACCTATCAATAAAATTGGAAAAATCTTATTGTCGAATAATTCACCCTTGAGTATTTTTTTCTTATCCTCTTGATTCTTTAGGGTTAATTTCATGTTATCTAACTCCATTTGCGCATAATCCTCACCTCCTATTCGTATTAAAACTTGCTTTGCTTTATCATAATGATCCAGCTTGGCCAAAAACCTTGGACTTTTGGGAACGAACAGCATTAATATAAAGAAAAGGGCCGCTGGAATTATCTCGGCCCAAAACATCCATCGCCAGCCCATCTGTCCGTTCCATGAAGACAAAATTTCGATTGGATTATCGCTGTTTTTTATAGGTTCTGCAATAAGTAGGTTTACAATTTGGGCAAGTAAAATACCAACTACAATCGTGAGTTGATTTATAGCAACAAAACGTCCCCTGTATTTTGAAGGGGCAATTTCAGCAATATACATTGGAGATAATGTAGACGCTAAACCAATACCTAGCCCACCGATCAATCTATAAATGATAAATGGTGTGAAATGATCAGCATAGCCAGAACCAAATGCCGAAACCAAAAATAGCAAAGCTGAAATAATGAGAGGAATTTTCCTTCCAAGAGTATCTGCAACAAATCCAGAAAAAATAGCTCCAAAAACGCATCCTACAAGAGCACTACTAACAGCCCAACCCTGTAAGGTTGGTGAGCCTGTAATGTCAAAAAAAAGTTCATAAAAAGGTTTTGCTCCACCTATCACTACCCAGTCATAACCAAAGAGTAAACCTCCCATTGCCGAAATAAATGCCAACGAGTAAACATATTTAATATTAAACTTTTGATTATCCATTTTGAATGCCTTAAAAATATTGAATATGCTTTGCTTTATCTCAACCTTATTAATTTTGAATATTTTAGATATGTAATTTTCACCACTCAAATGTTATGATAGCCTCATATTTGGGAATAAAACGAACCTCCCTTATATCGGTAAAAGATGTTTTTCCGCTAAAATCCGGAACATCTTTTTTTTCTAAATCCACCAAAAAAGAAGCTCCCTCATAAATAGGCCTGAAATAAAAATTCATTTCTTCGGCCTTTTTTACATCAACAAAATATCGCAAACCTATTTCCCAAGGAATCCCTTTGTAAAATTCATCAGCGACTAGTTCCCCATCCAAGAAACCCATTCCCGTATCACCCACATAATCGATTTTTAAAATAACATCATTAAGTCCATTCGGCATCTCCCCGGGTAACTGTATAACTAATCTTTTATCACTTACCTTTTTCGCGGCAAATGGGATTGTTACTTTGGGTAATTTTACTTCAAAGTGAGAAAGGTAAGGTTGCTTAGAAGCTGATGAAATAGTTCCCACATCAATTTTAGGCGTATTATTTATCTTAGGGTAAATAAACAATTCATAATTATTCTCTCCCACAGACAAAAATTTTGCTCCGGTTTCCTCTTCTAAAATATCAGCATCGGAAAAAACTAGATGTTTCATATCTTCTATATTTAATGTCCAGAATTTTAAGGCAAATTCTTTAGGCACCACTAATATGTTAATATTTGATCCAGATTTTTGTCTTATAATAAATTCAGAAATATCATTGGCGGAACAAGTCACCAACCAGCGTTTTGCGCTCTTTTTAATTTTAATCACTGAACTATTAACTATGCTAAGACCTTCCGAGTTTTCAAATGAGAATTCCGGCTTCACTCCCTCTGGTATAAAAAACACATAATAGGGACTTTGGTTGACATCTGCTTTCGTTAGCAACTGAGCAGTGGCATAATTTAATTTTATTCCCTCCATTTGTAAGTTGAATGGGAAAATAGCATTCTCTCCACCATTTAAATCAAATCCATTATTTTCAGGAATTTTCAAAACTCCTTTTGAGGTTTTTAGCATAATTTGAATATTTTGCTTTTTTTTAGTCAAGTTATCGTCCTGAAAATTATTCACAAATAAAAAACCAGAGCCCTCCTTTTGACGAACTGCATACCGAAGGTCCTTAATATTAGAAGGAATTATGGAATCATTAGTTTTTGGTAAAACAGTTTGCATTGGGGCCAGTATATCCCCAAATGTATTTAAAAATTCATGTAATAATTTTAGCCGGTAAAAAGAATCCCTTGTTTGCCCATATTCCCCAATAGGCGCTTGGAAATCATAAGAAATCTTAGGATAACCATAAGCTTCATCGTTAAAAAAAGAATATTTTCCCCTAGGTGTAGATCCACCATGATACATATAATAGCCTATTCCATTAGCTCCACTACCCAGGCAACGATTTATTAAAGCATCTATGCTTTCGGCAGGTACAATGGGTCTTCTCTCATAAGTGGACATAATTCCTCCCCCCAATTCTGCAGCAAACACCGGATAACTTTCAGGGTCGTATCTCACCGGCAGATAATCCGGATTCTTGTGCATATCTTTATAAAGGTAGAAAGGGGAAAGATCCTTTTTATCAGTCCAAGTTGGATAGGGGTAAGCAGCTGTGACTGGCAAGGTCTCATTTGGAATAATAGCAGCATTTCCCCAACCGGTTGCTGTGTAAAGAGGTGTATTTATACCAGCTTTTATTGCTAAAGATTTTAAAACCTGCATATGTTGGCTGCCCAGTTCTGCATATGGATTCTCCTCCTTTGAAACTCCAACTCCTTCTTGAGTATAGGCAAGATCCCTTTGAGAACTTGTTAAATCGTATGGTTGTCCTGGATAAGTTAATCCCCAGGGAGCCGCAGAATGCTGATACTCATTTTCAATTTGTGCAGCTATAATTGGCCCACCATCCTTAAAATATAAACCTTTTAGCTGGTCGCCTATTTCATTGAAAAATCGTTCTACGTAAAATAAATATTCAGGATCGTTGGAACGAATGGAAATGGGTTCGGCGAGAAGCCAATCAGGAAGTCCTCCATTTCTAATTTCGCCGTGAGCAAAAGGTCCTATCCTTATAATTACAGGCAAATTATTTTCCCAACATAATTCAACAAATTTCCTAACGTTCCGGTTATTTTCCCAATTAAATATCCCTTCAATCTCCTCATGCATATTCCAAAAGATATAGGTGGCAATCATATTAATTCCTCCCGATTTCATCTTTTTTATAGCTTCATCCCAGTAAATTTCAGGATATCTCGAAAAATGAAATTCTCCGGTTACTGGAATTATTGGTTTTCCATTTTGGGATATATAAAAATTATTAACAGAAATGTTTTCCCCATTTGAATTGGAACCACCTAATTTCAAATGATCAGAATAAATCAGTTTTTCAGGTATCTCAAGATCGATAGTGTAAATATGATCATTCTTTTCTGACTGGCTGAATGATAACGAGCATTGCAAAATGATTAAATAAAATAATAAATACTTAAGCATATTATAATTTATAATGTGAAATTATTTTAGTGTTTTCTGTTATCTAATTAGCAATTCACTGATTTTCTGTGAAGAAATTTCTATGGTCGGTTTAAATTTATCACTACTCATATATTTCTTTAAACTATATAATAACTGTTTTGCTTCCGGCCTATTTTCCTTGTCTGATATTAAATCAATCCCTGAAACTAACAACCTCCCATCGCCTATTTTACATTCAAAAATTAACCCTAAAGGCCTGGCAGTAAACCAATCATCTATCACTCTTACTATAGGTTTTAGTTGTGGTGATATAGCATCAAGCTTAATTGCATTTGAATGACTCATAGCATCCCACCATTGCCAATCACTATAAAACTCTGTTGGAAATTCCTTTAAAGCCGGATGTTCAGGATTGCATAAAATTCCTAAAGTATGAGGAGCCTGACCCTTTGTCCAGGCAGTATTCCAAAAGATACTTGAAAACCCAATGGCTATATCCCCACCTTTATCCCTTTTAACGGTACCTTTTGGCAGGGAGAGAAGTACAGTTCCCCCTTTTTCCAGATAATCTTCTATTGATTGATCAAACTTTTGAGTAATCTTGATTTCTTCTTGATCTTGTAAATCTGGTAATTGTGCAGGGTATACCCAAATATCCCAGGAATTTTCAAAATCATTTACAGAAACCGTAAGTTTTAGTCTTACAGGGCCTTTTAATTCTATCAAAGATTGTTGGATAGTACCCAATTTAAAATTATTTCCCAAAGGGATATTAATTCTAGGGAGTTTACCTTCTGTAAACACAGTTCCATCCTTATATTTTAACTTCCAAATTGGAATTGTTTTATTTAAAGGTTTTGAACCATAATGGGCAATTTCAACAGGGACTATTAATTCTTCATCGTTTAAATATACCATTTTAGGCAACCGAACAAGAGGAACAGTAGAATTATTAAATTGACTATATTCTTCTGCTGTAACATATCCCTTTTCTTCCCAGAAAGGATCCAACACCCCTACTAAGGCAGTTCCCTGACCAGGAAAATCATGCAAATCCAGAAGTTGAAAGCCACCGAAATTTGGTGTTCGTAATGCAGCTTCAATATCAGCCTTGTAACACAACACCTGTAATTTTCCTGAGGCCAAAAGCAGACTATCCGCAAGATTTGCCATACCATTCTCCTCAAGCCTTTCCTGAAAAATCTCAAAATTCTTTGGTTTGAGTACGCCGTCATATTTTGGTATTTCTTTAAAATTAGGATAAACCGTCCACTGTCCTATTTCGTGACTTACTGTTGGTTGTGGGTAATTTGAAATAATATCCCGCCAATCGTAATCAGTCCTTGGTGCTATTTTATTAATTATGCTTTCTAAGCCCTCTCCCCAATGTTGTATTCTGGGTTCGGGTGTACTGTTAAAATCACTTTCAGGAATAACTGGCCAACCCGATCCTGTAGTATATAAAAAACGATCATCTTTTTCTTGCCAATGTTTTACAAAATCAGTCAAATATTCTATATGATTATCTCCTGCCGGCTCATTCCCATAAGCCATCATTACAAGAGAAGGATGATTCCCGTAAGCTTCTATCATCCGTTCACTTTCTTCATATATATATTGATCAAGTGGCTCACCATCACCAATAGTGGCTCCTTGGTTGGCCCAGGAACTGGCTTCTATCTGCAAGTAAAATCCTAGCTGATCGGCTGCTATAAAAGCAGCTTCAGGGGGACACCAAGAATGAAATCGCATATGATTAAGACCAAACGACTTACATACTTTAAAAATACGAGTCCATTCTTCGATATCTGTTGAAGGAAAACCTGTTTTTGGAAATATTGCACATTCCAGTGTACCACGTAGAAAGGTAAGATTTCCATTAATGGTAAATTGGGTGCCCCGGGTTGAAAACTCTCGCATACCAAAAATAATAGCCTTCTGATCCATCTTTTCATTTTCATTCAAGCTGACATTAATAGAATAAAGGTTTGGGTGAAATTCATCCCATAGTAATGGATTATCTCCCATGGGGTATATCAATTCAATAAAATCAGTCCCCTCTTTTATTTTTATTTCTTTCGATAAAGGTTTTAATTTTTCAGCCTTTGGGTTGGCCGATTCGACTAAAAGTTCTATAATACCTTCTGTATTTTTTTTAGTAGTATTATTAATTTTCATTTTAACCAATACCTCCTTATTTTTGATATCAGGATATAATTGAATATTCTCGATATGTATAGCAGGTCGCATGGCAATAAAAAGACCCCCTATCATACCATTCCAATTGGTTTGAGTATGATCCGTAATGCTGTGGGAGTTTATTCCTACATTAATATCTTTTATCCGGTTATCGATCCGAACAGTTAATTTATGATTTCCGGGTGTTAAAGCCCTTGATAAATCGAAAATGTGTGGAGTGCCAAGACTATTTTGCATCCCAATCTCCTGATCATCAATCCAAACAGTTGTTTCCCAATGACTTCTCTCAATAAATAATTCAATATATTGATTCTTCCAGGATTCTGGAATAAAGACTTCCTTTTGATACCATGCCGCTCCTTTATAATATTTAACAGGTTGTAACCAAAAAGGTACTTTTATATTATTGGGCTTGCGATATTTAGCATATTCTTCATTATTAAAATATGAAGAGTCCACAATACTTCCAGTCCATGGTGTTTTCAACGAGATATCATCACCTTTTCCATTAGTAGTCATCGAACCAGGAAGTTGTATGTCATCTGATAAATTATCGGTGAACCATTTATGTTCTTTACCAATATCCAGGGAATCTATCTTAAAAGACCATTCTCCGGCTAGATCGATTCGATTTTTCTCCTTATCCCGTATTCCGCAGGAGGCAAAAACATAAAAAAATAAAAAACATTTTATTAAAACAGATATTTTTTGGAGTGACATATTATTTACTATTAGAGATTAGAAATTTAGAATTTGACTCTGCCTTATTTTGTTTTGTGTATATGGAGCTTATATATTAAACAACTTAATTCAACCTTTTATTAATATTTTGGTTAATCAAATATATGTTGTTTAATCAAAATTAAAAATGGACAATAAATTGTTAATAATGGATTATCTTCCGATTTTAAACTTTTCGACTTGAAAAGTTAAGGATATATCACAACTAGTCCTTTCTAATGGTGCTAATATTAAAAAAAATGAATTGTTCATCGGAATCAATTAAAAAAGTAAAAGAAGGATTTATTGGACAAAAGATGGTTGTTTTACCGCCGGATATTAGAAAAGAAGTAAGTGAAAATACGCTTATATCTGGGATCTATTTAACTGCCATAGGGTTCTATCCTCATGCTGTCTACCATGATAGAGAAAGGGGAAATGGTAGCCAAGAATATATCTTACTTTATTGTGCAAAGGGGGAAGGATTTCTTTTCTTGCAAACCAAAAAATTTAAGCTCACTCCAAACAGCTTTATAATAATTCCTCCTAATCTTTCTCATCATTATAGAAGTTCGGAGTCAAAACCTTGGAGTATTTATTGGGTTCATTTTACAGGTAAATATGCTAATATAATTTACTCTCGTTATACAAATAATCAAAATCTCGAAATTAAATCAATCCCCTATTATAAAAACAGATTGAACCTATTCAATAAAATCATTAGTCTGCTGGAAAATGGATTCAGTGAGAGAAATTTGGAAGTAGCAAATATTCATTTTCTTCATTTTATTTCTTCACTTGTGTACCATTCTGAAATTAATTCTTCTTCTTTTACAAAAGATGCAGTTACTAAATCCATTAATTATATGAAGAAAAATATTGAATATCCTTTAACAATAAAACAATTGGCAAACAAACATAATCTTTCCGTTTCACGTTATTCAGAACTATTTAATAAAAAAACAGGTTATTCACCAATAAAATATTTTATTCAATTAAAAATTCAGAAGTCATGTCAGTATTTATATTTTACAGACTTAAATCTGAAAGAAATAAGTACCAAGGTTGGATTTGAAGATCCTTTTTATTTCTCTAGAACTTTTAAAAAGCTAATGGGGGTTTCTCCTTCTAAATATAAAAAAACGTTCAAAAGTTAGTAAGACTATTCTAATAGATTCTCCATCAAAGGAAAATCTATTAGAATAGTAGATATTCCGCCCATTAAAGCTATATATATATACTGAGTACCAGAGCTTTCACAAAATTTGTAATTGTGGATGCCAAAATATTGCGGATTTTCCAAAGGGGGTAAATGCCCCGGTGAGTTATGGAGAAAATATTCAAGCACCGGTTACCTACTTTCACGCCCGCCAATATATCCCCTTTGCCAGGGTGAAAGATACCCTGAACGATGCTTTTAGCATTCCTATTAGTGAAGGTGGGGTCCATTGCTTGCTCCGTAGGTTTGCACAAAAAGCCACTCCAATATATCAAATGATAAATGAATGCGTCCAGGATAGTGAAATGGTTGGCACCGATGAAACTGGAGTAAAGGTCAATGGTTGCAAGCATTTATTTTGGACTTGGCAAACTCCCTTTTTTACTTATATAGCCCATTCAAATAATAGGAGGAGCGAGACTATTGACTGGGAATTCGCGGAAGGATTTCCACAAAGCGTAATGGTGCACGATGGATGGAAGGCTCAAATAAAACCGTTTCTAAATACCACCAAACTTGTTTGCAGCATTTACAGCATATCCTAAACTACCTTGACCAATTATACACCAAGCAAGAGTGGGGCCCTAATTTTATGAAGCTACTATAAAGCTCCCAGAAACTAAAGAAGAATACAGGTTTTCATAATGAGCAATACAATATAGACAGTGCCTTGATTATACAACGCTTTGATCTACTATTGAACAACCCACCAAACCAAAAACAAAAAAAACTCTACACCTTTTACAAAAGGATGCTCCGGGAAAAACAACATATTTTCACATTCCTCTTCATTGAAAATGTGCCTCCGGACAATAATGCATATGAGCGTGCCATCCGCAATGTCAAGTTAAAACAAAAAATATCAGGACGATTCAGATTTTAAAACGACAATTAACTACTTGCGGATTTAAGGAGTTACTAAAAATTCTATATTATCTATATACCTAACGTTTATTAAATTTCTGTAAGTTTTAAAATAACACTTTTTCTTTTAAAATTCACATCTGGATTAAAACCAACTTTCATCAAAAAATCTCCAGAATAAATTGAATTTAAATTTATATTAGAATTATTATCGAGATAAAGGTTTATTTCTTCAATTCTATAGTTCTTTAACGGATTTAAGCCTTTAAGAGCTATTGGTCTTTTACTTCCTTTGTCAAACCTGTTATTAACTAAAAAATTAAAAATTACACCAGAACTTTTATCCTTATCTAAGTACATGAGTGATGAAACATCATTTTTTTTAGGATCCTTCAATCTATATAAATCTCCATGCCAAATAATATTTTTAATACTATCGTAATTTCTAACGGCCTTTTGAACAAATCTTAGTTCGTCTTCTTTAAGGTTTTCAACCGCAATATCAAATCCGAGTTTACCCATCATCGCCACATCGGTTTTAAATTTTATAGATTGATTCCCCCAACTGGTGACATGATTGGAAATAATGATGGCAGGATAAAAATATGAATATTCCCATTGCATATAAATTCTTTCTAGCGGATCTGTATTATCACTTGGCCAAAATTCCGTAAAGTATTGTAGTGCTCCATAATCCACTCTGCCTCCTCCTCCAGAACATAACATCATAGGAACTTTAGGATATTTCTTTCTAATTCTTTCTAGCACATTATACAATCCTTTCACATAGTCTATATAAAGATGAGATTGCTTATCATCAAGATGAGTTGAATATGCATTATAAATCACAGAATTACAGTCCCACTTAATATATGCCAGCTTAGGATTTTCCTTAAAAAGATTATCCACCAACGTATATACAAAGTCCTGAACCTCTGGATTACTCATGTCTAACACCAGCTGATTTCTAAAATAATATTCATCTCTTTCAGGCTGTTTTATCACCCAATCAGGATGCTTATTGTATAATTCACTTTTTGGGTTTACCATTTCAGGCTCAAGCCAAATTCCGAACTTAATTCCATATTTTGTTGCTTCCTGAACCAAAGATGAAATTCCGTTTGGTAATTTTTCTCTATTAGGTTGCCAATCTCCTAAACCAGCCTTATCCCCATTTCGGGGATATTTATTGCCAAACCAACCATCATCTAATAGAAAAAGATCAACATCTATATCTTGCGCTCCTTTGAATAAATTAAAAATCTTTTCTTCATTAAAATCAAAATAAGTAGCTTCCCAATTATTTAATAGGGTTAGCCTGGATCCGTAGCCATCTAAAATTTTATATTTTCTAGCCCAATCGTGCATTTTTCTGCTCGCTTCACCTTTACCATTAAAAGAAAGGAGGTATAAGAAAGGTGGAGTTTTAAATTCCTCATTAGGATCTAAATTATAAGTTGAAGCAAAATTATTTATCCCCGAAATTATTCTTAAATTATCCTGAGGATCAACTTCCAAATCAATTTTAAAATTTCCGCTCCATTCAAGAGCTCCATAAAGCACTGTACCCTCATCTTCATTCGCAGGTTGATCGAGTGAAATCATAAAAACAGAAGGTTGAAATATATTAGCTCGGGTTCCTAATTTTGAATCCAGGGTTTTAATTCCATGGGTTAATTTGGATTCTTCTGATTGCATTTCTTTGGCCCAATCTCCATGATATTGGGTTAACCAAAAATCCTTCGCCTTTAAGTGTAAATTAGATGAGGCAAATTTATGGAGTATAACGCTTCCTTTTTCTGAATGCTCTATTATGCTCCATTGCTCTATTACATCTTCCTTTTTATAAAATTTATAATATAACACTACCTGAAAAGGATATACTGGATCTTTTAAGGTAATGCTTAGTATAGAAACGTTATTGCTTATTTCATCAATTTGATGATTGACATATTTTAAATCCAAACTTTTATTTCCATCTGCGTGGGTAACCGAAATTGCAGGTTCAGCTAAATTTCTGGATCCTGAGGAAGTATAAGCAGAATTTAACATTCCTGAATAATCCTCATTTAGTTTAAATTGATTAGAAATCAATCCATACTCCGTATCTTCTTGAAGTTTTTTACCAAAATAAAGAATTTTTAAATCTTGATTTTCATTTACTTTAAAAACCAAAGCAGTGTTTTGTGTTTTTAATGGAATAATAATTTCTTGAGAATATAATAAAGAACTTGAAAAAAATATTATAATGTAAATATTATAATATAAGATTAATTGTTTTAAGCTCATATTGCTAGTTTTATATAATTGTAAATACTTATTTCGAAGCTTGATACAAATTTTAATTTTCTCCCGGATTTCTCAAGAACCAATATTAGGAAATCTCGAAATTATACCCAGATTTAAGCAACTTTTGATAATTGATATCGTCAAATTTATAAAGAAATGCACCGCGCTTAGATGAAGATTTATCTTTTTCTTCCAACTTTATCAATACGTTATAGGAGAGCACCTTTTTTCTGAAGTTACGCGGATCCACCTCATTCTGATAAATAACCTCATACAATTGCTGAAGTTGGGGAATGGTGAATTTTTCCGGCAACAATTCAAAACCAATAGGCTGGTAACGAGCTTTTCGCCTTAAACGCCCCAGGGCATCCTGCACCATCTGGTTGTGATCAAGCACCAAATTGGGAATTTCGTCCAGATCATGCCAAATTGCACCATGTTTTTCAACCAGTTCCTTATCGTAATCCTCAATTCTGATTAAGGCATACTGTGCGATAGAAATACAGCGATAACCCGGATCCCTGTCTGCCTTGCCATAAGTTCTCAGTTCTTCCATGAACACGTTTTCCAGCCCTGTAATTTCAGTTAAAACCCGTTTGGCAGCTTTATCCGCATCCTCATCAATTTTCACAAAGCTTCCAATTAAAGACCACTCCCCCATTAAAGGCTCAACCCTTCTTTTAAAAATCAACAGTTTCAGTTTTCCGGCATCGAACCCGAAAATTATACAATCTGTGGCAACATAAATCTTATCTTGTACGTAATAATCTTTTATTTCGGCAACCATGTTTATGGATTTGTTAAGTATATACAAAAAAACGATTTTTTTTTGTAATAAAAAATTAATGTATAAGATACGTTTATTACCTTTGAAGGTTTTACATTATAACTATAAGCGCAATGTCAATTCAAAATACAAATTTTTTCAAAAAAATGTCGATCAATAAATTTTTTAAAACAGATAACCCCGGGGTTTTTGTAGAATCTCCTGGGCGTATCAATTTGATTGGAGAACATACAGATTATAATCACGGATATGTAATGCCAACAGCTATAGATAAAAAGATCTATTTTGAACTAAGAAAAAACAATACTTCTACTGCCTGTTCAATTTATAGCGAAACCTTCAACACACTGTTAAATTTTGATTTAAAGATAATTAAAAAAAGTAGTTCCACCTGGGAAAATTATATTTTAGGAGTGGTAAATGAGCTTCAAAAAAGAGGGGGAAAATTGGAAGGTTTTGATTGCTTTATTCAAAGCG
>Ga0307486_1001129_pt1 | contig 21328 bp, 15 predicted proteins | sample CBIW02metaG_FD_203663 | JGI IMG/M metagenome (GOLD analysis project Ga0307486, IMG submission 203663) | Sea-ice brine microbial communities from Beaufort Sea near Barrow, Alaska, United States - CBIW 0.2 | ecosystem: Environmental > Aquatic > Marine > Coastal | place: USA: Alaska | collected...
AGAACTTTTTAACGACGGCTTCTTTTCTTTCGGGGGAATACTTGGACATTTAATACGGCTTTCCGCCCGCTGTTTAAGTTTAACTTTTATGAAATGAAGACCGGACAACTATCCTGACACAGCGGGCACAGGATCACAATTTCGTGTATTACACCTAATGTTTGAAGAACATTACACCGAGCTGGCAATCGCTGTCGATGAAATTGCAGAGCGTATTCGTACCTTAGATGTAGCGGCTCCCGGAACCTATAAGGAATTCGAAAGATTAAGCGCAATTAAACAAGTCGAAGGTGTTCCTAGCGCAGCAGAAATGGTTGATTTATTGACTCAAGGCCACGAGCAAGTCGTAAAAACCTCACGTAAAGTTTTAAAATTAGCACAAGCAGCGGATGATGAATCAACCATTGCTCTAGTCTCTGATCGTATGCGCGTTCATGAAAAAACCTCATGGATGTTGAGAGCCATGACAAAGTAAATTATTCGTAATATAAGTAGAACAAACGTGTCAACCGGACACCTTCTCGCTCCGGTTACACGGGTCTTAGAACAGCCAACCTTTTAGAAGGCTTTTCAAAAAGCCTTCGGGATAAATAACCAGGACTGGTTATTAATTCTAAACTTAAATAAACATGATTCCATTGTATTAGTTCTTACTCTGAGCCCGAACTATATGTCTTTTCTGCTGACTTATTAAAAAAGGTAGCGCCCCCTTTTCTACGTTGTTTGTCTAAAAATAATATCAATGATTCGCTCTTCATATACTTTATTCAAAGTCGCCCAAATTTTTTCTAATACTACTTTTCTTTACACATATGTAATAAATGTTAACCTTGTATACTCATACAATATGAAACAACATGGATTGAAAGACACATGCTTAAATATCATTTTAAAAACCTTTGGTTTCGAGACAAGACAGAAGAGATCATATTTATCAATAAATATGCTGTTCAAATGCGCGCGGGGTTAATGCTTTTGATACCCATTTATATGATTATCATACTATTCACCACCGTTCTTGCCCCTACCTGGTCGGTAACGCCAAACACGTTTGCGGTAGAAACATTTGATATGACGAACGATTTTAGAGTTATATTTGATGTTCAGGCTTTTAAAACGCCTTTTGATTACACGATCCCAACTTTTGTATTATTTTATGGCTTATTTGAAATGATTGTCGGCATGTTTGTTAAAACGGCTTATCTTTCACCAACGATACATATCGCTACCTATTTGACAAGAAATACTCGTCCAAAATGGGAGCCACTCAAACCAAAACGTTTTGCTTGGGCCATTGGCGCTTCGTTAATTCTATCGTGCTTAACCTTTTTTCATCCCGACACCGTCGCAGTAGCCGTTAATACCTTATTTTCTGATGAAATATTACCCACCACCACAAACTGGATGCCTAATTTTATTCCATTACTAGTGGGTGTTTGTTTTGCTTTTATGTGGCTAGAAGGGGTATTTGGTTTTTGCTTAGGCTGTAAAATTCACTGGATTTTAGCTAAGTTAGGTATCTTTAAAGAACATTGTTATAGCTGCATGAATGTCGATTTTGAACAGCAGCAGTGGATAAATGAACGCAAGGCAATGGAAGCTGAACTCAACAGTAAAGATTAATCTTCAAGTTAAATCTACTATCTCTGTAAGATCACAATAAAGCCTTTATAACCGATAACTTAAAGGCTTTATGCAACCTGAGTCGCTACTCTATAAACCTTAATCAAATGATGCACGTGATTCGGTATATCTTGCAGGCTTGCATTGCGCATAATGCCATAGTAAGAATAATCAATTAAATAGGCCAGTTCTTCAGCCGTTGTATTAACAGATTCTAAATCAAGTAAGTTTTGCTTCACCCCTTGTTCAAGTTCATTCTGAATAAACTTAATGGTAACTGTTTGTTTAGCATCAACAATATCTTTTGCTAAGTCATGAACAGCACTGTGTAAATCTTTTAAAACATAATCATCTTGCACATTTTCAAACACTTTTTTGCCAATGGTCATTAAATACTCTTCAATCAAATCCCAAGGGTTCGTTAACTGAATGTCCTGCATTCTATTCTCTGCTGTACTAATAGAATTTTTGGTACACAATTGCACAACACTTCTAAATAAAATATTTTTATTTTTGAAATATTTATGCACGGTCACTCTAGAGTAACCTGTATATTCACTGATTATAGTCATATTGGTTTTGCTAAAACCAAACTGTGAAAAGCACTTCAGAGCAAGTTCAACAATTTCTTGTTTTGTATTATTTGATATCATTTTATGGATTTACAATCCCTATCAATAAGAGTTAATAATCTTATATTAACATCCGTACATTTAATATAAAATTGTTAACATCAATATTTGATTTTAAATAGAGAAACAGGGGATCAGATTAAAAACTCTTTCAATCTAGACTTAAACGATTTATCCCAGAATAAACATACCAGGCCTGGTTGAATCATTCGAAATTGGTTCTGATGACTATTGAGAAGCCTTTCTGGACTTAGTATTTCTAAAGTTATTTTCTTATTTGGCTTCCCGTGACTATTTTACGTGCCCATCCAGTAACCACAAATTGGCGCCCTGGAAGAAGTACCCTTGGGGTACTCAAACACCTGGGATTTTTAATCGTTCTTTTCCTTAAGACCTTTGCACAATTGCTTTCAAAGGGGAACTTGGCGTTGGATTCAAACTTTCAGATAAACTCAAATTAAATAAACCCACCAGGCCTGGTAAGAATATAAAAGCGCTAGAGCTATTGAAGTGAGAACCACGGTGCTCATGTGGAGACCTCCCCTTTTGTAAGCAATCGTCATTTTCATACCCCAAGGGCATTTGCTTCGCGTGCACGAACGCGAGTTTAGGGTATGTCAGCGGACAAGCTTAGTAAAATAGAGGACGTCAGCAGGGTGTCTTTGCTTGGTTACTTTATTGGACAAGTAATAAAGTGACGGGAAGCCGAATAAGAAAAAAGATGAAGTGCTACGAGGATAAAAAGGCTTCTCAACGACATCAGAAACTCAAGTAGCCATGATTCCATTGAATTAGTTCTTACTCTGACCCTAAACTCCCTATTTAAAATGCAAGAAGAAGAGAAGGACGAGTTGAAAAAACGGCTTTAAAACCGTTTTTTATATTGGCAACAGGATTATAGATTGCTTAATGCCATTAAAAAGATTTCTGCGGGATGTAGACCTTGCTTGTCGGCGAAATCTTCCAGCTGATGACGACAGCTTGTTCCTGTTGCAATCACCAAATCATCCTGTTGTGCATTTTTCAAAGTGGGTAATAAGGTTTGATTAGCAATTTTTAATGACACGTCATAATTTTTATAACCAAATTCACCTGACATACCACAACAACCAGAGTTGATATACTGCAGGTTCAGTTCTGGAATTAAATTCAATGCTTTAACCGACTCTTGCGCGTGTGCCAAGGACTTTTGGTGGCAATGCACATGTAGCCAAGCATTTTTCGGTACGGCACCTAAGTTCAATTTAGATTGGGTATTCAGTTTTAACATCAATTCTTCAAACAGCAGCACAGATGTAAAAAGCCAGGTCTGGTCATTTTTTGAAATTAAATCTTTCGCTTCATCTCGCCAAACCAAAGTATCGGAGGGCTCTATCCCGACAATATGATCTTCTAAGGTCGCTTCTTTTAATTGAGACTGGATTTTTTTCAGCGCCTGTTTGGTCTCTGGAAGCAGGCCTTGGCTTAATAAAGCGCGGGGCGAGCTATCCATGAAAATGGGTTTGACATTCATTCCCAGCAGTTCCAGTGACTGTATCGTTGCCTGTCCAATTTTGGGTTCTTGGTATTGGACGTATAAATCGACAAGAATCCAGACCGTTGGTTTGTTCTCATCAAAGTTGACTTGCTTGGAGTAGGTTTTCCACCAGGTTCTTAATGATTGTTTGTCTAACTTTGGCAAATTACGACGCGTGTCTACGCCCATGATTCTTTTAACCGGAGACAGGTTTTGAACCCAGTTGTAAACTCCAGGAACCCAAGCGCCTAATTTCATTAACGGTCCATAAAACTTAATGGACAGTCGGCTGAATGAGAAGGCATTAATTTGATACAGCACTTCTGATTTAAGGCGTGCCATATCTACACTGGCAGGGCATTCAGATTTACACGCCTTACATCCCAAACACAGTGACAGTGCATCTTGTAGTTCTTCATTTTTCAGCGCATCTAATGGGTTAGGTTCAGTCAATGCATGACGCAATAAATTGCTTCGGCCACGGGTGGAATAATTTTCTTCTCGAGTCGCTTGATAGGACGGACACATGACGCCATCCCCCGCCGACTTTCGGCAGGCTCCGGCCCCATTACATTTTTCAACGGCATCCATTAGTGATAAATCACGTGTCCAGTCATAGCCTGGGCTAAGTAACTCTTTCGGTTGGCGGTCCGCACGCAGATTGTCCGTAATCGAGGCATCGCCAATAATCACGCCGGGGTTGAACAGGTTTTCGGGATCAAAGGTGTTTTTCAACTGCACCAAACACGCGTAAACACGGTCTCCCACTTGCTCTTTAATAAAGGGGGCACGAATGCGACCATCGCCATGCTCACCTGAAATGGCACCGCGGTATTTTTTAACCAATTTTGAACTTCGTTCCGCCACCGTTTGAAAATAGCGCTTGCCTTCCGGAGTGGCTAAATCCATTTCCGGACGCACATGAATCAGCCCAACCGATGCATGCCCATAATAGACGCAACCAATGCCGAGCTCGGTCATTAAATCTTGCGTGTCTTGATAGAAATCCGGTAAGAATTTTACAGGAATGGCCGCATCTTCAATAACGGCAACGGCCTTGTGGCGAGTGGGTTTGCCCATCAGAAGCCCCAGACCGGCTTTACGTAGATTCCAAACTTTTGCACTGTCTTGTGGTTCGATAATCGGACAGGCGTAAGCCCCTCTTTCCAACATCCAGGCCTGGTCATTCTTTAAACGGCGTTGCAGATTTTCGGCATCTTCATCAAATAATTCAACCACCAATACGGCTTCAGGATCTTTTTGAACCCATAAGCGATTTTTGGTCTGCTCACTGTTGTTTTTGGTGCCATCCAAAGTGGCTTTATCAATAAGCTCAATGGCAGCCGGTTTAAATGACAAGTAATTGGGAACGACTTGCATTGCAGTATAGATCGAATCGAAATGGGCGCAGAATAGTTGACGGTGCTTAGGAAGATCCACTAAATTCAGTGTCGCTTTGGTGATCACTCCCAGTGTGCCTTCACTGCCACAAATTAATGAGGTCAGGTTAAACGGTTTGCCTTCAGGCTTGAAAGGTTGATAGTCAGAATACAAGACATCCAGTGCATACCCGGTGGTGCGACGAATAATGGATGGATCAGGGAAGTTGTCTACAATTTCCTGCCCATGTTCTTCCAACATGTTGACCACTGTGCGATAAATCTCACCTTCTAAGGTTTGTAATGAGAGTTTTTCGTGTAGTTGTTCCGGTGTTAAATCATGAAAGCTGACTAAAGAGCCATCGGCAAGAATGACTTCTACGGATTTAACATGGTCACGTGTGGTGCCATAGTAAACTGAATAAGATCCACAGGAGTTGTTACCAATCATACCGCCAATCATGGCGCGGTTAGAGGTTGAAGTATCGGGTGCAAAACGCAGGTTATCGGCTTTGATGAAGCCATTTAAATCGTCTTGAATGACCCCTGGCTGAACATCGACTTCTTTTTGTTCAGGACGGTAGTCCAAAATTTGAGTTAAATGCTTGGAAATATCGATTAATAATCCGGATCCGATGGCTTGACCGCCTAATGAAGTTCCCCCTGCGCGCATGGTAATGGCTTGCTTTTTTTGGAGGGCCAATTGGATGCGTTGCTGTAAAGCTTCGATATCTTTTGGATAAAGAAACTCTTGTGGAAAAATTTCAAATACGGAAGCATCAGTTGAGATCATCAGATTTCCTTAGAATAATTGAAAAGGGTTAAAAAAACCATTTATCTTAATGGATCCCCTATGATATTGCAGAGGTTTTTGTGAATATCAATCTCTATAGTTGAGAATAAAAGAGACGATATCATAAGGAAAAAAGCTTCTCTTTACACAAGAGAAGCCGTGTTGCTACGTTTAATGAAGAACACGTGTGCGGATAGTACCTTCGATGGCTTTTAGTTCTTTTAAGCCCGCTTCGCCGTCTTCAGAATAAATATCAATGACAACATAGCCAATTTCGGCATTGGTTTGCAAATATTGTGCCGCCACGTTAATGCCTTTATAAGCAAAGGCTTCATTGATTTTGGTCATGATGCCCGGCTGGTTTTTATGGATATGCAGTAAACGACTTCTGCCTTTATGCTCTGGTAAAGAGACTTCTGGGAAGCTCTTCGCCGATAAAGTCGCCCCGGTATCGGAATAACGCACCAGTTTTTCGGTGACTTCCTGTCCAATGTTCTCTTGTGCTTCTTCTGTGCTTCCACCAATGTGTGGAGTCAGGATAACATTGTCAAATCCTCTCAGCGGGGAGAAAAATTCTTCTTTATTTGACTTAGGTTCAACCGGGAAGACATCGACGGCTGCCCCAGAAAGATGGCCCGATTTAATGGCTTCCGCCAATGCATCAATATCGACTACGGTTCCTCGAGACGCGTTAATGAAAATCGCGCCTTTTTTCATCAAGGCAAACTGTTCGGCGCCCATCATGTTTTGGGTTTCTTCTGTTTCCGGAACATGTAACGAAACAATATCTGAGATTCTCAGTAACTCATCTAAAGATCTCACTTGTGACGCATTGCTTAACGGAAGTTTGGTGTCAATATCGTAGAATTTGACTTTCATCCCAATATTTTCCGCCATGATGCTAAGTTGGATTCCAATATGACCATAGCCGACAATGCCAAGCGTTTTTCCACGTGCTTCAACCGATCCAGTCGCAGTTTTATCCCATTCACCACGGTGCACTTTGGTATTTTTTGCAGGAATGTCTCTCAGGAGCAATAAAACTTCACCTAAAACCAATTCTGCCACGGAGCGGGTGTTGGAAAAAGGAGCGTTGAAAACAGGGATTCCGCGTTTTTGGGCGGCTTTTAAATCTACCTGGTTGGTTCCGATACAAAAACATCCCACAGCGACTAACTTTTTCGCCGCTTTAAAGACGTCTTCCGTTAAGTTTGTGCGTGAACGAATGCCAATGAAATGCACATCGGCAATTTTTTCTTTTAAATCCTTGTCAGAAAGAGAACCTTTAACATATTCAATGTTGTTATAACCATTCTCATTAAATGCATCAACGGCCGTTTGGTGCAGTCCTTCAAGGAGTAAAATTTTAATTTTATTTTTAGTAAGTGATTTGTTGTTCATGAGCATCCAACGTCTTAACTTTTAAGAAATGATTATTATAAAGGATTAGGTGCAATTTTTTGAATGAACTAAAAAATTGGAACCGGCTCTAAGTATTCCTAATGATTATTTAGCTGTAGGGAAGAGGTTTTTCTCTATTGAGAGCTGATTTAGCCATTCAACAGAAAGGATGAACTATTATTTAAGTTCGGGGGTCAGAGTAAAAACCATTTCAATCTTGGCTTAAACGATTTAGTTCGGAAAAAACCAACCAGGCCTGGTTGGTTTCATTTGAAGTCATTCAACATTTGTTCTGATGTCTATTGAGAAGCAGGATAAGAAAAAGGATGGCGAACTACAAAGACAAATAGGCTTCTCAACCACACCATAAATCAGATTAATAAACTTACCAGGCCTGGTCAAATCCAAAAGCACTGCAACAACCCAACGTGAAAAACTAAACTCACGTGGAGACCTCCCCTTTTGTAAGCAATCGTTATTTCACTTAGTGAAGGACGCGTTTAAACATTCCCTGTGTCTGAGTACCCCAAGGGCATTTGCTACGCGTGCACGAGCGAGTTTAGGGAATGTCAGCGGACAAGCTTAGTGAAATAGAGGGCGTCAGCAGGGTGTCTTTGTTTGGTTACTTTATTGGACAAGCAATAAAGTGACGGGGAGCCGAATAAGGAAAAGGATTGGGAACTACGAAAATAAAAAGGCTTCTCAAGCACATCAAAAATTAGATTAATGGAGCTAGCAGACCATGATCTTTGGCAATAGGCCAATATGCATTGACACACACAGACCACTAAGTGACAATCATCGTAAAATACTTATTGATATTTATAAGTATTACTTTAATAGGAATCCATTATCATGACTCACAAGGCACTAATTTTCACATACATACTCCTTATGGGGGCATTGGTCAGTAGCTGTAGTACAAATAGAGCAAGTATCGATTCTTATGTTGATCCCACCTATTCAAAAGGAGGAATCAAGTCAATCGCAGTCTTTCCTATCAGAAATGCGCGTTTATCTCCTTCTCAAGCTATACTAATTAACAAAAAACTCATTCAAGGAATAATAAAGGTCAACCCTAACATTGAAATAATTTCGCCATCTAAAGCTCAGAGAATAATTAATGAAAGTGAAATTGCTTCAGAATGGTCTGACTTTATTGAAGACTTCTATACTTCAGGTATAGCTGATAAAGTTATTTTACAGAAATTTAGTAAATTACTTAAAGCTGACGCTATTTTCCAAGGGAACATATCAAGAATTACACAAGTTGATGGTTCAGCACGTTTCCCAGCAACAACGAGAGTAGATATACAATTCAGCATATTAGAAGTAAGTACAGCTAAAACGACATGGAGTGTAACTTCAAATGGATTTAGAGCTGAAACAGCTTCATTTGGTCAGTTTGTAGTACCTGCACCACCCACATCTGAAGCAATAAAACTATCTTTAGATAAGGTTTTGGGAGACATTCCAAGACTATAAACCTATATCTTTAAGCCCACAATTGACTGCAGGGCTTAAAACTACAGGAACAGTGACCTATAGAGGGGCAGAACAAACGGCCACGCCTGGTAACGAGGAATCGTTACCAAACCCAATGTCTACTTCTCAACCACAATCCGAACAAAACGCCCATCACGTTGTGGCGTATTCTCAATGACGGTAAAGCCCACCCCTTTCAACATATAGAGTATGTCATCAGCATGATAACGATTGTGCTCTAGGAAGTGCTCAAAGACGTCTTCCATCTCATCTCGTCCAACATCGGTATTGAACAACTGCCCATCAGGATACTTATTCTCCAGATACTCAGCCAAAGGTCGTCTGACCAAATCGATAATACAGAAACGTCCACCTGGCTTTAGCCACTTATAGACCGCTTTAAATAGATTAATCGGCTGTGGCAGTTCGTGCACCAGCATACTCGCCATGGCGACGCCAACGCGGCCGTCTTCGATATTGATTTGTGGGGCATTCAAATCGCCTTTGACCATGCGGCCATTTTCAGGCAGAGCTTCTTGCGCGACTAACATGTAATCTGCGGCATCAATTCCCAGAACAGAGTTATGCGGATAACGCAGTGCTAAATCGCTGACGAATTGCCCAGTACCCGCACCTAAATCCAATAGACAATCCTCTTTACTGATAACCGTGGCCATCTGTTCATTCCAGAACTCCCAAAAGTCGACATCGTGACGACGCTCATAAGTTTGGGTAATCATTTTACGGGCATATTGCCCATCTCCACCGTGGTGTCTTAAAATCTGTTGTTGTGTCTTTTCCATAGTGATTGCTCCTTTTCTGAAAGGCGAATTTTGATGATTTTTCATTGTAAGCTATTCATTTTTTAAAAACCAGAACGAGTCTATCTAAACTTAATTCAACTCAATCCATTGATCGATATAACTGAAATACAATACCCACTTTTGTGGCCTATTTTCCAACTCTGCAAACAATCGACCATAGCGTTCTAATTGCGGCTGATAATATTCAATTTGCTGTTGGATAAAAAGCTCCAAGGCTTTGTCATTATCGACACGGCCTTCATAGATACTGGTTTTATAATCCACAATCCAGCGCACACCGGCATTATCAACAAACGTTCTATCAATAATATGATTAGTGACAAGACCGCCCTCTTCCAAAGCCGTCAGCGGTTGTTCGGTTTGTGATTCGACAAACTCACTGCCGAGCGCCCAACACAACTGCGAATTACCTATGGCATTAGCCAAGGAGCGTTCGGTACGGCGCAGACCTTCGTCTAATTCGCGCTCTTTTAAGCCTTGCTGGCCTAACCACTGTTTGTAGAAAGGTAGACGTTGGACTAGTCGTGTTGCATCCCAAGCTTCAATGCCTTCATCGACCATCTGCTCTAAGACTGCATGCACTAGATTACCCACAGAGGTATTGAGTAGCGCTTGTCGGCTGGCAAATAGAGTATCTGGTTCTGGTGACGTATTATCGCTTGCAGCAGCCGTTACATTAGTGGTTTTAGTACTTGAAATCGAGCTTTCACTTTCGCTTTTAACCATATCAGCGCCCTGCTGAAACAGCGTGGCAAACCCTTCTCGTTGTAGCGGTAAGCGGCTGACCTTTGGCCAAGGGGAGCTCTGCTGGCTTTGATCTAACTCGACAAACTCATGTTTGTGTAGCAGTTTCGTAAAGGTTACATTCAGACACGGCCACAACGCCTCTAACATACTGCCTTTCACAGGGTTAATCTCGACTTCAATATCCTCGGGTTCTTTGACGCTGATTTGCCCAAATAGATAGAGTTTTTGTTTGGCTCTGGTGGAGGCGACATAGAGTAGACGACCGAGTTCATGATTCTGTTTTTCCAATTCAAAGCGTTTCAATAACTGGCTTAATCGTGAAATTCCTTGGCCTTTTTGGGTAATCGGCGCAATCACTAATTTTTCAGCGGACTCGCCTGACACCGTTTCATCTGCCATAAACTGGAACCATGAAACCAGCTCGGTATCATCGCCCCGTGGCTTGCGACCCAGGCCTGGTAGGATGACGGTATCAAACTCCAAGCCTTTGGATTTGTGCATGGTCATCAACTCAATACGCTGACTCTCCGGCGTGCTGTCGGCTCGGGCAAACAGAGCATTCATCATAGTTTCGAGTTGCTGAAAATCTAATACCTCACCATCGAACTCCGCCAGGGTATGGCAAAACACCTCGACATTTTCCAGTGCCAAATGCGTCTCCACTGTCTGCGGGCCATCCAATTGAATCCAGCACTCTCTAACCAAGGTTGAGAAAGGCAGACTGCCCAGACGTGATAAGGTCTGCTGCAAGACGGGAATAACGTGCCCTAAGCGCTGCAAGCCTTCCTCTGAAAGCTGTTTTTCGGCCAGTATTTGTTGAAGTGACCAGGCCTGGTCATTGTCCGATTTTGGATGTAAACCTTTGTCTAAGGCTGAGACTTGATAGGTTAAACACGACCAAACCGATTGATAAGGCCAGTTACCCATGACTGCAAACAGATCATTTAGCGACAGCCCAACCAAAGGCGAACGCAACAATGCAATCCACGCCGCACGGTCAGACAAGTGCAATAGCGCACGACTTAGAGCCAAACTATCCTGGACTTCTTGACGTTCGTTTAAGGCTTCCAAATCCACTGCTTTAAAGCCAATGCCAGCTTGTTTCAACAGACGAGCAATACCCATTAAACTAGAACGAGAACGACCCAATAACGCGATACTTTTGCCGTCGTCTTCGTCCAGTTCCGAAAGGCGTTGTTGAATCAGCGCCACGATTTCATCGGCCTCTTCTTCATGCGAACGATTGACCGCCCAAAAGCTGTGCACCGCTGGCGTTTTATCGGTTGAAAAAGCGACCGAATCACTGTAAGTCACCGCGCCCTTTTCGATATTATTGGCTTTCGGCAAGACTTTGCTAAAGTTTTGATTGACCCAGTCAACCAGACCTTGGCTAGAACGGAAGTTGACCTTGAGGTTCAGTGGTGTCAAATTGACTGTACCGACCTTACCTTGCCAAACCTTGAGGAAGTTACCGACTTCCGCTTCACGGAAACGGTAAATCGATTGCATCGGATCACCGACGATAAACAAAGTACGACCATCGCCGGACTGCCAACCTGCGATCAACTTACGCATCAACGAAAACTGCTCACTACTGGTATCTTGGAACTCATCAACCAACAGATGTTTGACTTGATAATCTAACTGTTGCGCCAGGTCAGTCGGCTCTAGCTCATCCCCTAAGGCTTGACTGGCCGCTTGGGCAACCTCGATAAAATCGGCTTGTCCGCTGGATTGAAAGACCACTTTCAAATAGGCAGAGGAGACTCTTAATAACTGAATCAACCACTGTAGATCTAACCATTGGTTTTCATTGTAATGCGGTTCTGGCAGTTCCTTTAAAATTGCTAACGCCTCCAAAACATCTTTCGACTGATTGCCTTCTCGTAAACCTGCTAAGACATTTAGAAACTGATCTTTACGCTCTTTAGCTTCGCCTTTGCCTGCTGGGAAACCATTGTTTTTGGTGACGGTCTTGCGAACACCTTTTGAGTCTTTGGTGAGTAACCAATCCGCCAAACGTTGCCAAGCCTGAATATCAGGCAGAGAATCGCTCAAAGGCCAAGCCCCACACAAAATATCCAAATCGGGTTGATCCTTTTGCACGGCGTATTCCGCCACCTGACAGGCTTCCTCCAACAGCGGTCGAACATGACTTAACTTAGCGACTTGTTGCTTAAGCTCATCTAAGACAATGGTCTCTAAAGCGGATTCGAGATTGGCACGAGAATCATCTCCACTTAGACGTAATAGATTACCCATCCATTGATCACGTTTTTTCAGCATATTCATCAACAGGCTTTCAGCACGGTTAAAGCGGCCGTTCACCAAGCCTAATAGACGTGCCACGGCTTCTTCTAACGCCGGCGTTTTTAACGTTAAGTGCACCGCCTCTTTATAGGATGAATCCACCTTATGCGAAATCTGCGAGGGCGCCCCCATCTTGGATAATAACGGCATTTGACCGACTAGATAACTGTTCAAACCATCGATGGTTTTGATGCGCAGACGGTTGGGGTTTTGCAGTAATGACCAGGCCTGGTCACTGTTTTTTTGCAAGGCGCTTTTGGCTAATTTCCAAGTATTAAAGTCATTTAAAGTGGCGTTTTCGGGCAGTTTTGTCAATAGACCCATTTTTAAGGCGCCCATAATACGGTCACGCATTTCGGCGGCGGCTTTTTTAGTAAAGGTCATAGCCACTATCTGCTCAGGTTGTTCGACTTGCGACAATAGAGCTAAAAAACGCTGCGTCAATAGAGCCGTCTTACCCGAACCTGCGGGCGCTTGCACAATAAAAGAGCTAAACGGGTTAATAGCTTCAAATCGGGCAAGGCCATCAATCAATTCACTATCCTGTTGAAGACCGAACAGTTCGGTCACTCCGGGACGATCTTCAGCTTGCAAAGACGGGGTCGATTGGTCGTAGTCAGGGTCGTAAGATTGATCGTTGTCTTGCTCGGCAAACAAATTTAAATTGGTTTTTTCTGTCGATGTATTCGATCGATTTGACATGATTAAACCTCCCCTTGTAGTGCATAGTTATTATTGTCATCTTCATCGGTAAAACGTTGCTGTTGCTTCATTTCTGGCAAGCGCAACGCCAACTTACAATTGGCATATTGAATGTCGGTCTCTTTATCAAACGCCATCTCGGCACAGCCCAGTTGAATATCACTGGCCAGATCGGAAACCTGCTGTCTTAGATGCCCTAAAAAATGCACCCAGGTGGTTTCATAAAATTCATGCCCCTCCTTTTCAGCCATTTTGGCAAATACCTTAATTGAGTAGGGATTTTTATAGAGCACGTCATCCTCTGCGGTTATGGCACTTATTTTGACCCCATCGTCCGAATGCAACAGACCATAACCAATCCCGGAAACATCATCACTCACCGCATGTAAATAGACCGCCAACTGTGGCGCTTTGGTCGGGGTTTTTAACAGGTCATTGATACTCGCTTTACCAGTCTTATAATCAATAATGACCTTTTCACCCGCCACCAGATCGATTCGGTCAACAATCACGCTGAACTCAATGCCCGCCAGGGTAATTTGGTGGGGTTCTTCTCTGCCGATCACTTCAAAACTCGAGCGAGTTTTTTCAAGTTCTAACCACTGCAAACAGAGCATTAGAATACGAGCTTGTTCCAGTTCTAAATAGGCGTTTTCAATAGTGCCCTGCAGCTCTTCAAAACTTGCAGCAATGTGATTTTGTAGACGTTCCGCTAATTCATCATCGCTTAACAATAGCATCGCATTTTGGGTTTTGGTCTCTTGCCAAAAATGCTCTAAAACGGCATGCACTAAGGTGCCCTGATTGGTGTTTTGCAACCCCTCTTCGACGCTCTGAAGACCATATTTTCCGCCCAAACGGAAATCCATAAATGCCATCAATGGGCACTGACTTTGCGCCTGTAAAATACCGGTTCCTCCTGGGGCTTTTGACCCTTCGGCGACTTGTGGTCCTTTGGTATCGAGTACCCATTCAATCGGCTCTTCGGCATCGCGTAATAAAAAGAGCTGTTCTGCTAACGAACGATAATTTAGCGGAGTGTAAGGCGGTAACTCTATCTCTTGCAAGACCTGGAATTCATCACGACGAATCTGAATTAAAGGACTGGCGAGTAACTCGGCATCGCCTTGATGTTGCGCATAACTCCAAACCAGAGCTGGAGCGCACTCGGCTAAACGTTCAGTCACTTGCAGGGCGTAATCTAATTCACGTTTGGCATCACAACGCGGCGAACGCTGTTCTCTTTGTAAGGCCATCGGTAAAAAAGGGTTGGGATTGGGCATTCTGGGCCAGGCTTCATCGGTTAATCCCATAACCCACAAGGCATCAAATTGTTGGCCACCGGCTTCTAGCATTCCCATAATCTGAATCGGTTGCAGACCTTTACTTTGTGACTGGTGCAACTGTTCTGATAGAAAACGTCTAAAGAGCGATAACCAGGCAGAGACCGACTGTTTGCCAACCATTTCGGTGACCATTGAAAAATTGGTGACGGCGGATTCAAACGCTGTTTTTTGTTGGTATTCGTCACTGTTTAAAGTTCGACTACCTGGCCAAGCTATCAACTGTAAAACATCCCAAGTGGCTTGAATGAACTCCGTTAAACTCAATTTAGCGGGCAGTTCGAGTTGCGCTTGTTGGCGTAAACTTTGTAATAAAGCTTTGGGTAAGGCTTTCGCTGACTCGGTCTCTAATAGACTCGGCCAAGCGAAGTTAGACCACTGTAACCGTCTAAAACCTGCATCGGCTTGTTGGCGTTGCACAAAACTGCCCTGACTATAAGGCGAGATTAACCACTGACTCCAGTCGGCATAGGTGCAGGGCTTTTTAGGGCGTAAAAACAGCTGTAAACTCAACCAGGCATTTTGCACCAAGGGTAAATCCAGTAAAGACTCCCCTAAGGACAAATTATAAAACGGTGGCGTTGTTCGTCTACTGCTGAGTTCTTGCAAACCTTGCAGGCTGAGCTGCTCATCCAAACACTGGGTTAAAGCCACTTTATAATCGGCTAGATTTGGCGATACCACGCCAATTTTAATTTCGTGCTCTGGTTTGATCAAAGACAACTCTTGCCATTGTTGAACACACCATAAGGCCACTTGTTGTACTTCATCTTGCGCGTCTAAAGCGCTGCAAAGAGATTGATTGGTTAGATTAGCATTAGACGTTATGTCTGCTTCAGTCACCTGACACTCTAACGATTCTACGGCCGCTTGCCACTGTTTTATCTGGGGGGTTATTTCATCGAAGCCATGTAAACAAAACGCATCCGGCAGATTACCTTTGCCCATTTGCAACCACAACAAACGCTGTTGTTGTGCTAAGACATCATCCTGCCAATTATTCGTCTTTAACTTTTTGAGATAACGCGACTGACAGTTTTTGAATAACTGCGTCTCATTGGAGTGAAAAGGTGCTTCTAACCACGTCTCAGGAAACCAGGACTGCGCAAGTGACCAGGCCTGGTAGAGTTGTTTGGCCGTGCTCGAAACATTGAGTAAGGCTATGCTTTGAATGCCATGAGTATCGTGACGACCATCGGCATCCGACAAACTGCTTAAAGCGGTTTCACGTGACTCTAACTCTTCTTGTAATACCTGCTCCCACAGCCACTGAGCTTCAAAGCCGCTTAAGACTTTACTCGGCAATTCATCCATAGATAATTCACCACGGAGTAAACAACCCTCTTGCCATACAGTCCACCATTGGCTAAAGGTCATAATCTCCGGTGTTTGAATCACCGAATGACTTTGTTGCTGTATGGATTGCTGTTTAAGCGTCGCGCTTAAACGACTATTGGCTGTGATATGGATGGTTTTCATCAAACTCGCTTCTTAAGAAAATGGCTTATAGAGATTTTACAGACTTGCTTTCGATGTTCTAATTTTTTGGATTAATGCAACACTTTGAACTTTAATTCACTCTTTACTAATATGGGTAAAGGTCTCGAGGAGGCCTTTGCATGAGTCAGGGACGAGAGAAAAATTAGATAAAATTTTACTGATTAAGGCGGAAAACGTAGTTAATAGCGAGCTATTGACAAGTTTTTCAACGCAGATCAGTGACATTTTAGCCATTTTTATCCGTTCATGATCTCGTGCTAAGGCCTCCCTATACTAACAATTGAATCCAGCGTGCCCCATGGGTTTTCATAACCCGTTTTGCCTCTGGGGTTTGCGGATAATGGTGATTGACTAAATCCCAAAAGGCCTTAGAGTGATTGGCATGGACTAAATGGCACAACTCATGCACAACGACATAATCAACCACCCATGCCGGCGCTTGCATTAAACGCCAATTAAATTGGATGCGCCCATCGGCATAACAGCTGCCCCAGCGTGACTTGTAGCCTTTTACCGTTAGGCTTTTCGGCTGAACACCGATCTGCTGAGCATAATGGGCCAATTTAGGTTCAAGGTATTCCACCGCTTGCGCGTGCATAAAGGTTTGAATATTTCGACAGGCCTGGGTCGCATAGTCATCGGCACTCAGCTTGCCGTAATGCAGCTCATTCCAATAAAGAGAACAGGCTTCATCCTTTATCAAAACATCTACAACCTTCTCAGCAAGAGCCTTATGTGGAGAGGGTTCTTTGTGCTGAATGCGAAAAATAGTTTTCGCCCCCAAAAACTCCAGAACATCTCCCTCTTTCCCTCGGAAAAGTGACATGGGTTGATAAGAGGCGTGTTGTAACTCTAGGGTTTTGAGGGTTTTTTGTAGCCATTCATGATGCCCTATTAATAAAGCTAATAAGCGTTTATTGGAAAAGTGTTTGGGCACTAAAATAGCGACGCCGTCCGGACGGGTTTTTAAAGCGATGGACTTTTTGCGAGTGGTACGTACTATAGACAGCATTTTCTGACCCACTTGAAAGTGATTCAAATCAGGCTTAACTTCAGGTTTGGCTTTCGATTTTAAAGAGAAGAATAAAGACATATTTTATCTTTTAATGAGACCTTTGCATAAGTCGGAGTCAAGACAGAAACGACTTTTAAAAATCGTTTTATGAGAGGTCATTATAGGGCGGTTTTGATAAAGAAACTGGCATATCATGGGTTAAATTTCTAGAATGCTCAGCAATTGTTTTATTAAACCGATTTATGCATTTAGTCATTTTACTCTATACTATCCACTATGAAAACAAACCCAATAAAGCAGCACTATAATCTGACAATTGAGCATCCCGGAGATGCCCTTGAACACTTGGCGGAGCTAACAGGTTTAAGTAAACAACAGTTGAAAACCTATGCCCTTAAAGGCTCGGTTTGGTTGACTCAATTCAGCCCATCAAAACCCACTAAACCCGAACGCCTTAGACGCTTGAAAAAAGCGCTATTACCCGGCATGATTTTAGACTTTTACTATTTTCCTGAGTTATTAAATTCAGAGCAGACCCCTGCTCAGCTTATTGAGGATAAGCAGGGTTATTCGGTTTGGCTGAAACCTCGCGGCATGCTGTCACAGGGATCAAAATGGGGCGATCATACGGCGCTGTATCGCTGGGTTGAGATGCATTACAAACCAAACAATGAAACTCGCCAGGCCTGGATTGTGCACCGTTTAGACAGAGCAACTCAAGGATTGATGTTACTTTCGCATACCAAGAAAATGGCTCAAGCCTTGAGCACTCTTTTTGAAAGTCGACAAATTCACAAAGCTTACCAAGCCAATGTCTGGGGAGAATTTCCCGCAGAAACACAAACCATAACCTTGCCGATTGACGATAAAGCCGCGGTCAGCCATATCACTTTAAAAGCCTACAATGCTGAGTTGAATATCTCGCGGGTTGAGATTGATATTGAAACGGGCCGCAAACATCAAATTCGCCGCCATCTATCTGAATCTGGTTTTCCTATTATTGGGGATCGTCTATACGGCGATGAGTCGTTAGATTTAGCCCTGCAAACAAACGGAGAAAGTCGTCCTGATTTGCAACTCACCGCTTATAAATTGAGTTTTGTGTGCCCTATCACTCAACAAGCCACTCTTTATGTTCTAACGGAACAACAACTGGATTTAATGGCTGTTGAATAAACGTTAAGGAATTACAACTAAGGATACTGCATGTTACAAAGTTATCAGTTACCCATTAAAGGGACTTTTTATTATGCGGCCGAGATCGCCTTTGATGAAAACCTACTGACCAACAATAGCGTTTTGCAGTTGCGCGCTGAACCTGACAATGGCTATGATCGCCATGCCTTACAAATTTTTCTGCCAACAACACAAGACTCTTCGAGCAACAGAGTTCCTAGTAGTGAAGCTTTAAACAGAGACAACCCCGGGTTATTGTTAGGCTATGTCCCGCGGCAACTCTCGCCCATTATTAGTCGCCAATTAAATTCGTCTTGTACATATAGTCTACAAGTTATCCACAAGGCACGATTAGGCAAACGCATCGAAATAGAGTGTCTCCTTGAAATGCACCTACCCTGGTTTACGGCCTTGAATCTGCGTCTGCTGATTATATGGGTAGAGCAATTAAAACGGCTTAAAAGAGTGCGACGCTATTTAACCCAGAAAAACGAATAACGGTCTTTTGAACACTTCTTATTACTTTAGTCCGTAACAATTGCTACAATCCAATATAATCAAAACGATACAACCCAAATTATGTGAGCTTATTAAACTTGATGACACCGACAAACACCGACCAAAGCAATCAACAACAGTGCGCCAACTTACTGAATCAGTCTGATGATTTTCAGGTATTAACAAAGGTCAAGCCGACCACTGTATTCAATGCACCAACGCCTGAAAATTGTCACCGTGTCTGTGTAATTGATACCGAAACAACTGGGCTAGACACCGATGTTTGTGAAGTTATTGAAGTCGGCTATCAAATTATTGAGTTCGATTCACTAGGAAATTTTTACAAAGTAATCAGTTCACAAAATTTCTTGAATGAGCCTAAAGGTGAAATCAGTGCAGAAGTAACCCGCGTGACCGGGATTACACTAGATGACGTAAAAGGTCATAGCATTCCTTGGGACAAGGTGGCAGAGGACATTGCCCAAGTACAACTCTGCGTCGCCCATAATGCGGCTTTTGACCGCCCTGTACTTGAACGTTATGATGACGTATTTTTGAATAAGATCTGGGGTTGTTCAGTCGCTCAAATAGATTGGCAAAATCTAGCCCATGTTAGTTCGCGTAGCCAGGAATTTTTATGCTGGAAGGTCGGACAGTTTTTTTACGGTGCCCACCGTGCTTTAGATGATGTACAAGCACTTTGTCAGCTTCTGTCCATTCCCATATCAGAAGATAAAAAGCCGGGGTTTCATTATTTATTGCACTCTATTCGCCAAAGTAAATCACTGATTAAAGCCAGTGGCGCGCCGTTTGCCGTTAAAGATGCCTTACGCTTGCGCGGCTATCGTTGGAATGCCGGCGAAAAAGTATGGCAACAAGTAATTGATGATGCCAATCTACAAGATGAAGTGGCCTGGTTAATCGATAACAAAACGCCGAATCCAACGATTATAAAACTTAAGGCGACCGATAGCTTTTCAATCAGAGCTCGCTAAAATTTAGTTCAGTTTTAGTCGCATGGTTTCAGTATCAAATATTAAATAGCTTGCCCTGATTCAGTAAAATCTCACAAGAAATGAGACAGAATCGAATCAGGTTAATATAATAGAGACCTTTGCACGGGATCATAAACGGATAAAAATGACTAAAATGTCACTGCTTTTCGTTGAAAAACTTGTCAATAGCTAGCTATTAACTACGTTTTCCGCCTTAATCAGTAACATTTTATCTCATTTTTCTCTCGTTCTTGACTCATGCAATGGTCCCTAATAGAGTTTTTTGTACGAGTCGACTATCGACAAAAAGGGTTGTAGTTTCAATTTTTCCAAGATTAAGTGTTAGGAGTTTAATACATGAGTTCAACGGACAACAAGACCTATAAAGGTCAACTAAAAAGATGGAATGATTCAAAAGGATTTGGCTTTATCGGTGCTGAAGATGAAGACCGCGACATATTCATTCACATCTCAGAACTGAAGCAAATGACCCGCCGCCCGACCATTGGTGATGTGATCACATACCAAATCCAAGTCCAAGACGACGGTAAGAATCGAGCCTATAATGCACATATTGAAGGTGTTGACGTTTTTAAGTCAAAAGGTCAGAACAACTTATTCTCATTAAAGAATAAATGGGTTATAGCATCCATCATCATTGCAATTATTGCCGTGACCTATTTTGTGACGGCATAAAAAATTTGAATAACCTAAGCGATTTGAAGCGATCTATTTAAAGAGTGATTAATACAACCAAACCACGATTTAATTTAGTTTCGTCGCTCTTATCGTTCTTATGCCTGTAGCCCCTTTAAAATAAGACCATCCAATCTATTTAAAGTATCGCGTTTGCAAATAGAGCCGCCATCGCCACCACTTTAATCAAGCTATCCATTAAACCAATTCATTACGACCACGCCATTTCTTCCATTTTTATTATCTTGACAAAGATTATTCCTGGTGACTTAATACCTGGTTAGAACGTCTTATTACCTACAATAAGCCGACTTTATACCCCAAGGGTAGTATGAAACATCGATTAGCTGTTGCCGCAAGCATTTTGAGTAAAGCAAAACTTCCAAAAATCCCTAATGAAGTGGCGGCCCTGCAAGATGAATCATTGCACAAGAATCCGAATACAGTTGTAATTGCACAGTGCATTAGCCGCAACCCAAAATTACTCACTCGCTTTCTAGCGGTCTCCTCTTTTGTCTCTAAAAAAGAGGTGACCACCGACAAGCAAGCCGTTGATATATTAGGGGTCAATGGTGAATGGCACTAAGTTAAGCCTTCTTAGCAATGTATTTTTTCCTTGGTTTCATCTCTCTCATTTGGTCGCGCGGTGCTGTCATTAGTTGAAATGGTTTAGGCCTTCTTTTAACCGCTCGG
>Ga0307486_1001130_pt1 | contig 21315 bp, 18 predicted proteins | sample CBIW02metaG_FD_203663 | JGI IMG/M metagenome (GOLD analysis project Ga0307486, IMG submission 203663) | Sea-ice brine microbial communities from Beaufort Sea near Barrow, Alaska, United States - CBIW 0.2 | ecosystem: Environmental > Aquatic > Marine > Coastal | place: USA: Alaska | collected...
TGGTCTGCTCTTTGAAGCACACGTCGCGCAGGTTGATGGGTGCGGGGGTCTTGTAGACCCCGACCACGACGATGCGCCCCAGCACGCGGGTGACGTCGGTGAGTTGGGCGGCCACGCGCGGGTGGGCGGCGGTGTCGAACGTCGTGTCCGCGCCCTCGCCTTCGGTCAGCGTGGCGAGCGTTTCGAGCATGGTCGATCCTTCGGGCACCACGTTGAAGCCCATCCCTTCGGCGACCGACCGGCGCCAGTCGCTCGGCTCGGTGATGACCACTCGGCTGGCGCCCTCGTGGCGTGCGACTAGTGCCGTGAGGATGCCGATGGGGCCCGCGCCGAACACGGCCACGGTGTCGCCGCGCTCCATCCTGGACAGTTCCACGGCGTGCACGGCGACGGCGAGCGGCTCGGCGAGAGAGGCCGTCAACGGGTCCACGCCATCGGGCACCTCGTGCAGCACCTCAGGCGGGAGGGCGACGTATTCGGCCATCCCGCCGGGGGTGTCGATGCCGTACAGGCCGAGGTTGCGGCACACGTGGGCGAAGCCGTCGCGGCAGGACTTGCAGTCGCCGCAGGACACCAGCGGCTCGACGACGACGAGGGCGCCCGCGGCGGGGCCCGAGGCTCCGGCCTGCTCGACCCAGCCGGACATCTCGTGCCCCATGATCAGCGGCGCCTGGGCGCGGGGATGCTTGCCGTGCATGATCGCCAGGTCGGTGCCGCAGATGCCGTTGTAGGCGATGCGCAACAGCGCCCAACCCTCGGGGATCTCGGGCATCGGGACCTGCCGGGTCTTCACTGCATCGGGCCCTGTCCAGACGGCCGCGGTCATCTCGCTCGGGGTGGAATTGTCAGTCATGTCAGGCTCCCGTTCCCACGTACATCGTCGCGCACGCCTCATTGCGGCCGGGCGCCCCGAGGACCTCCGGGTTGACGATGTTGCGCGGGGCGCGTCCCGCACAGACCTCTATGACGTTCTCGACGGTTCGGTGCTTGAGCTCTGTGTAGGATTCCTCTGAATACCAGGCAAGATGTGGGGTGAGGACCACGGAGTCGAACTCGGTCAACGGGTGGCCGACGGGCACCGGCTCCTCCTCGTGCACGTCGATCGCCGCGCCCAGGATCTGGCCGGAGCGCAGGGCCTCGACCAGGGCGTCGGTGTCGGCGACGCCGCCGCGGCTGGTGTTGACCAGGATCGCGTCCGAGCGCATCTTCGCAAATTCGTCGGCACCGATCATCCCGCGCGTGCTCTCGTCCAGCGGGGTGTGCAGGGAGACCACCTGGGAGCGCTCGAGCAGTTGGTCGAGGCTCACGGATCGCACGCCGTGATACGTCTCGGCGGCGGGGTCGGCGGCGAAGTCGTAGCCGATCACTTCGTAGCCCAGGCCGGAGGCCTTGCGTGCGGTGGCCGTGCCGATCAAACCCAGCCCGATCACGCCGAACACCCGGTCGCGGGTCTGGAACAGTGGGCGCACAGCGACCAGGTCGAAGGACCCGGCGCGCACGCCACGGTCCAGGCGCGGGATCCCGCGGGCGGTGGACAGTGCCATGGCGATCGCGTGGTCGGAGACGGACTCGGTGCCGTAGTCGGGCACGTTGCACACGGCGATTCCGCGCACGGTCGCGGCCGCCACATCGACGGAGTCCACGCCCACGCCGTACCGGCCTATGGCCTTTAGGTCCGGCAGGCCGTCCATCACCTCGGCGGTAATGTGCGCGTACTGCACCAGGATCCCCTCTGCTCCGGCGGCGTCGCGCGACTGACAGAGTGTGAGGTCGATTCCGGAGGGGTCGGTGACGGCGTGCTCGACGTCGAACGCGTCGTGGTCACACTCGGTGATGACGATCTTCACAGCTGGCCTCTTCTCAGGATGTAGAAATCAATGGTGTCGATTCGGGGGTGGCTTCCAGGGGTAGTTGGCGGTGCGCTAGGGCTTCCAGCCCAGGGCGCGGGAGATCTGGTTGGCGGTCTGGATTGCGTCGTCTGCCATAGCGTCGATCTGTTCAGGAGTGTGGTCGAGCATGATGGTGGAGATGCTTAAGCCGTAGTTGACGTTGCCGGTGTGGTCGCGGATAGGTGCGGCCACGCAGCCGATGCCCAGCACGTTTTCCTCGCGGTCCCTGGCGTAGCCGAGCTCAGCCACTTGGCGAACCTCGGCGCGCAGCGCCTCGAGGTTGGTGATGGTGTGTTTGGTCCACACGGGCAGGCCGGCGCGGGCGGCGAACCGGTCCAGGGCATCGTCCGAGTACGTGGCGAGGACCGCCTTGCCCATGGCTGTCGCGTGTAGCGGGATGGTGGCCCCTACCCGGGATGGCATCCGGTAGGGCTTGTCGGAGTCGGAGCGGATCAGGTAGATGATCTCGTCGCCGTTGGTCACGCCGACGTGTACCGTGCAGTGCACGCGAGCCACCAGGGCGTCGACGTACGGCTGCGCAATGGTGGAGATGTCGATTCGCTGGAGGGCTTGCCCCGCGAGTGAGAGGACCTTGGACCCGGGGAGGTAGTCACCGGACGTGGACACCGCGACGAACTGGCGGTCCACGAGGGTCTGGAGGATGCGGTGCACCGTCGCCTTGGCCAGACCTGTAGCTGCGACTATGTCGGTGAAGCGGTCGTGAGTGAGCACGGCCTCGAGGACCAACAGCGTCTTCACGCTCGCGTTTGCGGGGGTGGTCACGCGGGTTGGGGAGGGGACTGTTGCGGACCTCATGTCGGCCCTCCTTCACGCTCGGTGTGTTGCTGCGGTGTGGTCCGGTTCTGGTATTCGTCGCCTAGGTGGCTCTTGTCGGTGGGCCATTGCTCGTCATGAAATATGGAACAACGATCCGCTACACGGAACAAACTAGCTCGTTTCTCGTCGAGTGGCAAAGCGAATCGGCTTTCCCTTCGGGTTTCGCAATGTCATGACTGTGATCACGCTCCACGCCGGCACTCGGGCGGTAGTTCTGTAGGAGCCACAAAGTCGTTGCTGGCGAATCTTCATCGCTAGATCAGCGGTGTAAACACGGAGTCGACTCCCAATGGCGGAGGGTCTCGTTCCACGCAATCGTCAGTATCTGGGCTCCACGGGGCGATGGTGATGCCGTTAAGCAGGAAGCCTCCGCGGTGCACGGTCCAGCGCCTTTCTAAACCCCGGAGTCCGCGTCAGCTTCCATAGGGATCCACACCCGCATAGTCGGCAACCCACGGTTGCCCCACTGGCGGTAGGGCCGAATCGGCACAACGCGCACATCGCCAGACAACTGTGCGCGGCTGTCCACCATGAACGGCCATGCTCGGTCTGCCAGAGTTACGCCACTCGTTGGGGCCGTCGAGCCTGCAATTCGACGGGCCGATGCCGGTATCGTGACGCGCGAAAGTTCCTAACGCCGATTTCTCTGCAGTATCGTTTCGCGGGTTACCCCTCCTAAAAGCGGAGTGACTTTGCGCACGATCTGAGTCGCCACGTTGCCGCTAGGGGTAATTCCGATCTAACCGAGTACGAATAGGCAGCGAGCCGTTCTGGGCGACAGACCGACGCTACCGGTGTGGCTGTGGTGGGTACGCACGACTACCACAAGGTGCGCACGGCGCACCGGCGGGGAATCTCAGTCGCGTCCACTGAGGCATCGGCCACGCGAGGTTCACACTGCCCGTCTAGCCCGGGACTTTGGTCGGTGCGCGCCCGTCAGCTCGCGCCGATAGAATCGCAAGGGAAATCAACCCGCAAAATATCTAAGGAGCATCATGGCCAGCATTGAGGCCGTTGGAGCCCGCGAGATTCTTGACTCGCGCGGAAATCCCACTGTAGAGGTAGAGGTCGCACTCGACGACGGTACGTTCGCTCGTGCTGCAGTCCCCTCAGGCGCATCAACCGGAGCGTTCGAGGCAGTCGAGCGCCGCGACGGTGGCGACCGCTACCTGGGTAAGGGTGTCGAGCAGGCCGTCGCGGCCGTCATCGACGACATCGCACCCGAGGTCATCGGCCTCGACGCATCTGAGCAGCGCCTGATCGATCAGACCATGATCGACCTGGACGGCACGGACAACAAGGGCAAGCTGGGCGCGAACGCGATCCTCGGCGTCTCCCTCGCCGTTGCTAAGGCGGCAGCCGAGAGCGCAGACCTGCCAATGTTCCGCTATGTTGGCGGACCGAACGCGCACGTGCTGCCCGTTCCCATGATGAACATCCTGAACGGTGGCTCGCACGCCGACTCGAACGTCGACATCCAGGAGTTCATGATCGCTCCCGTGGGCGCATCGTCGTTCCGCGAGGCCATCCGCATGGGCGCTGAGGTCTACCACGCACTCAAGTCCGTGCTCCAGGAGCGTGGCCTGGCCACCGGACTGGGCGACGAGGGTGGCTTCGCGCCCAACCTCGAATCCAACCGCGAGGCGCTGGACCTGATCTTGGTCGCCATCGAGAAGGCCGGCTTCAAGCCGGGTGAAGATGTCGCGCTCGCGCTCGACGTAGCCGCCTCCGAGTTCTATTCCGAAGGCCACTACAACTGGGAGGGCGGGCAGAAGACCCCCGCCGAGATGATCGAGTTCTACGAGGGCTTGGTTGCGGACTACCCGCTCGTGTCCATCGAGGACCCGTTGGACGAGGACGACTGGGCCGGCTGGACCGACCTCACCGCCCGCGTCGGCCACAAGGTGCAGATCGTGGGTGACGACCTGTTCGTCACCAACCCCGTGCGCCTGGCCCGCGGTATCAAGGAGAAGGCTGCCAACTCGTTGCTGGTCAAGTTGAACCAGATCGGCACGCTGTCGGAGACCTCCGACGCCGTGACCATGGCGCAGCGCGCGGGCTTCACTTGCATGGTGTCGCACCGTTCGGGCGAGACCGAGGACGTCACCATCGCGGACCTCGCGGTGGCCTACAACTCGGGTCAGATCAAGACGGGTGCCCCGGCACGCGGCGAGCGCATCGCAAAGTACAACCAGCTGATGCGCATCGAGGAGGAGCTGGACGACGCTGCGGTTTACGCCGGCACGTCCGCCTTCCCCCGTTCGTATGACATCTAAGCGTCCGCGGGCTCACAACTAAATCACGCGACTCGCTGCCACGCAGCAGTTAACTGGCGCGGCGCGCCGGGACAATAGGGGCATGTCTGCCCCCAGCCGTCCCGGCGCGCCGCGTTCGTCTGCGCAGCCGTCTGCGCGGACCTCGGTACGCCCGGGTGCGAGCGCGGGGCAGCGCCCAGGTGCGCGACGAGCGACCGCCCCGACCGCGGGCAGTATCCGCACCAGCGGCGCCCGCAAGTCGCAGGCCCGCCCGGGAGGGCCCAGCGGCCCCGGGCGTGCGACGCCGCAGGCAAAGCCTCGGCTGTTGCCGGCCAAGGCGCGCGGCTCGTGGACGGCCATGTTGTCGTGGCGCACGGCGGTGTTGGCCGGCGTCGTGATGCTGGCTATCGCGCTCATCATGCCTTCGCTCAGGGTCTACTTTGAACAGCAGCAGGCGTTGCAGGAGCTGCGGACCGACGCGGCGAGCGCGCGCACTGAGGTGAAGGACCTGCGCGGCGAGGTAGATCGCTGGCAGGATCCGGCATTTTTGGTCGCGCAGGCGCGTGAACGGCTTGCGTATGTGTTTCCCGGCGAGACGCCGTACAGGGTGGTGGACCCGGAGACCGTAAAGACGGCCGATGCCGATAAAAGTGCCACGGTGGATGCCGCGGGCGATATCGTGGGAAATACCTGGTATGCCACTCTGTGGGGTTCGATTTTGGTGGCGGGCGACGGCACCAACGCGGACGTCAACCCCGAGGCACCCCCGGGAGCCGCGATCCCCGCGGTGGAGCCGCAACCGCAGGTGACTCAGAATGTGGACCCCGCCGCCGTTGACCCGGCTGACACGAACGTAGACTTCTCCGAGTGAACGACACTCCCGTCTCCGCAGCCGACATTTTGGTGCTGCGCGTGCAACTGGGCCGTCCACCCAGGGGAGTGGTGGCCATCGCCGCCCGTTGCGTGTGTGGGAATCCGACCGTGGTCCACACCGCGCCGCGACTCCCCGATGGCACGCCGTTCCCCACGCAGTACTACTTGACGCATCCCGATGCGGTGAGCGCGGTCTCTACCCTTGAGGCAAACGGTGTTATGAAGACGATGCAGGAGCGCTTGGGCGTGGACGGCGACCTGGCCGGCGCGTACCGCGCCGCGCACGAGAGTTACCTCGCTGAGCGTTATGCGCTGGGCGATGTCGAGGAGATTCACGGAATCTCCGCGGGCGGCATGCCCGACCGCGTCAAATGTCTGCACGTGCTTGTGGGGCACTCCCTCGCTTCCGGGCTCGGCGTGAACCCGCTGGGTGACGAGGCGCTGACTTTGATCGCACACCAGTGGCGTCCCGATCGCTGCACGTGTGGCGTGATTGTTGCCGATGTCGATGTCGATGCCGATGCAGTAGCCGATTTTGATGGAGGAAAGCCATGACTCGAGTTGCCGCTGTGGACTGTGGGACCAACTCGATCCGCCTGTTGATCGCGGACGTGAGCGCTGATGGCTCCTCGCTGACTGATGTGGTTCGCACCATGACGGTGGTGCGCCTGGGGCAGGGCGTGGACAAGACGGGCGAGTTTGCCGCGGAAGCGCTGACCCGGACCTTTGCTGCCGTCGACGAGTACGCGGTCGCGTGCCGCGAACACGAAGTAACCGCGATCCGCTTTGTCGCCACGTCGGCGACGCGCGATGCACGCAATCGCGAGGAGTTCATCGAGGGTGTGCGCACCCGCCTGGGCGTTGCGCCCGAGGTCATCAGTGGCGGGGAGGAGGCAGCCCTAAGCTTCAGGGGCGCCGTCAGTGTGATCGACGACGCACGCCCCGCGCCCTACCTAGTGGTGGACCTGGGCGGCGGCTCCACGGAGATGGTCATCGGCGAACACTCTCCAGCCGGCGAGTACTCGATGGACGTGGGTTGCGTGCGGATGACCGAACGCCACCTGCTGAGCGATCCGCCCACGGAAGCCCAAATCACAGCTGCCATCGCGGACGTCAACGCCGCCTTCGATGCCGCGATTCAAGACGTGCCCGTCGCTCAGACCCGCTCGCTCGTGGGTCTCGCCGGCACGGTCACTACCGTGACCGCCCACGTGCTCGGGCTCGATCACTACGACAGTGACGCGATCAACGGCGCCGAGGTAACAATCGACGATGCACTGGCGTCGTGCGAGGTGTTGCTGCACGCGACCCGAGCAGAGCGTGCGGCGATGCCGTTCATGCACTCGGGCCGCGTGGACGTCATTGGTGCGGGCGCGCTGGTGTGGAGCACGGTCATGAAGCGCGTACGCGCGCAGGTGGAGGCAGCTGGCGGAACGCTCGACACCACGGTCACCAGTGAGCACGACATCCTGGACGGCATCGCATTCTCGGTAGCCGCTCGCGCGTGAGCCCTGCGCACCAGTACGCTTCACCTTGAGCACTGCCGGTGCCGCGCGGCCCGAAAGGTCGCTCGTCGCCGCGCCCCCGTAGCCCAATAGGCAGAGGCAGCCGACTTAAAATCGGCACAGTGCGGGTTCAAGTCCCGCCGGGGGCACCGCGCAGTTCAACGGCACAGGTCGGGTCATCGGCGTGACAGTTCGCGCGCCGGGTGTTGTTGGTTGTCCGCCCAGAAGTCGTTTGCCGCCTCATGTCGCGCACTGAATGTGCCGGGGCTCGCTGCTTAGGGGTTCCCCTGTTGAGCGTTCGTCGGCTGAGTTGATTCGAGGTCAAGGTGGTGCGCCCTTGCGGCTTCGAACGGTAAGGGTATGCCCAGCTCCCCGTGGACGCGCCCGCCGTTCCACCTCCACCCGTGCTCCTGAGTTTGACTTGCTATACGGGCCGCGGCTGGCCGTGGAGTGCCGCATTGTCAAGTCAGAGGGCGTCGTTGAAACTGGGAGGCGCCACATTTGATGGAATCCGCGAGATGCTGGATTCGGAACCAGGCAGATCGACTTGAGTTCGAAATGGCAGCTGCGCCCTTCGATGTAGTCGATCGTCTCGTGCGTGGTGAGCAGACGCGTCGAGCTGCCTCATTTACGGCGGGCGGGGGCAGGTCAACAGAGGCCACCGCAACAGGACCCCCCTGGGCGACGCCCACGGATCCTATGAGACACCAAGTGTGGTACTCGCAACCGGTACCCGGAGAACCTCGGTTGAGTAAGCCCGAGCGTCCAACTCGTCCAGGCCGTCGTCGGTGATGATCAGGTCGATCTCCTCGAGGGTAGCGATGCGGACCAACCCGCGATGCCCGAACTTTGAACTGTCTGCCGCCACGAAGACCCGCTCGGCGCACTCGATCATTGCGCGTTTGAGGGGCGCTTCGAAGCTGTTGGAATTGGTGATGCCATGCGGGTCGATGGCGTCGGTGCCGAGCACGGCGATGTCGATGTTGTATCGAAGGATCGTGTCGACCGCACCCTCACCGATTAAGGTATAGACGGAGGACATCACCTCCCCACCGGTGACGATTAGTCGGCTGGCGCCGCCGTTAGCGAGCTCGGCTCCGACGCGTAGGTCATCCGTGACTACGGTCAAGCCATGGTGGGAGCGTAGTGCGCGAGCGACCTCAAACGTGGTTGAACCACTGTCAATCACCGCTGAGGTTCCGTCACCGATCCGGAGCGCCACGGCCTGGGCGATAGCTCTTTTCTGTATGACGTTCTTCTCAAGTTTGATTTCGTAAGGCACCTCGATGGCTTCCGCGCTCATGGACGCGCCACCGTGGCTCCGGACGATGAGGCCGAGCTGCGACAGAGCGTCGAGATCCCGACGGATCGTAGATGGAGTAACACCAAAGTCCTCCGACAGTTGGCTCGCGCTGACGTACCCTTGACGCTGGATGCGCTGGAGGATCCCCTCTTGCCGTTGCTTGCCCAACATCCTTGCCCCTCTCGGTGGTTTCTTCGGTGATCGTATCCGCGAACAGGCGGCACGACCCGGCGAACTGCGGGCGGTGCCGCCGGGGGTTTCGTGTGTGCCGCGTGGGTCACACCGCAGTCAATCGCTTCACATCTGCGCGTGTTACAGAATCGTAACCCATAGGATGCGCGAAAACGGTTGACAATCCGCCAAGAGTCGCGCAAAGTAGAGGATATAGGTGCATAAGCACGCAGAACGAGCGGGAAACGAGCGGGAAACGAGCGGGAAACGAGCGGTGAAGTCGTGAAATACGAGCAGACGCGGATCCATGACGCAAGCCACTTGCGCGATATGGCTGAACAGTGGGACCCGGCGGGGGACTTGTTGGGCCTGATCAAGGACCTCTCCTCGATTGCTGCGCCCGTGGGTAACGAAGACCGGATGACGGTTGCCGTTGGTCACTATCTCGCCGGGCTCGGTCTCGATGTTGTACACGATCGCCTTGGGCAGCTTGCGGTCTCGTTCGGTCCTGAGAGCGCCGAGACCTCCCTCATGATCAGCGCACACCTTGATGAGTTGGGCCTGGTCGTTCGCTCGATCGAATCGGACGGCTGGCTGCGTGTGCATCGGCTCGGCGGCGTTCCAGAGCGAGTCCTCCCAGCGTCTCGGGTCGTCGTCCATACGCACACGGGTGACTTCCCTGCGGTTGTCGGCGTCAAGAGTCACCACTTCACCAGCCCGGAAGAGAAGTACGTTGGCAAGCCAGCGACTGACATGTACCTCGACCTCGGGTTCAGTTCCCGCGAGGAGACTGTTGTTGCGGGTGTGCGCGTTGGCGATCCCGTGACCTATGCTACGACGTGGGACGTATTGGCCAACGACCGCTTTGCAGGCAAGAGTCTTGACAACAGGGTCGGTGTTGCCGCGCTCCTAGACGTGGTAGTGCGACTACGCGAAGCCCCGCCGACCGCGCGTGTCCACGCCGTATTTTCGTGCCAGGAGGAGTTCAACGTCCGCGGTGTGCTCGCGCTAGCGGCGCGTTTCCAGCCCGACATCGCCCTCGCCATCGACATCGCTCCTGCCACCGACACCCCGGATTTGGTCGGTGACGGCACGGTGTCGCTCGGGGCGGGGCCGTCACTGTCGCGGATGTCCTTCCACGGCCGGGGGACCCTCGGCGGCCTCATCCCGCACCCTGCCCTTGTCGGTACGGTCGAGCGGGCGGCGGCTCAGACTGGCGTCGATATCCAATACGACGCAGCGATCGGCATCATTACGGAAGCCGCATTTCTCCCGATGGCCAAGGCTGAGGGTATCGCTGCGGTTGGAATCGGGATCCCGTGCCGTTACGCGCACTCACAGGTCGAAACTTCGCAACTCAGCGATGTGGCGCAGACCGCCGTGCTACTCAACGAGTTTGCCCACCGAGTCCACGATACAACGCTCGACCGTGGTGCCCCCCAGATCGCCTACGGCGGCATGGCCTGACGCCGATCGAGCCGCTGAACTGATCCGCTCAATCTAAGGAGAGACTGTGAACCGATTCAAGAAGATTTTCCCCGGTACCGATAAGCCACTGATTGCGATGGCGCATGTGCCGGCGCTTCCGGGTACGCCGTTGTATGACGGTAAGGGGATGGATGCGATTGTCGCGCACGTCAAGAATGACGTGGCCATGCTTGTCGATGCGGGGTTCAGTGCGATCCTCTTTTGCAATGAGAACGACCGACCTTATGAGCTTCACGCGGGCCCGGAGTCGGCAGCGTTTATGGCGCGTGTCGTGACCGAGGCTCGACCAACTTCGATCCCCTATGGTGTGGACTTCTTGTGGGATCCAGCGATCGCTTTAGCTGCGGCTGTCGCCACCGGTGCCTCGTTCATCCGCGAGGTGACGACAGGTGTCTGGGAGTCCGATATGGGTCTGTGGAATACGGACTGTGCGAAGACCCTGCGCGACCGCCGCCGTCTTGATCGTGATGACCTGGGCGTCTTCATGAACGTGACGCCCGAGTTTGCGTCGCCGATCGGCACCCGTACGGCGGCTCAGACGGCACGGTCGACCGCAGTGTCGAGTCTCGCGGACGTGATCCTTGTCTCGGGGCCGATGGCGGGTACGGAGCCTGATGTGAAGACGCTCGAGGGGATTCGGTCAGCGGTGCCTGCTGATATCCCCGTGCTCCTCAACACGGGGGCCAAGGCTGCGACGATCGCGGACTTCCTTCAGCACGTGCAAGGTTGCATTGTTGGTTCGTCGTTGAAGATTGACGGTTACACCTGGAATGCGGTCGACCCGAAGCGTGCGGCGGAATTCGTGAAGGCTGCGCGTGCCTAAGTATGTCGACATAGCGCGGCAGTTGCAGTATGACCACCCGGACGATGACGTCCTTGACGACAGGTTGGAAAGAACATGAATGTCACTGCAACTGCCACGCCGGCGCCACGTGTGCGACGCCGGTGGAAGGCCCCTGATGAGGCAGGAATCTTTCTCGTTCTGCTGATTGTCGTCGTTGCCATTAGCCTGCTGTCGCCAGCATTCCGCACGTATTCGAACGCTTTGGTCCTGCTGCTTAACGGGACGGTCATCGCGTTCTTGGCGCTGGGCCAGACGATGGTACTGCTCACCGGCGGGATCGATCTATCCGCCGGAAGTAACGTCGCAATGACGGGGGTCTTCGCTGCGTATGCGATGAGCCAAGGCGTTGGCTGGGTTGGCGCGTCTGTCATAGCCTTGGTCGTCGGCGGCCTCATGGGAACCATCAACGGGATTCTCGTCCACTACGGCCGAATACCCGCGTTCATCGTCACGTTCGCCACGATGGGCGCGGCATCGTCGATTCCGTTCATCCTGACCCAAGCAAAATCTATTACGGTGAACGACTCGGGATTTGCTTGGATTGGCCAGCACCGCATTCTCTCCGTGCCTGTGCCCGTTGTCCTCCTCATCATTGTGGCGGTCATTGTGGGTGTCGTCCTTAAGAACACCCGGTTTGGAATCCAGACCTACGCGGTCGGAGGAAACGCGGATGCGGCACGGCTCGCGGGCGTCAACATCGCCCGGATCACTCTGACTGTCTATGCGATGTCGGGAGTATTTGCGGGCTTCGGTGGCCTCATTCTGACTTCCCGGCTCATGGTGGGATACCCCAGTGCGGGGACTGGCAACGAACTGTTCTTCTCGATCGCTGCCGCGGTAGTTGGCGGAGTCAGCCTCTTCGGTGGCACCGGTTCCGTACCCGGAGCGATGATAGGTGCAGTACTTATCGCCACTGTCAGTAACGGACTGAACGTCATGAATATCAGTAGCTACTGGCAGCCCTTAGTGGTTGGTCTCATTATCCTCGGTGGCGTTGGCCTTGACACTTACCGGCGGAATCGCAGTGGGCGGCCTTTGCCTCCCTTGCTTGCCCGCCTGCTCAAGGCCAAGGCGGGGGGTGTCCCGATCAAAACGTAGGTTCGTATCGGACCACGAAGCCGTGACAATTCCCAGATCGGGATCGCGGTGGTCCGCCGCACACGGAAGTTTATTCACACTCAGAACACAAGGAGAATGTGCATGCTCAACCTAAAAACGCACGTAGTGCGAACATTGATACTGACGGCAGCGTTGTCTCTTACCATCGCCGCCTGTTCAAGTGGGGACACCAAAACGGAGGGCGGCGCGGGTACCGAGGGCGGTGGCGGTAGCGAGTCGCAGACGGCAGGGACTCTTCCCGAATCCTGTTCTGCCGACAAGCCCGTCATCGGCGTATCTCTACCCGACACGACAAACCCGTACTACGTCTCCATGCAGGCGGGTTTTGTCGAGACTGGAGCCGCAGCTGGCTTCGACATCAAGATGGCGATTGCCGACGACGATGACGCAATGCAGCTGTCCCAGATCGACTCGTTCATCCAACAGGGTGTCTGTGCCGTGGCACTAAACCCGGTGAGCTCTGGACCTGCGGCCGCAATCGTTGCGAAGCTCAACGATGCTGGGATCCCTGTTTTCACCGTGAACGTGCTGGTCAGTCAGCCCGACATGGATAAGCAGAACGCTCACGTCGTCCAGTTCGTCGGAGCCGACCAGTATCAGGGCGGCGAGGTCATGGCCCAGGCTGTACTTGAGGACTTTGGTGCAGATGCCGAGATCCTTGCGGGTGTCGTCGGGTTCCCTGACTCGGTGACAACCAACCAGCGTGACGAGGGCTTCGCTACGAAGCTCACCACCAACCCGAACGCCAAGATGGGTCCGACGGTGAACAGCAAGGTTGACCCAAACGTCAGCCTTCAGGTCGCGATGGACATGCTCCAGGGCAACCCAGGTATGAACGTCATCTGGGCTGACACTGGACCAGGCACGGTCGGTGCGATCCAGGCAGTCAAGCAGCTTGGGCGGACAGGCGAGGTTGCGGTGTACGGGTTCTGTGCCGCAGATATCGTGCTCGATGACGAGGTCTACCGCGGTTGTGTCGCGCAGGAGCCTTACGACTACGCGAACATTGTGATTGACAACATCAAGATGTACCTCGGCGGTGAGAAGGTCGAGGGCACCATCCTCAGGCCTCTCGTGGTCTTCACCGAGGGTCAGACCGTGGGTGAAGGGCTGTTCGGCTAGTCATGAGTGACTCACCCACGCCAGTGGATTCCTCCGCACTCCCCCAACCGAAAGGTCGGGGGAGTGCGGAGGGCCTCGCACTGAGGAACGTCAGCAAGCGGTACGGCGACACGCAAGCCCTCGACTCCGTATCCCTCGCGATCCGGCCAGGTGAGGTTGTCGGTGTTGTCGGGCACAACGGTGCTGGCAAGTCGACCGTCCTGCGGATGCTCACCGGGGCAGAGCGGCCCGATTCCGGGTCGGTGCTGCTCGACGGGGTAGTCCAGTCGTTTACCAAGCCACGCGAGGCGCTCGACGCCGGTATCAGCGCGGTCTATCAAGAACTTGCTCTCGTGTCCCAACTCACTGTTGCTCAGAGCATCTTCCTTGGGCAAGAGGAGGCCAGAAGGGGGGGGCTCTCCAAGCGGGCCATGTTCCGCGAGGCCCAGGAGTTGTGCGACGAGTTTGAGATCGGCGTGCGTGCGGACGCCCTCATTTCGTCGCTGCCTGTGGCGCAACGCCAGCTCATCGAAATTGTTTCGGCATTTCACCGCGAGTCGCGCTTCCTGTTGCTGGACGAGCCCACCACTGCGCTCGAGGCGCGTCAGATCACCCACCTGTTCAATTCGATCAGGCTACTCGTGGCTAACCAGAATTTTGCCGTGGTCCTGATCGACCACAAGCTTGACGAGATCTTTGCCGTCGCCGACCGTGTCGTGGCCATGGCCGACGGGCAGGTCGTCATTGACGGCCCTGTGGGCGAGGTCGACCGTGTCCAAGTCGTCGCCGCGATTGTCGGTGACAACGAGGCCGTCACTGCTGGGCGCGCTGAACATCGGACGATTAGTGTTGCGGACCGTACGGAGAGTGAATCTTCGCCGCTGCCGGTGGTGGGGTCGCCGTCAACTCACCGTGGACTCGTGGTCGAGGACGTCCAGGCGGAACGGCTACCTGGGGTCAGCCTTGCAATCGAACCAGGTCGCGTGGTGGCGCTGTATGGACTCATGGGATCGGGCCGCTCCCGCTTCTTGCGGGTGCTCGCGGGAGTCAACGCGTCAACTGGTGGTGTCATACGACTCGATGGTAAAGAGTTCCGGCCCAAAAGCCCCCGTGACGCACAGCGGGCAGGTGTTGTCTATGTGTCGGAGGAACGAAAGGCCGACGGAATTATCCCAAGCATCGGTATCGTTGAGAATGTGACACTCCCCGTTCTAGGCCGCTACACCACGCTCGGCATCGTGCGGAAGGGTGCCGCGCGTAGTGCTGCACTTGAGGTCCTGAACAAGATGGATATCAGGGGTGACCTTACGAGTGCACCGGCCACACTCTCGGGTGGAAACCAGCAGAAACTGCTCCTGGCACGCACCCTGCTCCAGGACGCTCGCCTGTTGCTATTGGATGAGCCCACCAAGGGGGTCGATATTGGAGCCAAGGCGGAGATCCACGCCCTTGTCCGGGCCATGGCCGACGAGGACGGCAGGGCCGTCCTCGTGGTCTCGAGCGAGGAAGAAGAGATTCTTGCCCTCGCCGACGACGTCGCGATCTTCCGGCGCGGACACTGCACGGGAGTCTTGCACCCGACCACGGGGCTCACCGTCCCGGCCCTACGGCGCCTCGCGCTGGTGGATGCCGAGGCAACCGACGCAGAAGAGAGCGATTCAGCATGAGCATCGTGGCGGGTGTCGACTCGTCCACGCAGTCATGCACGGTGGTGCTCTACGACGTCGAGCGGCACGAGTTGCTCGCAAAGGTATCTGCGCCCCACCCCCCAGTGACGCCGCCTGTCAGTGAGCAAGACCCTAGTGCGTGGTGGAATGCGCTCGCCGTCGCACTACCAGCAGCCTGCGCTGAGGCAGGATGCGCGCCAGGCGATATTTCTGCGGTGTCGGTGGCCGCCCAGCATCACGGCCTCGTGGCACTCGACGTCCAGGGGGCCGTGATTCGGCCAGCGAAACTGTGGAACGACACCGCGTCGGCACCCCAAGCTGCGCGGTTGGTCGAGCAGACCGGACGTGAGATGTGGGTCCGGCGCACGGGGTCTGTGCCCACCGCGGCCTTTACGATCACCAAGCTCGCTTGGTTGGCCGAGAATGAGCCCGAGAACTTCGCCCGGATGCGGTTCGCGATGCTCCCACATGACTGGCTCACCATGCGGTTGTGCGGACGCTTAGTCAGTGACCGCGGGGACAGTTCGGGCACGGGTTACTTTGATCCGGTTTCCAATATCTGGTGCGAGGACCTGCTCGCCCTTGTCGACCCGGACCGGCCCTGGACGGCGCAACTCCCTCACGTGCTCGGGCCTGACGAGCCGGGTGGCTCCGCCGACACCTCGGCGGCTCGGTCGCTCGGGCTTCGGCCTGGAACTGTCGTGGGGCCCGGCACCGGCGACCAGTCGGCTGCCGCGCTCGGACTCGGCCTATCCCAGGGCGATGTCATGATGGCGTTCGGAACGTCGGGCGTCGTCACGGGACTGAGCGACGTTCCGATCACGGACCCACGCGGCGCCATAAACGGCACCGCAAGCGCGACGGGTGCCTTCCAACCCATTGTTGTCACGCTCAATGCGGCAAGGATCACGGACACTTTCGCCCAATGGCTCGGCGTCGATCACGCGGAGTTGAGCCGCCTGGCGCTTGCCGCTGATCGACACCGCGTTGACAGGCCGACTGTAGTTCCGTTCTTCGACGGCGAACGAACTCCAGATCGCCCCTTCGCGCGAGGCATCTTGGCCGATCTCTCGACGTCGACAACCCGGGAAGAGTTTGCACTGAGCGCGTACGAAGGTGTGGTCTTGGGGCTCTTGGCAGGCCGAGCGTCGCTTGTGTCCGCCGGTCTGGACGTCCGTAACAGGCTTCTCGTGACCGGAGGGGCATCAAGGTCGGGGGCCTACCGAAGCACTTTGGCCGCACTGTCCGGTCTGCCGGTTTCGACCCCGATGCTGGATGGAAGTCTCGCATCTGCGCGAGGCGCAGCTATCCAGGCGGCAGCGGTCTTGACAGGTGCTTCCGTGGTCGAGACGTCAGCGTCATGGAACCTCGGTAGCCAGGTCGTGGCGGCGCCGCACCCAGAGGATCGTGAATGCGCCGAATCGCGCCGAAGGAGGTACAACGAGGTGGTTGCGGTCGATCAGCTGGACCACCGACCTCCGGCGCGGCCGATCCCATGACGACCGCACCGGCAGTCCGAATCTGGGCATCGGTCACCACAGTCGACCTTGGGGAGCTGGTGGATACGGCGCAGGCGCTTCAAGAGGCGGGTGTCGACGGGATCCATGTCGACGTCTCGGATGGAGTATTCGCGCCTGACCTGACTTTCGGAGCTCGTGTGGTTAGGGTACTCACCTCGCGAACGTCGCTTCCGGTGGAAGCTCACCTGATGGTGACTACACCCGAGGAACAGTTGCGCGCCGTCGCGGACGCGGGCGCGACTCAGGCGAGTTTTCATTTCGAGGCCACGGCCTACCCTTGGCGGCTCGCCCACCTCGCGAGGTCGCTAGGGCTCGGTGTGGGGGTGGCGATCAACCCGGCGACCTCCTTAGCGCCGCTTGAGTATCTGGCGTCAGGGATTGACTTCGTGAACGTGTTGACCACTGAGCCCGATGGACACGGAGAGCGCTTCTTGCCCCAGATGTATAAGCGAGTTGCCGCAGTGCGCGCCCTGTTGGAGCCGACTTGTCGCGTCGAGGCCGATGGCGGTGTCGATACCGCGACGATGCCCGAACTTGTCCGCGCCGGGGCGAGCGATGTGGTCGTAGGGCGCGCTTTGGTGGACAGTGCGGACTCCCATCGGGCCTTGGCCAATCTGAGGTCTGCGGCCCACGTGCTGTGAAGTGGTGAAACCAATCGCACGGTCGGGGCAAGTCAGTCATCGGCGCCGGTGCGCTCGTGTGGCACACGCTCATGGGCAGGGTGCGCACCGCCGTGCGAGACGCCGACGGTGAGTTACCGCACGTGGTCACCAGCGAGCACGACATCCTGGACGGCATCGCGTTCTCAGCGGCTGAGGTCGCGCACTAGCCGCTGCCCCCGTAGCCCAATAGGCAGAGGCAGCCGACTTAAAATCGGCACAGTGCGGGTTCAAGTCCCGCCGGGGGCACGTGTATCCAGTATCGTCCGCACCACAAATTGGGTGTTCGCCGGGCTCGGCTCGCACGTGCTGCGCGCGAAACCCTCGATTTGTGGTGCGGACGTAGCGGAGAGACCGATATAGCGGACAATACGCGCACCGCGAACGGCTTATGACCTGGCGTGGACCGCAGGTAGGATTATCTGATACTGCGCCTCATCGGCGCGACAGCCCTACAGGAGGAACTCGTGGCTAGCCCTATCTTTGGACGCACTAAGGAATTCCAGCCCATGAGTGGCGCGGAAGCACACGCCGCTGCCCTGAACAATAGCGGCTCGTCAAACAATGGGGCGGTGCGCGCCGGTGCGTCGACTCAGCCCGTTCCCACGCAGACAGCCGACCTCAACGCGCAATTTAACGGCCCCACCGCGACATCAGCCGACACCGGCCGCATGTCCTACGAGGGGGTAGTCGCCAAGACCTCCGGCATCGCGATCCTGGTACTTCTCTTCGCGATTCCTGGCTACATGTTCCCCAACATCATCGGCATGATCGCAGGTGCGATCATCGGGCTGGTGCTGGGAATCGTGCTCACCATTCAGAAGCGACCTAAGCCTGCGCTAATCGCGGTCTATGCGGTGGCAGAGGGTTACTTCCTGGGCGCGATTACCGTCTTTATCGAGCAGCAGTACAACGTCCCCAGCGCCGGACTACAGGCGCTATTGGCCACAGGTATTACGTTCGGTGTGTGCCTCGCGCTCTACGCGTCCGGCAAGGTGCGCTACACGCCCAAGCTGCAGAAGATCTTGATGATCGGCGGAATCGCGTACGCCGCGTTCTCGCTGGTCAACGTGGGCGTCATGATCTTTGGTCCCCAGACGGAGAACAACGCGTGGGGCTTGCGTACGTCGGTTGAGATCTTCGGAATTCCGCTGGGCGTGCTGATTGGTATTTTTGCAGTCTTCCTGGCGTGCATCTCCCTGATCGCGGACTTCGACTTTATCGAAAACGGCGTCAAGCGCGGTCTGCCTGACTGGTTCGAGTGGAAGGCCGCATTCGGCCTCATCGTCACGCTGGTGTGGCTCTACATAGAGTTCCTGCGCATCATCGCGATCCTGTTCGGACGTCGCTAGAAAGGTAGCAAGTTGACGCACTACGACCTTCCTCTTGCTGAGCTCCGACAGTTCCGCCCCGAGGTTCGCGAGCCCGCGGACTTTGACGCGTTCTGGGAACGCACCGTCAACGACGCCCGCGCTGCCGGTGGCGACGTGGTCCTGGAACCAGTCGACAACCCGCTGCCGCACGTCGATATCTTTGACGTCACGTTCCCCGGCTACGGCGGGCAGCCCATCAAGGGCTGGCTGGTGCGCCCGGCGGGAGTCGACGGCCCTTTGCCGGTGATTGTGCACTATGTGGGTTACGGCGGCGGGCGTTCGCTCGCCATCGAGCACACGTTCTGGGCTGCGGCGGGCTTCGCGTACTTTGTCATGGATAGCCGTGGCCAGGGGTCAGCGTGGGGGAACGGTGGGGGTACCGCCGACCCCGAGGGTTCTGGGCCCTCCCACCCCGGGTTTATGACCCGCGGAATAGAAAGCCCGGACTCGTATTACTACCGACGCGTCTTCACCGACGCTGTGCGCGCGGTGGACGCCGTGCGGACGATGCCGGGGATAGATCCCACTCGGGTCGCCGTCCATGGTGCCTCGCAGGGCGGGGGCATCGCGCTCGCTGTGGCCGCCCTAGTGCCGGATGTGCAGGCCGCGTGCATCGACGTCGCGTTCCTGTGCCACTACGAGCGGGCCGTCGCGCTAACGGACCAACACCCGTTCGGAGAGATACAGCAGTTCCTTAGGATCCACCGGGACCGCGTCGACGACGCTTTACGGACGCTCAGCTACTTCGATGGCGTCAACTTCGCTAGGCGTGCGCACGTGCCGTCGCTGTGGTCGGTGGCACTCATGGACAACATTGTGCCGCCGTCCACGACGTTCGCCGCGTTCAACTGGTACGGCAGTTATGTAGACGGAGCCGAATCGGACTCAGACCGCGCGAATGAGGTGGTCAAGGCCATGGAGGTCTACCCGTACAACGGGCATGAGGGAGGCGAGTGGCGTCAGATTGAGAAGCAGCGTGCTTTCCTCGTGGCTCAACTCGCTTAGCCTCAGCCCTGCCTTGTAGCTAACTCGGTTAGACCGAGTCCGTGGCCCGGTAGGTTCCGCGCCACGACTTGGGTAGAAGTTGCGCCGCGTTGAGCAGACCTCGCAACGCCAGCAGCACCACCACCGCCGCGAAGATGCCCGCCGCGGCGTAAGGCGCCCAGCGCAACGCCTCGGGCCGCCCGTCATCCAGCACCAGCGAAACTAACGTGACCGCGATGCTGAACACCGCCAGCCATGCCATATCGCTGCGTCGCGTCCCGTGACGGTCCGCCAGCGGCAACGGTAGCGAGACTACTGCGGCTGCCAGCATGCCCAGCGCGGGCACCACGAGTCCCGCGCTCAGCGTGGAGAATGCCGGGTATCCGGGCGCGGGAAAGAACGGCCCGTCCACCGCGGTGCGTTGTGCAGCGCCAGTGATAACCGCCACAACCACTGGAATTAGTCCCAAGAGGACCACCCATAGCCTCGACCAGTAGGCGAGCGCGTACGCGACGTCTAGGCGTCCGCGCGGGCGAGTCCGCCGCTCCCACTTGGTCCGCACGCTGGCTCCTGACCCTGGTCACGCGACACTCGCCACGTGCGACAAGCCGCTTTGCGCCCGCGGCGCGCGACGTTCGCAAGTTTAGCCGCGCGACCCCGGGCCGCGGTTTCGCTTAGCCCTAGGCCGATGCTCCGGCGTATGCCACCTGGCAGAACCCGTGGTTGCAGTAACCACCGGGGTTAGTGTGCAGGTATCCCTGGTGGTATTCCTCGGCGTAGTAAAATGTGCCGTCACCGGCATCGGCCGCAGTGTCGATCTGTGTGGAAATAGTCCCGAAGCCCTTGTCCGCGAGCTGGGCCTGGTAAGTGTCGCGCGAGGCCTTCGCGGCAGCTAGCTGAGCTTCTGTCGTCGTGAAGATCGCAGAGCGATACTGAGTGCCCACGTCGCCGCCCTGGCGGTTCGCGGTGGTGGGGTCGTGGTTTTCCCAGAACTCGGCCAATAGTGCCTCGACGGAAACCTTGGTGGGGTCGTAGACCACCTTGACGCTCTCGGTGTGCCCAGTGCGCGACGTGCACGTCTCGTCGTACGTGGGGTGGGGGGTCCAGCCGCCCATGTAGCCCGCGGCGGTGGTGTACACGCCGTCGGTCTGCCAGAAGATCCGCTCGGAGCCCCAGAAGCAACCCATCGCGAAGTAAATCACTTCGTCGCCAGCAGGAACTGGGCCGGAGATCGGCGTCCCCAGCACGACGTGAGTGCCGGGCTCAGTTACGGGCGTCTCGCGGCCCACCAGCGCTTCGTCCTTGGTCACCATCTTTGTCTTATTCAGGCCAAACATTGGCACTCCCTTTCTTCCAAGAGATGAAACGCGGACGCACTCAAATCTGTTCCGCTCGCCTCGTGGCACGCGCCCGATGTGGGTACTAGGCTCGGTGCATGCCTGACAAAACCAAGGACGACGCCCCCGAAATCAAGCCGTCACACCGCGTGAGGGGCGAGGACAACATCACCGCCGCTCACGTGCCGATGGCGCTGCGGGTGACCGCGGCGTGGTCGTGGCGTGTGGTGGTCATCGGGATCGTAGGAATTGCGCTGTTCACGGCTTTCCTCAACCTCTCTCAGTTGATGGTGCCGCTCATTATCGCGCTGCTGATCGCGGCCCCGCTCGAGCGGTTCGTGTCCCGGCTGGCCCGGTTGGGCTTTCCTCGTAGCGCTGGTTCAGCCCTGA
>Ga0307486_1001131_pt1 | contig 21314 bp, 17 predicted proteins | sample CBIW02metaG_FD_203663 | JGI IMG/M metagenome (GOLD analysis project Ga0307486, IMG submission 203663) | Sea-ice brine microbial communities from Beaufort Sea near Barrow, Alaska, United States - CBIW 0.2 | ecosystem: Environmental > Aquatic > Marine > Coastal | place: USA: Alaska | collected...
GTATCAAGGTAAGCATGGAGCTGCGCTTCAGTTTCGTCCGGGTCGACACTGAAGAAGTCCATTAGCGGACGCACCCCCAGGGTTTCGCACAGGTGTTCGAGATGGGCCTCATCGGCATGGGCAATTGATTTGCCATTAAAAAATGTCTCGAGGCCGGCAACGTCATTTTCTGCAGCGATATACCAGGCAAGTCCCATGGTGTTTTCTCTCTCTGGGTTGGCGGCGGATGCACTATATGGTGGTGTTTCAACGCAATTCGTCATCACTCGATGATGCCTGCTGTGCTGAGGGTCGACAACATGATTAGTGTGAGCTGTGTCATGTTGCGTAAGACCGGACAGGGCTTAACGTTCAGAAAGTCATGACTGCAGGGGCAATCTCAGCCTCGCATGGACGAAATGAACTAATCTGGCGCGGCACTATCGAATGTGTGCGCGATCACGCGCCCAACCTAGCCGGTCCGAACCATTGCAGGAGCACGCCATGAACATCGCATTGACGCCATTGATTTCTCTTATTGCCGGTATACTGATTCTTCTGGTTCCGCGTCTGCTGAACTACATCGTCGCCATATATCTGATTATTATCGGTCTTGTCGGTATCTTTGGCGGCGGGTTCAACCTGCGCATGTAAAGTGTCTCGAACCCGAATACCTCTTTCGGGTTTTAGCGTCAGGCAAAGCTGCGGGGTTGCCCCGCAGTCAGCTGCTCCAGTCACGGGATTTTCTTTTCCTCCGAGGGCGTATCCGTTTCACCCTGCGCTATTATTTTAGCCTCTTCGGTTTTCGGCGGTGTCAGGCTCAGCACCTGCCAGCCTGGCTTGGGATCAAGCTTGCCCTCGTCGACGAACACTTCCAGACGCCCCTTGGGCGATATTGCGAAGAGTGGTACCACCTTGCCATCATGCCACTGGGCGAGCTTGGTGAAATCAAACTCTTCACTCAGCTTGGTGACGCGAATTTCCCAGCCCTTGCTCAACAGGCTGGCCAGTTTGCTGTAGCTCATGTCCTTGTCAAACAGGGTGTGGCCACGGTGCTGTGATCCCAGCTTGTGTTTCTCCGCCTTATCGGTTTCTGTGCTTGCCAGCAGGGTGTACACCTTGAGGGCGCCGAACTCGGTACTGTAACGCATGCTGGCTACCACGTTGATTCCCAGGCTCGGCGATAGCGCAAGCAATCGACCGATCCCTATCAGGTCCAGATGCTGGTCGGCATAGGCCGAGACCGCATTACCATAAAAGGTTTCCAGGCCTTCCATGCGCGCATCACGGATATAGTCCCATTGGGTGTCGGTCAGCAGGACCCGCACGCCACTCTTTTGCAGTGCCTTGGCAATCGCCCGCGCCACAGGATTCGCCCCTACTATCAGGAAGCCGGATGCAGCCGGCTCTGCAACGCGCAACAGGCGAGCAAGGCCTCGGGAAGTGGCACTTTGCAAAACCACTGTGCCGATAATGATCGAAAAGGTCAGGGGCACGAGAATCCCTGCCTCGGGGTGCCCGGCTTCTTCAAGCCGAATGGCGAATAAGGCGGATACCGCCGCGGCGACAATGCCACGAGGCGCAATCCAGGACAGCAACGATTTTTCCTGCCAGGTCAGGCTGGAGCCAATCGATGACATCCAGATGGATACAGGGCGAGCAACCAGCTGCATAACCAGCAGTAACAGCAGGGGCGTCCAGCCTAGCGCCAATATGTCGTCAAGTGTGAGACGAGCCGCCAACAGGATGAACAGGCCGGAAATCAGTACAACACTGAGATTCTCCTTGAAATTGAGGATCTCGTTGATATGCAGGTCTTTCTTGTTGGCCAGCCACATACCCATCAATGTCACCGCCAGTAAGCCGGACTCATGGGCCAGATGATCGGAAATGCTGAAGGCGGCGAATACCACCGAGAGTGTTGCCAGGTTTTGCAAATAGTGAGGCACCCAGCCACGTTTGAGCACAAAACCGAGAAACCATCCGCCCGCAATGCCGAGAAACGTCCCCACTGCCATGATCTCGAGAAAGGCAAGCAGGCCGTGGAGTACACCCGCACTCTGACTTTGCGCCACCACAAACTCGTACACGACCACCACCAGTAGTGCACCGATGGGGTCGATGAGAATACCTTCCCAGCGCAGGATGTTGGATATATTGCGATTGGGTCTTACCGTGCGCAACATGGGAACAATTACGGTAGGTCCGGTGACGACCGCCAGCGCGCCAAACAGGACGCTCAGCTCCCAGCTCACCCCGATCAGATAATGTGTTGCAATGGCGACGATCAGCCATGTCAGCGCCGCACCCACGGTAATCAGGCGCTGAACCACGGCTTTCTGCGTTCGTATTTCGCTTATGTTGAGGGTCAGGCTTCCCTCAAACAGAATAATCGCGACTGACAGGCTGATCAGTGGGAAAAGCAGGTCGCCGAACAGTAAATCCGGATCAATGACCGAGGTAAATGGCCCCAGCACAATGCCCGCGCCGAGCAAGAACAAAATCGCGGGGAGCTTTACTCGCCAGGCCAGCCATTGGCAGCCAAAGGAAATCATACCAATGAGGGCGATGCTGAGACTGGCCGATAGCAACATGGAGTGTCCTTGGGTGGTGCGGGTTAGAGTGAGAGGGGAGTTTAGCGATAGCACCGGGTAAGTCCAGTTCGCGCAGTCAAGAAAAGCGCTGGCTTGTCCGCGATTCGACCGAACTGTCATTAGTCCGTAGGCTTCATCCGTGTGTCGGCAGACTAGAATGATTCTGCAGGCGAGAGACCAACATAATAATAATTTTATAAAGAGGTGAAGTTATGTCAATTCGTGAATCCCTGGACGCGGTTCTGCGCCGTGCTACTGATAGCGGTGATATACCGGGCGTCGTGGCAATGCTGACTGATGGTGAAAACATCCTCTATCAGGGTGCTTTCGGCAAGCGGGCTCTGGATGCGAAGGCGCCAATGATGCTGGATAGCGTCGGGCTGATTGCATCGATGACCAAGGCGCTGACATCCACCGCGATATTGCAGCTGATGGAGCGTGGCAAGCTGGATCTGGATAGTCCGGCTGCGACCTGGTTGCCAGCCCTGGGCGATGTTCGTGTACTGGAAGGCTTTGATGCGGAGGGTGAGCCGCTACTGCGGGCGCCGGCGCGTCCGCTTACTTTGAGGCATTTATTGACGCATACCTCTGGTTTTGGTTACGAGTTTCTCAGCAAGGATCTCCAGCGCTATCAAGCGGCGCGCGATATTCCCGAGTTGCTTAGCGGCCAGAAAGTAGGATTGCAGCTGCCCTTGCTGTTTGATCCCGGCGAAGCCTGGGGCTACGGCATAGGACTGGACTGGGCCGGGCTGGTGGTTGAGGCGGTTAGCGGGCAGTCTCTGGGCGAATATTTTGCCGAGCACGTGACAGGGCCTCTCGGCATGAAGGATACCGCTTTCACACTGCGGCCTGATATGCGCGAGCGCCTGGCTAAAATCCACCAGCGTGCGGATGACGGCAGTTTGATGCCGCTGGACATGGAGATGCCCCAGGACGCCGAATTCGAGATGGGTGGGGGCGGGCTTTACGGCACGACAGGCGATTACATCAAGTTTATGCGCATGATCCTCAATCACGGTCGAGGTGAAACGGGTCAGGTGCTGCGACCAGAAACAGTTCAATTGCTTTCGAGCAATCATATTGGCGAGCTGGAGGTTGGCTCCTCTAAAACAGCAAACCCATTGCTGACCAATGATTTCGAATTACCGCCGGGTATTAGTCACAAGTGGGGGTTGGCAGCCATGATTAACGCGGATGCTCTGCCTACGGGTCGTCCGGCTGGCAGTTTGATGTGGGCGGGTTTAGCCAACTCCTATTTCTGGATCGATCCTCACAATGGAATCGCAGGTGTCATGCTGACCCAGATCTTTCCATTTGCCGACGTGAAAGCGATGCCGCTGTTCATTGAGTTCGAATATACCGTCTATCAAAATCGCTGAACGTCAGGGACATCGTCATCAATGATTCCTCACCAGTAGTTCAGTCGGGCCTGGGTGTCCGGTCGCGGGGGTCTCCGTCAGCATTGGGTCCGCCAGTAGATCCGGTGTGACTGTCCAGGTCCGGCTCGCGCTGGGCCAAACCTTCGGCCGAAACGATATGCAGATCCCTTTGTGGGAAGGGAAACCCGATATCGTTCTGATGAAAAAGGTCCCATATCGCGAGCCGAATTTGGCTGGCAACGTTTACCAGGCCCTGTTGGGGGTCGCTTACCCAAATACGCAGCTCAAAATCCACTGAGGAGTCACCGAAGTCGACTAGGTGGGCCAGTGGCTTATGCTGGTCGTCGCGCAGTACCCGGGTCTGGGAAAGAGCCGCTTCGATCATCAGTTCGATGGCCTTGTGTACATCGGAGTGATAGGAAATGCCAATCTCGATTTTGAGGCGTACGGCGGTATCGGAATAGCTCCAATTGATGACCTGCTCGGTAATCAGTGTTTCGTTGGGAATCAGGTACTCCTTGCCGTCACGGGTTGCCACTGTTATGTAGCGGGCGCCCATCTGCTTGATCCAGCCGTAGGCATCGCCGGTTTCGATCACATCTCCGGGCTTCAGTGAGCGGTCGAGTAGCAGGATGATGCCGCTGAACAGGTTGGAGACGACTTTCTGCAGGCCAAAACCCAAACCGATACCTAGTGCGCCAGAAAAGACCGCCAGGGCGGTCAGGTTGACGCCAACAAATGTCAGCGCAACGATGACGGCCACCAGATACAAAATGATGCGCAGGACTTTGCCAATTAACACTCGGGCTGCCGGAGTGACGCCTTCCAGGTAAACCAGACGGCTGTCGATGAGGCGCGCCATCAGATTGGACAGCCATATGAAAATGCTCAAAAGCAGAAGTCCATTAACGAACCCCATCAGCGATAACCGCATGTCGCCAATGTTGAAGGCAATGGAATTGAGTAGATCAAGGAAGGCCGGTAGCCAGCCGAGGATGGCTAGCGCAGTCACGAACCAGACAACGGCAGCGATCAGCTTGGCCCAGCCTGGTTGGCGCAGCAAACTGGTGGTCAGCCGGATGACGACCCAGGCAGTCAGCAGATTGGCGGCAATGCGCAGCAGGTCACTGTCGAGCCCGATTTTCTCGCTTATGCCATGGGCAATCCAGGTCAGCAAGGCCGCGAAGCCCGTGCTGATGACGAGCAGCAGACGGCGAAGGGTGTAACGCATGCTTGGCAAGAGCGCTTCGCCCGCCAACATTCTGTCGATGCGAGGCACTACTAGCCGATGGAGTATGAATGCACACAACACAATGGTTGCCAGCATCAACGCCTCGATCAGTGTGCCGGCGGTGAATAGATAGTTATCGGCCCAGCTATCGATCATCTCGATGCTGTCACCCATGGAAATGGCCGGAACGTCCAGTGGGCTCTGCTTGTCTTCTTCTGTCATAAAATGAGTGCAGCATCTTTAGCCGGGGTTGTCGAGTTAATGGATGAACAGGCGGCAAATGGTTCATCTGGACTGAAGCGGTTAAACCAGAAACGGTTTGCCTGTTGCTGGCGCCTTGCAGCCGTGTCCATACTGCAGGACGGTGTGACCAAAGTTGCGCCTTAAAACAAAAACAAACTGTTCAAGAGGAAATATCATGTCTTTTATCGAGCGCGAAGCTCCAGGGTTTTCTGATGAGGCAGCAATTATCGAGCTGCAACATCTGTTCTCTGTGCAAAAAAAGGCCTTCCTGGCCAATACCTTTCCTACGTTGAAAGAACGTCTGACGTTACTCGAAGCACTGGCCGGGATGATGCTCAGCTACCGCAGCCGTATCCAGGAAGCGCTTGCTGCCGATTTCAGTTCGCATCCCACCCAATTTTCCGACCTGGTTGAATGCCTGGGCATCGCTGGCCGGGCGAAATTTGTTTCCGAGCACCTTGAAGAATGGATGAAGCCGCAGTCGCGCCATGTCGATCCGGCACTGTTCGGCAGTGCCCGCGCTTACGTTCTACAGCAGCCCAAGGGTGTTGTCGGCAATATGGTGCCTTGGAATTTTCCTTTCGATATAGGTATTGGTCCGGTTGTTGAAATGCTCGCGGCGGGGAACCGGGTCATCGTCAAACCTTCGGATCTGACGCCGGCCTGCAGCGAGCTAACGCTTGAAATGATCAAGGCGACCTTCGATCAGGATCAGGTCGCTGCTGTCGCCGGCGGTATTGAACTGGCCAAATGCTTCCCAACGCTCGAATGGGATCATTTGATGTATACCGGTAGTACCGAGGTCGGCCGGCTCGTGGCAGTGGCTGCGGCAAAAAATCTCACGCCAGTCACGCTGGAACTAGGCGGCAAGTGCCCCGCCGTGGTGACCGAAGACGGTATCAACGCGGCGACGATTGAACAGATTGTCGGTTGCAAGACGATCAAAAATGGTCAGATGTGTGTGACGGTCGATTACGCGCTGGTTCCCGAGGCACAACGGGATCATTTTGTCAGTCTGTTACAGCAGCGGTTGGAGTCTACCGTACCTGATTACGCTAACCATAAAGACGTGACCGGAATCATCAACGAAAGACATATGGATCGATTGCTGCGCTATCTCGACGATGCCCGCGACAAGGGTGCGACGTTAATAGCAATTGGCGGTGAAACGGATCGGGCTTCGCGGCGCATGCCTTTGACGCTTGTGCTCGACCCCAGCGACGACATGGAGTTGATGCAAAACGAAATATTTGGCCCGATTTTGCCGATCAAGACCTACCGCACACTGGACGAGGCGATTGACTACATCAACGCCCATGACCGGCCGTTGGGGATCTATGCCTTCAGTGATACGCCATCCAGCGCACAGAAGATCCTCGATAGGACGGTGTCCGGGGGTGCCTGCATTAATGCCGCAGCAATGCATGCCGCTCTGCCTTCATTGCCCTTTGGCGGCATTGGCAAAAGTGGTACCGGCAGGCATCACGGTCAGGAAGGCTTTCTCGAGTTCTCCAATCCCCGCGCGGTATTTGAGCGCGGCAGCGACGATCTGATTGCGGCAATGTACGCTCCCTACGGAGAGCTGTCCGACGCAGTGATCGCCGGTGCCTTGGAAGGCAATCATTAGATCTGTTTGAGTGCGACTAGAGCGCCCCTGAAGATGGGGCGTTATCCGGCAGAGGCTGTGAGAAGTCTCCAGCCGATACCCATTGCCGCGCATGTGCCTAGCAAGGGCAGCATGCGCATTCTTGCAACGAAAACCAATACAAAGGCGATCATGGAGATGCTCAGTAATGGCAAATTCACACTGGCCAATCGTGGTGTCAGCAGGTCTAGACCGAAGTCGGTCAGTCGCCAGTGCTCTGCAAACAGTGCATTGAGTGCAAACCACAACGCCAGATTGGCGATCACACCGACCACCGCGGCGGTGATTGCGGCGAGTGCGGCGGACAAGGCTCGATTGCCGCGCAATTTTTCCACATAGGGCGCACCAGCGAATATCCAGAGGAAGCAGGGCAGGAAAGTCACCCACAGTGTCAGCATTGCACCCACCGTGGCCGCCAGCAAGCTTGGCTGCAGACCGTCGCGTAATGCTGCAAGAAAACCGACGAACTGAGTCACCAGGATCAACGGGCCGGGTGTGGTTTCTGCCATCGCCAGGCCATCAAGCATTTCACCAGGCTGCAACCATGCGTAATGTTCAACGCCCTGCTGTGCGACATAAGAGAGAACCGCATAGGCGCCACCGAAGGTAATGAGTGCCATCTTCGAGAAAAAACTGCCTATCTGGGTGAATACGCTTTCATCGCCCAGCACCGCATGCAATACGGTCAGCGTTCCGATCCACAGCAGCAGACATGTAAGCGCCGCGCTTCGCGTTCCGGGTCGCACTGTAACGTCCAGATCAAGTTCGACGGTCGTGTTCTGGCTGCCGGGAAATAAACGCGCGCTCAAATAGCCGATAAGCCCCGCGCTGATCACAACCAGTGGAAAAGGCAAATTGAAGGCGAAGAGGGCGGCAAATGCGGCTATGGCCAGCACGGGTTTGAGAGTGCCTTGCAGTGCACGGCCGGCGATACGCAGCAACGCCTGTGTAACGATCGCCAGCACCGCGGCCTTGAGACCGAAGAAAAAGCCTTCTACCAGGGTCAGGTCACCCAGTAATACATACAACCAGGATAATATCAGGATCGCGGAGGCGCCCGGCAGGATAAACAATACGCCAGCCACCACCCCCCCTTTTACACCGTGCAATAGCCATCCGACATAGGTTGCCAGTTGCTGCGCCTCCGGCCCCGGCAACAACATGCAGTAGTTAAGTGCGTGCAGGAACCGCGCTTCATCGAGCCAGCCTTTTTCTTCCACGAGAATCCGGTGCATCAATGCGATCTGTCCGGCCGGGCCGCCAAAGCTCAGCAAGCCAATGCGCCACCATACGGCGGTCGCTTCGCGAAAGGATATTGGGGTCATTCCGGTCTCACTCAAACGGTTGGTGTTTAGCTTGTAGTACAGCTTTATGACGACAGGCGCGCCTGGTTCGGTAGTGAAATATTTCCGTCGCTGCTGGTCGTTTTTTATCTAGCGTCTATGCTATGTAATATATTCATTATTGACAGAGGACAGACCATGGCAGTGACCGCGACCGACCCGATCAAAATTATATTTTCCATTCTTTTGCCGCCCGTCGGTGTTTTTCTCGAAGTAGGTTTCAAGGGCCATTTCTGGCTGAACATTCTGCTTACGCTGTTCGGGTTTATTCCTGGCATCATCCATGCCCTGTATGTGATCCTCAAGCATTGAAAAAATAGCTTGATCGCTGCACAAAAAACCCGGCCTGAGCCGGGTTTTTTGTGCAGCGTTATCAGCAGCCGTAGCGTGCCTTGAATTCGCGGCGCCGACGGTGCAGAACCGGCTCGGTATAACCATTTGGCTGAATGGTGCCTTCGATGCACAGCTCGATAGCCGCTTGGAATGCAATGCTGTCATCAAAATCCGCAGCCATTGGCTTGTAGGCAGAGTCGTGCTCGTTCTGCCGGTCGACCACGGCCGCCATACGCTTCATGGTCTCCATTACCTGCTCTTTAGTGCAGATGCCATGGCGGAGCCAGTTGGCGATGTGTTGGCTTGAGATGCGCAGGGTCGCACGGTCTTCCATCAGGCCGACGTCATTAATGTCTGGAACCTTGGAGCAGCCTACGCCATGGTCAATCCAGCGGACCACGTAACCGAGGATGCCCTGGGCATTATTATCCAGCTCCTGCTGGATTGCCTTGGCCGACCAGTCGGTCTTTTCCGCCAACGGAATAGTCAGGATGTCGTCGACTGATGCCGGGGTGCGGGTAGCCAGTTCGTCCTGACGCTGGGCGACATTGACCTTGTGATAATGCAATGCATGCAAGGTTGCCGCGGTGGGAGAGGGAACCCAAGCGGTGTTGGCGCCTGCCATCGGATGTCCGATTTTTTGCTCTAGCATCGCGGCCATCAGGTCGGGCATGGCCCACATGCCCTTGCCGATCTGGGCGCGACCCTTGAGCCCGGTTGCCAGGCCGATGTCGACGTTGTTGTTCTCGTAGGCTTCAATCCACTTGGCGCCCTTGATTTCGCCCTTGCGGATGAACGGCCCTGCTTCCATCGATGTATGGATTTCGTCACCGGTGCGATCGAGAAAGCCGGTATTAATAAAGGCTACCCGCTCGCTGGCAGCCTTGATGCATGCCTTGAGGTTGACCGTGGTGCGCCGCTCCTCATCCATAATGCCAACTTTCAGCGTGTTGTGCGGCATGCCGAGCATGTCTTCCACCCGACCGAACAGTTCGGTGGTGAAGGCAACCTCTTCGGGGCCGTGCATTTTCGGCTTGACGATATACACCGAACCGGTACGGGTATTCTTGCGGCTGGTATTGCCGTTGAGGTTGTGCATCGCGATCAGGCTGGTCACCACGCCGTCCATGATACCCTCGGGCACTTCATTGCCGTTGTTGTCGAGAATGGCATTGTTGGTCATCAGGTGGCCAACATTGCGCACAAACAGCAATGAGCGGCCGTGCAGTGTCAGTGTGGAGCCATCAGGCTGGGTGTACTCGCGATCCGGATTCATGGTGCGGGTGAAGCTGCTGCCGCCCTTGGCGACGCTCTCGGCCAGATCACCTTTCATCAGGCCCAGCCAGTTGCTGTAGATGATGGTCTTGTCATCGGCATCGACTGCTGCAACCGAATCTTCACAGTCCATGATGGTAGTCAGCGCAGACTCCATCAACACATCCTTGATCCCGGCGGCATCGGTCTGGCCAACGTTGCTTGCCGGATCAAACTGGATTTCAAAATGCAGTCCGTTATGCTTCAGCAATACGCCTTGGGGCTGGCCGGTCTGGCCGCTATAGCCAGCCAGTTGGTTATTATCCTTCAGGCCTGTGTGCGTGCCGTTTTGCAGTGCAACAGAGAGCTGACCGTCATTGATCACGTAGCCGGTCGAGTCCACATGGGAACCTTTCACCAGTGGTGCTGCCTGATCTAGGAATGCTCGGGCGAATGCAATGACCTTGTTGCCGCGTATTTCGTTATAGCCTGGGCCTTTGGTGGCGCCATCGGCTTCGGAAATGGCATCAGTACCGTACAACGCATCGTACAAAGAGCCCCAGCGGGCGTTTGCTGCGTTCAATGCAAAGCGTGCGTTCATGACAGGCACGACCAGCTGTGGGCCAGCCATCGTGGCGATTTCTTCGTCGACATTGCTGGTAGTGGCCTGAAAATCATCGGGCTCAGGGAGTAGATAACCGATATCCTGCAGGAACGCTTTGTAGGCGGAAGCGTCATGAGCCTGGCCCTCGCGCTGCTGATGCCATGAATCGATTTGCGCCTGAAGGTCGTCGCGCTTGGTAAGCAAGGCCTTGTTCTTGGGCGCCAGATCGGTGATCAGGGTTTCAAAGCCGGACCAGAAGGGCGCAGAATCGACGCCGCTGCCTGGAATGGCTTGCTGATTGATGAAATCGTGGAGAACCTTGGCAACCTGGAGGCCGCCGACTTGGACGCGTTCAGTCATGGAAAACCCTCACTCTGCAGACAACCTGCGCAAAGGTGCGCTAGGTGTGGAATTTGGAAACGCAGCATGTTACACGATGATCGATTGCAAATCATGTTAGAGACAAGCATACGGATCGCTCGCTGTATTGGATTCAGGTAAAACGTATCGGCCCATTAAAAAACGGGCTTTCGCCCAATGACCCGTCGAGATGTGAATGAATCAGGTTTTTTTGGACTTGCTGGTCGAGCAGTTACCCGAATTGGAACCCGGGCGAAAGCTGGATGCGTCAGCGCGGCGTTACGCCGCTTATTACGGTATTGATTTCAGCGATCAGGTGCACCAGCATCTTGGACGTATTCAGGTTGATGAGTTCAGTGTCGCCGTACAGGTCTGGTTACCACCCCAGCCCCGTGGCACGTTGATCATCCTGCATGGTTATTACGACCATATGGGGCTTTACCGGCATCTGATCAACTGGGCGTTGCAGCGCGATTTGGCGGTCATGGCATTTGATCTGCCAGGTCATGGTCTGTCCAGTGGCAAGCGGGCCAGTATCGACTGTTTCCTGCGCTATCAAAAGGTGCTTGATGAGGTGCTTATTCATGCTTCAGGCTGGGGACTGCCGGCGCCTTGGCATTTGCTGGGTCAGAGCACGGGTGGGGCGATCCTGATTGACAAGCTGCTCCATGGCCCATTACCGGAAGAGCTTGGGCGTACCGTTCTCATGGCACCTCTGGTCAGGCCGCGCAAATGGGGTGTCTCACAGGTCAGTCTGCGATTGCTCGGTGGCTTCGTACAGCAATTTGGCCGACGCTTTACTGATAATTCGACGGATCAGGCATTTCTCGACTTCATTCGCGAGCGAGACCCGCTCCAGTCACAGGTTCTTCCGGTGGCATGGGTACTGGCGCTGGAAAAATGGATTCCGCGCATCGAACAGGCAAGTCCCAGTGGATTACGCCCGCTGGTAATACAGGGCCAGATGGACGGCACAGTGGACTGGCAACACAATATGCGTGTGCTGGGCCAGAAGTTCGATAAGCCTGAGATTTTCTTTCTGCCTCATGCGCGCCATCACCTGGCAAACGAGGACGAGCTTATTCGTCGGCAGTATCTAGCCTGGCTCGCCCACGAGCTGGAAATCTAAGACGCGCATGCCGGTCAGGGATTGAGTGCATCCTTGGCGGCTAGCTCCATGGCCTGGAAAGTGGCTTGGCCCGCCTCCGACTGGCTCCAGTTCAGATACTGTTGTAATTCCGTGTCGCTCAGGTCGCGATATACATAGGCCAGTGTGTCGGGTAGGTCCGGCGCCATCTGGCTGCGTATATCCTGGCGTCGGGTGCTGACCAGATCAACTGGTACTTGAAAAAGCCCCCCAAGCAGTTCATTTGCGCTTTCTGTGGCCAGCCCCGCCAGAGCCATGGACACCTCCACGCCGACCTCCAGCGCCGGCAAGCTATTACTTAGCTGTCGAACCAGAGTGTAGCGCTGCGGATCAACTTGTTGCTGCGGTATACCGCGCTGCATTTCCTTTACCGAATTCGATGCTGTCGCGCGCGTTTCCAACGTCACGACCTTGCGGCCAAGGGGGCTGCGATAGAAGTCCATCGCTTTAATATGGGCAACATTGGGCAACGAAACCGCCAGACGGCTCCGGGCGCGGTCCTGCATGGCTACGGGGTTGAAACGCAAGTTGCTTTGCCGCACAAGGGTAGCGTGTAGATTGGCAGGCAGTTGCTGGGCATACCGTTGTTGAGCGGCGCTCAGTGCGTCTTGGAAGTGTTTCTGGTGAGTGGCCATACCCGAGACATCATAGAGCTGCGCCGGCGCGGGGGTTTGGGCGCGGGCTGACATGGCGATGAGGGCAACACTGATGAGCAGTGTCATGGCTAACAGATGAATCGGTTTAAGGCGCATAAGATCTCGCAATGGTGAATAGGGGTGAGTCCATAAGCCTCAACAGGCTTGCTGCGCCAGCGCCAGAGGATACAATGCGCCGGTCCTGCGGCCTGGCTGGGCGTCCCTGTGATTTGGGTCCGACGACTTTTCCTAGCGTAACATTCAACGCAATATTCGAGTTCATTACCATGTCCGAGTTCCCTGCTGCACTGAGCGATTGCTTCGAGCGCATCGCCGATGACCTTGTGGCCCGCCACTGGTCGGTTCAGGAGAGGGTGTTGCCAGACGCTTTGATCGATCAGCTAGGCGCCATCTGTCACAGGTTGTGGCATCAGGAAGATCTGACCCCCGCGGCGGTAGGTCCGGCTGGAGAAGAACTGATTATTCCTTCCATCCGGGGGGACTACACCCGTTGGCTGGATGATTGTCCGCCCACTGAGGCCGGGGCCAAGTTCCTGCAGATCATGGATGACTTGCGGGCGGCGCTAAATCGCAGTCTATTTATTGGTCTGGACAGCTTTGAAACGCATTATGCGCTCTACCCGCCCGGAGCGGGTTATCGCAAGCATCTGGATCGATTCAAAGGTAGTCCACTACGTCAGGTTTCGGTTGTAGTGTATCTCAATCGAGCGTGGCTGCCAGGCGATGGGGGGGAGCTGCGGCTGCATCTGGAGGAAGGCGCGCATGACGTTGCGCCATGCGCTGGAACGCTGGCGGTTTTCATGAGTGAGAGCATCGTGCACGAAGTGCTGGCGGCTAACAGGGAGCGCGCCAGCCTGGTGGGCTGGTTTCGCCGGCGCCCGGACAACCCGCTGTTGCGTTAGCAGACTGCCCGAGCAATACAGGCTCAGAACAATACGCGCGCCCGGATTGTGCCTTTGACCTGCTGAACCTTTTCCAGGGCCAGTTCCGACGCGGCTGCGGCTACGTCGATGACCACATAGCCAACCTTTTCATTGGTCTGCAAGAACTGCCCGCATATGTTGATATCGTTGGCCGCGAATACCTGGTTGATCTCGCTCATCACGCCAGGCACGTTCTGGTGGATGTGCAGCAGGCGATGCATGCCGGGGTGCGAGGGCAGCGCCACCTCGGGGAAGTTGACCGAGGTGATGGAAGTGCCGTTATCGCTGTAACGCACCAGCTTCTCGGCCACTTCCAGTCCGATATTGGCTTGGGCTTCCAGTGTTGAGCCGCCGATGTGGGGGGTCAGGATGCAGTTGTCAAACTCGCGCAGCGGGCTGACAAATTCTTCCTTGTTGGAGCGCGGCTCGACCGGAAATACATCGATTGCTGCGCCATTGAGGTGCTTGTCGCGTAACGCATCGGCTAGAGCATCGATCTCTACCACGGTACCCCGTGCTGCGTTGATCAGAATGCCACCGGGCTTCATTGCCCGGATTTCCTTCTCGCCCATCATCCACTTTGTTGCAGCAGTTTCCGGTACATGCAAGGTAACTATATCGGCCATGCCCAGTAATTCATGCAGCGATGCAACCTGAACAGCATTACCCAGCGGCAGCTTGGCGACTACGTCATAGAAGAACACTTGCATGCCCAGGCCTTCGGCCAGAACAGACAGCTGAGTGCCGATCGAACCGTACCCCACAATCCCCAGCTTCTTGCCGCGGATCTCGTATGAGTTGTCTGCGCTTTTGATCCAGCCGCCGCGGTGGCAGGAAGCATTCTTTTCAGGGATACCACGCAATAACAGGATCGCTTCAGCCAAGACCAACTCGGCTACAGAGCGGGTATTGGAATAGGGTGCGTTGAAAACCGCTACGCCCATTTCCATTGCGGCGGTCAGATCGACCTGATTGGTACCGATGCAAAAACAGCCTACCGCGACCAACTTATGGGCATGACTGAACACCTCAGCAGTCAACTGTGTGCGCGAGCGGATGCCAATGAAATGCGCTTCCGCGATCGATTCCTTGAGCTGGTCTTCCGGCAGAGATCCAGTGTGATATTCGATGTTGGTGTAACCGGCAGCCTTGAGCGTATCGACGGCGGTCTGATGCACGCCCTCGAGGAGCAGAAACTTGATCTTGCTTTTGTCCAGCGAGGTTTTGTTCATGGTGTCGGATACCCGTAATGCGGATTAAGATAGGCGTGCAGGATTCTGTGACGCTTTTTGTCGCAGCAACAGTCCTGTTTCATAAGCCGCGTATGCTAGCATATTCTCTCTTTTTTGCTGCCTGTCCCTGGATGAAAAGTCTTCAGGTGCCGCATGAATTCCGTTCGAGAGCCGACCATGACCCCAGATGCGATTATTGCCATTCTCAAAACGCTGGTAGATGCCGACAAGGTGCGCACCGATGCCGAGTCGTTGAACACCTGGGGTAAGGACTGGACCAAGCATTTTGAGCCCGCGCCACTAGCCATTGTCTTTCCCAAAAGTACCGAACAGGTGCAGGCGCTGGTCAGGTTTGCCAATGAACAAAAGCTGGCGCTGGTGCCTTCGGGTGGGCGCACAGGCCTGTCAGCAGCGGCAGTGGCGGCCAATGGCGAAATTGTCGTGTCCTTCGACTACATGAACCAGATCACCGAATTCAACGAATTCGATCGCACCGTGGTCTGTCAGCCTGGCGTGATTACTGCGCAATTGCAGCAGTTTGCAGAAGACAAGGGTCTTTACTATCCGGTGGATTTTGCGTCCGCTGGCTCCAGTCAGATCGGCGGTAACATTGGCACCAATGCCGGCGGTATCAAAGTGATTCGCTACGGTATGACACGCAATTGGGTCGCCGGTCTCAAAGTAGTGACCGGTGCAGGTGAGCTGCTGGAGCTAAACAAGGATCTGATCAAAAATGCGACAGGCTATGATCTGCGTCAGCTATTCATCGGCGCGGAAGGAACCCTAGGTTTTGTTGTAGAGGCCACCATGCGGCTTGAGCGCGCGCCACGCAACCTGACTGCAATGGTGCTCGGTACGCCCGACTTTGATTCGATCATGCCGGTACTTCACGCATTTCAGAACAGGGTCGATCTGACCGCATTCGAGTTTTTTTCCGACAAGGCCATGGCCAAGATTATGGGTCGGGGCGATGTGCCCGCTCCTTTCGAGACCGATTGCCCCTTTTATGCGCTGCTTGAATTTGAAGCATTGAATGAAGATATAGCCGACGAGGCCCTCGCGACGTTCGAGCATTGCGTCGAGCAGGGTTGGGTGCTGGACGGCGTAATGAGTCAGAGTGAGCAGCAACTGCAGAATCTTTGGAAGTTACGCGAATTCATTTCCGAGACTATCTCGCACTGGACTCCCTACAAGAACGATATCTCGGTTACCGTGGGCAAGGTTCCGGCATTTCTGCACGACATTGATGCCATTGTCGCCGAACATTACCCAGATTTTGAGATCGTCTGGTTCGGTCATATCGGCGACGGCAACCTGCATCTGAACATTCTCAAACCCGAGACGCTGTCCAAGGATGAATTCTTCACCCGCTGCGCTGCGGTGAATAAGTGGGTTTTCGACATTGTGCAGAAGTACAACGGCTCTATCTCCGCCGAGCACGGCGTAGGCATGACCAAACGCGATTATCTGACCTATAGCCGCAGCGAAGCCGAAATCGCAGTGATGAAAGCGATCAAGCAGGTATTCGATCCCAACGGAATCATGAATCCGGGCAAGATATTCCCCTGAGCGTATCCACAATGAGCGAGCAAGGAGTTTGCATGTCGTATCAGCACCGTTTTACCGATGGGACAGCTGCTGACTTGCCATCAGGTAAAGTCGTGTGTGTGGGTCGCAATTACGCGGAACATGCGCGTGAACTGAATAATCCGATACCCGCCGAGCCACTCTTGTTCATCAAGCCGACGACGGCTGTTGTACCTCTGGCCGACCCGATCGTGCTCCTGCCCCATCGAGGGCCGGTTCATTTCGAGACTGAAATTGCATTGTTGATTGGTAGCACCTTATCCGGTGTAATAAGCGAAGCACAGGCAAGGGCGGCTATTGTTGGGGTGGGGCTCGCGCTCGACTTGACGCTACGCGAGCTGCAAGACCAGTTGAAGATCAATGGCCATCCATGGGAGCGAGCAAAGGCGTTCGACGGTGCTTGTCCCTTGTCACTGTTCGTGCCGTCGGCTTCGGTGCCTGAGCTCGATAATATTGGCCTGCAGCTACAGATCAATGGGGAAACTCGTCAGCAGGGCAATAGTGCGCAAATGATTACCCCAATCCTAACGCTCTTATGCCAGATTGCGACGGTATTTACCCTGTTGCCGGGTGATGTTGTTATAACTGGAACGCCCGCCGGGGTAGGTGTGTTGCATGCGGAGGACTCTTTACGGCTGCAGATCCCACAAATGCTGGACCAGTCAACGCATGTCACTGACTAGATTGCCGTAGACAAACGCCGGCTATCGGTTTGGGTCGGTTTGTCCGCACCTCCGCTCTTCAATTCAGAAGAGTTGCCATCCATTTGGGCTTCAATGAAAAAAACCATACTAGCGCTCGCTTTGTTGTGCCTGGCAGTTGCTGCCGGCTATGTACGGTTCAACAATCTGGACGTCCTCTCGTGGCAAAATTGGAATCTCAATCGTCAGATAATGCCTGAGCAGGCGTTGGCGCTTGGACGCTACCGTGTGGATATTGACGGGCTTGAAGTCCCTGGTGTGAACGATGATCTTTCGGCGCTGACGTATAACGCCGATACCAATACACTTTTTGCGCTGCTCAATGGGGAGGCTCTGGTGATCGAGCTGAGCCTGGAGGGGGAGCTACTGCGCAGCATCCCCGTGGTCGGCGCCGGCGACATGGAGGGCTTGACCCACGTGACTGGCGACCGCTATGTCCTCGCTGAAGAGCGCACGCAACGCCTGTCACTGGTCAACATAACGGCTGCGACACAGAGTTTGGATATTCGCTCTGCGCCCAGCCTTGTGATCGCGCTCGATCAGCCGGGCAACAAGGGATTAGAGGGTTTGTCCTGGGATGATGCAAGGCAACGTTTGCTGGTTGTCCGCGAGCGTGATCCGATGCGTGTTCTGGCAGTCACTGGTTTTGTCGAAGCGCTGCCTGGTGAGCCGATTGCGCTCAGTATTACCGAGATCAAGTCCGATAACTCCCGGCGTCTTTTCATGACTGATCTGTCTTCCCTCGCTATGCATGCGCCGAGTGGTCATCTTTTGTTGCTCAGTGACCAATCACATATGGTCGTTGAGTATGATCTCGAAGGGCAGCCGCTCAGTCTGCTCGGGCTCTGGAAGGGTATGAACGGTTTGCGCGAAACGGTCAAGCAGGCTGAAGGTCTGGCCGTTGACAACCGCAAGCGGATATACGTGGTAAGCGAGCCTAATCTTTTCTACCGTTTCGTGCCGGTCGATTAGCTAGCGCTTTAGCGTTTTGACTCCCTCAAGGGTACCTAGCAACAGAATGTCTGCTGGTCGCGCGGCGAACAATCCGTTGCTGACCACGCCGACAATCCCATTGAGTTGGGCTTCCAGTGTGCGGGGATCATGGATCTGCATGTTATGTACATCCAGAATCACGTTGCCGTTATCGGTGATCACGCCTTCGCGATAGACCGGATCGCCGCCCAGCCTGACGATCTCCCGGGCCACATGACTGCGTGCCATCGGGATCACCTCGACGGGGAGCGGAAAGGCGCCAAGAGTGTCTACCAGCTTGCTGCCATCGGCAATGCAGATAAAGGTGCGAGCTACCGCAGCAACGATTTTTTCTCGGGTCAGCGCCGCGCCGCCGCCTTTGATCAGCTCCAGATGCTTGTTCGCTTCGTCGGCGCCGTCAACGTAGTAATCAAGATTGGCAACACTATTGAGGTCATGCACTTGGATACCGTGTTGCCTCAGACGCTCAGCCGTTGCCTCGGAGCTGGCGACCGCGCCATCAAAGAACCCTTTGTGCTTTGCTAGTGCGTCGATGAAATGGTTAGCGGTGGAGCCTGTGCCCACCCCTATGATGCTGCTGTCCTCCAGATGGGGTAGCAGAATATCCACGGCGGCCTGGCCGACGGCCTGTTTCAATTCATCCTGGGACATGGTCCATACCTCTGGTCGGCGTTATGTGTAGTCGCAAATTATACGCGTCCTAGCATGGCGCCGTGTAGTCGCAGGACGGTCGATTCGCTAGACTGGTTGTTTTCATCGGAACAAGTCGAAGCCCCATGCTGGAAACCTACGTAAAAAAGATCCTCAGCTCCCGCGTATACGATGTCGCGGTGGAGACGCCGATCCATGCTGCGCCCTTTCTGTCCGGGCGGCTGGGTAATACGGTATTGCTCAAACGCGAGGACCTGCAGCCGGTGTTTTCGTTCAAGATTCGCGGGGCCTATAACAAACTTGCGCTGCTCAGCGATGAGCAGCGTGCCTGCGGTGTAGTGACTGCCTCGGCGGGCAACCACGCTCAGGGTCTGGCGTATGCGGCACGGCATCTTGGGGTCAAGGCGACTATTGTGATGCCGCGTACTACACCGGAAATCAAGGTTCGCGCTGTGCGGGCCTGGGGGGCCAAAGTCATTTTGCACGGCGATGCTTTTGATGAGGCTCTGGCGTTCTCGCAGAAGTTGATTAAGGAAAAGGGGCTCGTCTATATCCACCCCTTTGATGATCCCGATACGATCGCCGGGCAGGGCACTATTGCGATGGAGATTCTGCGTCAGCATCAGGGCCAGCTGGACGCTATTTTTGTTCCTGTCGGCGGCGGCGGACTGATCGCTGGGATTGCGGCGTACGTAAAATACCTGCGCCCGGATATTCGGGTAATCGGTGTTGAGCCAGAGGATGCAGCCTGCCTCAAGGCGGCGATGGCAGCCGATGAGCGTGTGGTGCTGAGTCAGGTTGGCTTATTTGCCGACGGCGTGGCGGTTGCGCAGATTGGTCAGCACACCTTCGAGGTCTGTCGTCATTACGTCGATGAGGTGATTACGGTCACTACAGATGAGATGTGCGCGGCGATCAAGGATATCTACGATGATACGCGCTCCATCTGCGAGCCAGCTGGATGTCTTGGCGTGGCAGGCATCAAGAAATACGTTGAGCGGGAGAATTGCAACGAAAAGGTGTTTATCGCTATCGACTCTGGCGCTAACGTCAACTTTGACCGCTTGCGCCATGTGGCCGAACGTGCCGAAATAGGCGAAAAGCGTGAGGCGTTATTGGCGGTGACCATCCCGGAAAAGCCGGGCAGCTTCAAGGCGTTCTGCCAGGCAATCGGCAAACGCTCGATTACTGAATTCAATTATCGCTTTCACGATAACGCCGAGGCCCACATCTTCGTTGGAGTTCAGACGCATCCTGACCTCGACCCCCGTGATGTATTGGTGGAAACTCTGCAAAAGCAGGGATTTCCAGTCCTTGACCTGACCGATAACGAGCTGGCCAAATTGCATATCCGGCATATGGTCGGTGGCCATTGCGAGCAGGTGACCGATGAGGTGGTCTACCGATTCGAGTTCCCTGAGCGGCCGGGGGCACTGTTCAACTTCCTCAACAAGCTGGGCGCTCGCTGGAATATTTCGATGTTTCATTATCGCAATCATGGCGCGGCTTATGGCCGGGTTGTCGTCGGCTTGCAGGTTGCCGAGACGGAGAGGCACAAGGTGCCGGAGACTCTGGACAGCATCGGCTACATGTATTGGGATGAGACGGATAATCCGGCATATCGTTTGTATTTGGCCTGAAGGGACTCAGCGCAGTACCGATTCGCTCGCTGCGGTCGCAATCTGCGTCTGGTTACGTCCGCAGGCCTTGGCCTGATAAAGGGCCTTGTCAGCCATTTCGATCAATCCCCCGGGGTCAGTATTGGCCGATGGCTGCACAGACGCTGCGCCAATGCTGACGGACAGTCTGTTGTTGCCGCTCGCGGGATGGTCTATGTGCAAATCTGCAACAGCTTGATGCAAATGCTCAGCCACCTTGCCACACTGCTCGCGATCTGCTCCGGGCAGGATGACGACAAACTCCTCGCCACCATAGCGGCAAACGGCATCTCCCTCACGCAGTAAACTGCCGCTAAGTGCTTCGGCCAGTCGCTTCAACGCGTCGTCGCCCGCTTGATGGCCAAGGGTGTCGTTGAAAGGTTTGAAATGATCGACGTCGATCATCAGTAGACCTAAACGACCTTTGTGACGGGTCAGGCGGCGCCATTCGCTGTCTATGCGTTCGTCGAAGAGGCGCCTATTGTAAAGCCCCGTCAGCGCATCATGGTTCGATAGATCTTCGAGTCTGGCTGTCGCTTCGAGCTGCCGTTTGTTATTGCGGCCCACGCATATCAGATAATCACGACCATTGCGTTGCAGGTGCTGCACACTGATTTCCAGTGGAATCATGCTCCCCCGACCTGTCAGTGCGTGACGCTGGTATATCTCACTGCCGCCCTTTTTTTGCGAAAGGTCTTTGAGCAGGCGCTCCCAGCTATGGATATCAGGGATTATGCCCGTCGGTCTGAATGCAAGTTCTTCGAGAAGCTCTGCCTCACTGTAGCCGAGACTGTGCCAGCA
>Ga0307486_1001132_pt1 | contig 21305 bp, 17 predicted proteins | sample CBIW02metaG_FD_203663 | JGI IMG/M metagenome (GOLD analysis project Ga0307486, IMG submission 203663) | Sea-ice brine microbial communities from Beaufort Sea near Barrow, Alaska, United States - CBIW 0.2 | ecosystem: Environmental > Aquatic > Marine > Coastal | place: USA: Alaska | collected...
AGGAACGTTACCAAGTTGGCCAACATAATCCGGATTTTCCTCTGCTTAAGCCCCAAGAAATCATCCTAGATAAAACCGATTTTTTAACCTTATTAAAACGCTATCATCGTATTAGTTTACAGTCAGACATATCGACCAAAAATACCACTCAATTTGCCACTAAAACCCTACCTGAATTGGATGTGCAATCCCAAAGCGAATACCCACTTGCCAAACTGAATGCCTTTTTAGACCATTATCAAGGTAAAGTGATATTCAGTGCTGAGAGTACTGGGCGCAGAGAGACCCTGATCACGCTACTGGCTAAGCATAAACAATTCCCGTTGATTGTTGATCAATGGTCGGATGCATTAACCACCCAAAAATCACAATGCATTTTAGTGAGTCCGCTCGAAGAATCGATTTATACCGAACACTACTGCATTATTTCCGAAACACAGATTTTTGGACAAACGGTAGTGCAAAAACGCCGTCGCAAAAAGAAACATGATGACTTCAATAGCGCAATCAGTAATCTTATTGAACTCGACATCGGTAGCCCAATTGTGCATATCGACCATGGCGTTGGGCGTTATCGCGGTTTAGAAATTCTCGAAATTCATGATGAAGCCAAAGAGTTTCTAATGATTGAGTACGCCGGAGAAGCCAAACTCTATGTACCGGTCACCTCTTTGCACCTCATCAGTCGCTATACGGGTGCAACCCCGGAAACCGCGCCTCTGCATCGACTGGGCAGTGATCGCTGGGAAAAAGCCAAGCGTAAAGCCGCTGAAAAAGTCCATGATGTGGCTGCAGAACTGCTGGATATCTATGCACAAAGAGCGGCCAAGCCCGGTTATGCCTTTAAAACCCCTGTTGAAGCCTATCAACGTTTTGCCTCAAGCTTTCCTTTTGAAGAAACCCCTGATCAACAGCAAGCCATTGAAGCCGTCATCGCCGACATGCACTCGGACAAACCGATGGATCGCCTGATCTGTGGTGATGTGGGCTTTGGTAAAACCGAAGTGGCGATGCGGGCGGCCTTTATCGCCGCCTACGATGGCAAGCAAGTGGCTATTTTAGTGCCGACCACTCTACTCGCCCAGCAACACCTTGAAAACTTTCGAAACAGATTCTCAGATTGGCCTGTTAAAATTGAAGTGTTATCGCGTTTTCAAACCGCTAAAGAGCAAAAAATTGTTTTAGAAGATTTGAAAGCCGGTAAGGTCGATATTATTATTGGCACCCATAAATTAATCCAAAAAGATGTCGCTTATCAAGAACTTGGTCTGATTATTATTGATGAAGAGCACCGTTTTGGTGTTAGACAAAAAGAACAACTTAAAAAAATGCGGGCCGAAGTCGATGTCATGACCATGACCGCGACCCCTATTCCGCGTACTTTAAATATGGCGATGAATGACTTACGTGATTTATCCATTATTGCCACACCACCGGCCAAGCGTTTAGCCGTGCAGACCTTTGTACAGGAGTGGAACGAGGATGTCGTGCGCGAAGCTTCTTTACGTGAAATCCGTCGTGGTGGACAGGTTTATATCCTCTATAACCAAGTTGATAAAATTGAGCAGATGGTCGAGACCATTCAAGAACTCATCCCAGAAGCGAAAGTTACTTTTGCACACGGCCAAATGAATGAACGTGATCTTGAATCGGTGATGGAGGACTTCTATCACCGCCGCTACAATATTTTAGTCTGTACCACCATTATTGAAACAGGCATTGATATCCCGACTGCGAATACTATTCTGATTAATCGAGCCGATAAGTTTGGCTTGGCGCAATTGCATCAATTACGCGGTCGTGTCGGCCGCTCACATCACCGTGCTTACGCTTATCTATTTACCGGTGGTAAATCGACTATCTCTAAAGATGCCGAGAAACGCCTGGCCGCGATTGCCAAACACAATACCTTAGGGGCCGGGTTTATCCTTGCCAGCCACGATTTAGAAATCCGTGGCGCTGGCGAATTATTGGGTGACGGCCAATCAGGTCAAATACAAGAGATTGGTTTTGGTCTGTACAGTGAACTACTGGAACGTGCTGTTAAAGCCTTGAAATCCGGCAAACACCCAGAACTCAATACAACCTTGCATACCGGCAGTGAAGTCGATTTGAGTGTTCCAGCACTGATTCCCGAAGACTACCTACCAGATGTCCATACGCGATTGGTTTTCTATAAACGCATTGCCAGTGCGGATGATAAAACCAGTTTAAGAGAGCTTGAGGTAGAGATGATCGATCGCTTCGGTTTACTGCCCGACCAGGTTAAAAACTTACTGGTGGTCACGCAGATTAAATTATTGATTGAGCCAATGGGCATCATTAAACTCGATGCCTCGGATTCGATGGTTCGCTTACAGTTTAATCAACAGCCAGACATTGATCCCATGAAACTTATTAAGCTCATTCAAGGTCAACCTAAGCAATATCAATTAAAAGGCCAAACGGAATTGAAATTTTTCGATACAATGCCTGAATTATCTCAAAGAATCGCCGCGATTGAACTGATGGTGAGAAGTATTAAAATAGGTTAGATTATGTTTATGATCTCAACTGATTTAAATGAACAATTGTCGTAATAGAAAAGGTTATGAAGCACGTTATGAAACACGTTATTAATTTTACACTGACCGCAATCTTCGTCTATGCGAACGATGCCTTAAAAAGCACACGCAAGATCTTCTTAACCAATACCTTTAAAGGCCTACTGTTAAGCGCAGGTCTTGTCGGGTTTAGTGGCACACTACATGCCGAAGAAGTGCCACGCTATACGGTGGAAGTGATTGTCTTTGAAAACTATGCATTACGTGGTTGGACAGAAGAGCACTGGCCTGATGAAATTGAGTTACCAATAACCAAAGACAGTACTTCAATATTCACAACTGGAAAGCGTCCATTATTTATTGAACATGCCAAAACGTCGCTGGATACGGTGGCTAAAAAAATCAGCAAAAATTACAGGGTTTTATTCCATAGAGCTTGGATACAAAATGCGATTGATACCAAGAATGCGCCCACTACACTGATTGAAAATACCCAAGAAGGCGGCACCCAAATAGTTGGGACGATCAAACTGTACAAAACACGTTTTGCCCACGTTGAAGTCGATTTGGAATTTGAAAAAGCTATTCCAGCCAAAATTCGTGAAGCGTTTGCCGAAAATCAACAACTGGCCTTAGAAGACTTACCGAGCCATTGGCGTTTTAATTTAAAAGAGGCCCGTAAGATCAAAGAAGGTGAACTACACTACATTGATCACCCTTTATTTGGGGTGTTAGTCAAAGTGCATAAAAACGATTAAAATCAGAAAGGCTTACGCGCGTTTAGCTTATGTTCTGCGCCTATGACTCTTAACTACTCCCCGATGGATCAAGCCCATTTTAATATGACCTTCTTGACTCTTCTTTTAAAAAGCAAGTCGATCTTCTAGCTTTTCTAGTGCCATTAATGCACAAGCCTCATCTTTTTCACCCCCAGGTGCTCCGCTGACACCAATGGCACCAATTCGACGACCACCACTGATAATAGGGACGCCGCCCACCAGCATTAAAATGCCCTTAACATGATTCAATTCAGGACGAATATCACTGCGTTGAGATCTAAAGTCCCCCGACTTTAAGCCTGACATAATGGTGGCATTGGCTTTTTCTTCAGCTATTTGCAATGTAAATTTTGAGGCAAAATCATCGCGTAAAGCGACTCTTTGGTTGCCATGTTTATCAACCACTACCGCGCTGACAGAATACCCTTTGTCACGACACGCTAAAATAGCCTCTGTAGCCAAATCTCTGGCGAGTGTCATACCGATGTTCTTTTCATCCAAAACATCCTCTGCATGGCTGTTTGAGATAGGCAGCAAAAATACAAGGCTGCACAAACCTAAGCCGATTTTTTGTAACATGAAATCTCTCCTATAAATAGAATGAATACGCCCTAATTTTAAGACGAATCGGCTGATAACACCAAACTTTTAACGGTTGGATATTTGCACCAGACACAATAGCACCTTAATCGTGATAATGAGCCGTTTAAAAGGGGGGAACTTTAAAAAGAGGAAACATTTAAAACGACCAGGCCTGGTCGTTTTAAAAAAGGTAAAGTTAGCGTAATTTAGCCTAATTTTACGATTATTATGGTCAAACTTAGAAAGGTTTTACAACTACTAAAATCAAGATAATAATCGTTAATAGTAATGGAATTTCATTCGCCCAACGGTAGTAAATTCCGCTGTGGTTTAAATATCCTTCTTGCATCTCTTTCATACGACGTTTAGTCCATAGATGGTACACCAGCATTAAGACTACAAAAAACACTTTAGCATGTATCCAACCGGTTGCTGTTGGGAAGTAAGCCAGCCATAGCCAGATGCCTGACCCAATTGCGAGCATCATCATAATGGTCATAAACTTATACAATTTCTTTGCCATCACGGCTAAACGTGTGACATCTTGACCTGCTTCTTTGCCTTCTACAAAATGTACAAAGATGCGTGGCAGATAAAAAATACCCGCCATCCATGACATCATAAATAAGATATGAAATGTTTTTAACCAAAGCATGCTGTTTTCTCCAAATGAAATGACTGCAAAAGGTGCAGAAACCTGCGTGACTCTGTATCATATCTATTTTGAAAATAATTAAAACTCTAAACTAGGAATTCAACATGAAAATTGAAAATAACAAAGTTGCGTTAATTGAATATACCTTAACGGATAACGAAGGTGAGCAGATTGATGCTTCTAATGGTAACCCATTAGCCTATTTACACGGGCACGGCAACTTAATCCCTGGATTAGAAAAACAACTTGAAGGTAAAACGGTTGGTGATAAGTTCACCGCAAAGATTGCAGCCGCAGATGCTTATGGTGAGCGTGCTGATGCATTAGTACAGACCGTTGGTAAAGAGATGTTTCAAGGCGTTGAAGAGCTTGAAGTAGGCATGCGTTTTGAAGCACAATCTGAGCAAGGTATGCACTCAGTAGAAGTCACCGCGGTCGAAGGTGACCAAGTAACGGTTGATGGTAACCACCCTCTTGCGGGTCTTGAGTTAACATTTGACGTTGAAGTAACGGGTGTGCGTGAATCCACGGCAGAAGAAGCTGAACACGGCCATGCTCATGGTGCGGGTGGTCATCACCACGACTAAGTCTTAAATAAGGCTTAATTTCTAGTGGCTCTAATTTTAAAATTGGAGCCATATAAGTTACATAAACCATACCAGCTCCACTTTTATCTCCCCTCATTTAGTGTGCCCTCCAAACTAACTATTCTTCCAGGTATTTTCATCAGAAAATTGTCCACGTAAAGGCATAATCCATATTTGATATAAGGATGTGAACAACATCACCGTGGCTGCTAGACTGTAACCAAATCCACCGATAATAACCAGATAGGCGAAGCCCGGATTGATTTTAGTTAACCACCAAGACGCGATATCTAGGATTAAAAAAGCAAAAGGTACGATAATCAATAAAGCTTTAACCCATTTCTTAAAACCAACGGCCATTGAAAAAATCAAACCGATAAAGAAAAAGATAAAAGCAATTCCAAATAGATGAATATGTGAAACACGCGTCAACGAGCTAATCTCAGCGCCTTCATCAATATGAGCAACTTCTTGCATCGTTGTATAATTTGTTAAGTTTGGTAGGCTCGACATGTGTCTATCCGTATGACACACAGCACATTTGGCCATTACAATCGGTTTAATTTTCGGTTCCCACTGTTCTTTTGGCGCACCCTCTCTAGCCCACTTAATCATCGTTAAATTTTCTTCTGGCGTAGCCTTCCCTTTCATGGAACCGTTCAGCTTACTTTCTAACTTAGAACCCTCTCTATTGCCATAATAACTGTAAACAATGTCATCAACCGATAAACCAAGTTTGCCATCAGCCATACCATGAGTCAGCATAATTTGTGCGCCAGCCATCAATAAACCTAGACCAGTCACTAAAATATAGCCTGTAAAAAGAGCCTTAACCGATAGAGAAAGACTGGGCAGGTTTAACCAAGATGATTCCTTCATAACAACTCCTTTCAGTGAAAGACTGATAACGACAATAGACAATCTTTTTTATAAATCCTAATAACATAATGAGTATTAAGCCTTAACGATAGTTTGCATAAATATCAGTAACCAACGCCATTGAGAGTTAACCACTTGAATAAACGGGTATTTAGGAGCCATCAACGACAAATTGATGAAACCACTTATCAGTGAAGTGCTTATGGAACATCGTGGCTTAGCAGCCATTAATAGCCACTAGATTGAGAAAAAAAGCTAAGGTTTAGAGATTAAAAAGTCCTCATAGTCCAAGTTGCCTGTATCCACTACCACTGGAATCGCCAGCAGTCCAATACCAGCGGCCTTGACACTTTGCGGCTTGCCTGAAATTAAAGGGTGCCAATTCGGTAAACTTTGCCCACGGTACAAGACTCGGTAAGCACAAGTATCTGGTAACCAATCAAATTCAGCAACACGTTCTTTAGTGAGTTGCACACAGGTCGGTACATTGGTGGATCTATTCGCATAATCACTGCACTGGCCGGTTGCCAAGTCTGAATAAGCACAGACCACACCTGTATAGACGATCTCGTCGGTTTCATCATCTTGTAACTTAGTTAAGCAGCACAAACCACAGCCATCGCAGACGGATTCCCACTCTTTTTGGGTCATTTCATCTAGACTTTTGGTCTCCCAAAAAGGGAGTGAAGGGTCGGACAGGTTCATTATTTAAATACTCGTGTCATTAAGGTTAAAAAATAAGGGAATGATAAGCTATTTTTAGCGCCCTCTTATCTGTGGATGATTAAAAGTGATCCCAAGGACTTTCCCAACGGGTTATCAATTGCTTACTCGCGGGCTTGAGAAAAACCTCGCCAGCTTGCGGTGCCTGTAAAAATTGATAGACCTGATCATAAAGCGTGAATTGTATCGCAAAAGCATGTAAGTATCCCCTATCCGCCAACTTAGCCTCATGGGCGTCACTGTAACGAACATCTCCGAGGATAGGTGCACTAATACTTTTTAGGGCGACTCTTATTTGATGGGTTTTACCCGTCATTGGTTTCACCAAATAAAGTCGTAAACCCGGTTCTATCGACTGACTGATAAACTGGGTTTTGGCTGGGCTCACTTTAGAGTTACTCAGCTTCCAGTTACCTCGGCGTGCCGGTAACATGTCGCCGATCACCCAGCCTTGTTTCTTTTTCGGTTTTTTGTCAGAGACGGCTAAATAAAACTTCTGAACAAGATGTTGTTCAAACATCACCTGAAAAGCTTGCGCCGTTTTTTTATTCAAGGCAAAAATAACTAAACCGGAGGTCATTTTATCCAAACGATGCACGGGATATAACTCCTCGACGTCTAAATCCTGCTTAACCAAAACAACCAGGCCTGGTGAGTCTTCGGAATGGAAATTTAAACCTGCCGGTTTACTCACCACCACAAAATCTGTATTTTGAAAGACCACTTCACTGTTTAATGAACTCTCTTTCACAAACGTTTCTCACACAATATAAAGTCACTCTCTGTCATAACCACCCCATTCACTAAAAGTTCTAACTTATGTTTACCAGTACAATACGTTCTGGTAGAAATTGCTTTAAAATCATGTCGTTTATAAACATTCTTAATAGCTGTTATTGCAATAAATTCACTTATTTTAAACACCTTTCGATAAGGGGAGCTTTGTTTTCTCACAAAACTAATGGCGTATTCAAGACGTACTTTTTGACCAATCAATTTTTCTAAATTAAGAGTGGCTTCAAACCCTATCTTTTGCCCCATCATCACTTCAGAATCAACCGCCCAACTCTCTATCTTGACCCCATTCGGTTTTTGATACCCTATTAGACTTAGTGCTCTTGCATCACCCTGTTTTAATAAAGTGCGCAAACCATGTTTAATAACCCAATCCGTCTCGACACTTTGTCCATACCATTGGGTACACCAATCCAAAACCCATCCTGGATGGTCTTTAGAGATATCATTTAAATTATTAGCCACACTTTTGCGGACATACAGACTTTCATCACTGCGTAAGGCATCTAATATTGGACGTAAAGGGTCTGGATGAACTTTCAGTGCCACTAAAGCACGCCCCCAAGGTAATCTCGGTCGACTGCCTTCACTGGCAAGGCGACGAACATGCGCATTTGAATGCTGTGTCCACTGCAACATCAAACCCAATACAGAGGATTGATTATTTTCAATAAAGGGACGAATGGCAAACTCAGAGCTACTGCCTTGCGTTAAACGCATTAGGGCAGCCAATGACTCTTCTGGTGCATCCAAACCATACCGTTCAATAAAGTCAGGAAACACCAAATGGGGTAATCCAGAAAAGGTTTTGGCGATCGCTTCTAAAAGAGGTAATGCATCGTTGTACTCTACCGGGAGTACCTCTGATAAGCAGAGTGTAATATGACGAATACGTTGCTTTAGAACCAGTTCATCCCAAATTTCAGACATGATTTTTTCTCGGAAGTCATCCGCATCAAAATCAATCCTCTGTTCTTGCAAAGCAAGAATAAGTTTTTCCAACCACACCCTGTCAAAAACCAATCTTAATGCGATCGCCACAATAAAAATTCCCTTACTATACAATTAGTTATAAAATAAAACAAAAACTGGCATTAAAGTTGATATAACCTTCATGACTTTATTAAAAACAGCCTTAAAGCGTCAAAAATTTGTCACTTTAAAGATTACGACCCAGGAGACAACCATGACTCAGATGAATACTACTCAGAAAGTTCAAACTTGTTTAGAGTTTATTGATAATCGCTTAGAAACCACTTCTGAGCAAACCATACACATTGCAGAAATGATCATAAACGACATCAAAAACCTAACGGTAGGATATCAAGAGGCCTTACAAGCTGGCAGTATGCAATCACACTCAGAGCTGGTGCGTGATACGCAAATGAACTGGGTTAACCAATTACACGATATTATACTCGAACAAACTAACCGAGATTTAAATGGTCAAGTCATTCAAGCCTTACAAAAATTTGCGAGCAAACTGAATGAACAGCAGGTGAAATATGCTGACTTTGAATTACCAAGCATCGTTGCACGTGAAAATGCGGATGAACATGAATATTTAAGTCAGGCTGAAATTGACATATTAATGGGCCAGCAATGTTTATTTAATGACAATATGCGCCATTAAACAAGTTTAAGAATATTTAAAAAATATAGACCGTTTTACCATAGCCTCTAACCCTCTTTTGAGGGTTTTTCATTCTCCCTAGCTTAGGCATTCACTCCCATTTAAAACCCATCTGAACATAATTCATGTAAAACCCCGTCATTTTTTAGACCCTCGTTCATCCAATCTTAGTCATATACAATCAATCACCGATGTACAATATTAAAAAGCGTATTCATCCGCCCTTAATCACGTCTTTTGGTTACGATAGACGCCTAACATTTTGTATTCAAGTAGACATATTTAGGCATATTGGCCCAAGCTTTAATGCCCTTTGGAACGGTTATATTTAAACAGATATGACTTTTTAAACTGATTCAATCAATGAGAAACCATGCAAAAACACACCTTGGACATTAAGGTTCACAGTCAAATATCTGAAATTTCTGCAACAGATTGGAATGCTTTATTAAAGGATGACAACCCTTTTATACGCCATGAATTTCTTCACGCTTTAGAACAACATCAATGCGTCTCTGCCAAGTTTGGCTGGATTCCAAAGCATCTCGGGATGTATGAAAATGGCTCCTTGATTGCTGCCATGCCACTGTATGAAAAACACAACAATTATGGTGAATTTGTATTTGACCAGGCCTGGTCAAATGCTTGGCAACAAGTGGGGTTGGAGTATTATCCAAAGTTAGTATCAGCCGCCCCCTACACCCCCGCTTTAGGAGATCGTTTATTGATCTCTAGCGACTTGGATAAACCTAGACAAGCCTTGATTCAAGGCCAACTTATCGAAGCCGTACAAGAGCTGTGTTTCGAACAGGCGTTTAGTGGTGCCCATATTTTGTTTCCCAATAAAGCCCAACAGACCTGGTTAGTAGAACAACCTGAGTGGCTGCATCGGCATGACTGCCAGTTCCATTGGTTTAATCAAAACTACCAAAACTTCGATGATTTCTTAGCCACTCTAAGTGCCAAAAAGCGTAAAAATATCAAACAAGAACGTAAATCCGTTTTAAACGCGGGCATTACTTTTAGAGTACTTAATGGTCACACTGCAACCGAACAGGATTGGCAACAGCTTGCAATCTTCTATCAAAAAACCTTTATTGAAAAGTGGAGTACACCCACCTTAAATATCGATTTCTTTAAGGCTGTTGCCCAAGCATTGCCTACCCAAATTGTTTTAGTCTTAGCAGACCTAAACCACCAGTGTATTGCAGGTTCTTTAATGTTCCGTTCAGAAACCCATCTGTATGGTCGTCACTGGGGTTGTCTTCAAGAGGTTAAGAACTTGCATTTTGAAGCCTGCTTCTATCAAGGCATTGAGTATGCGATTGAAAATGGTTTGCAGGTATTTGAACCGGGTGCGGGAGGCGAACATAAGATTGCCCGAGGATTTGTGCCGGTCAACATGCAATCGTCGCACTGGCTAAGAGTCAATCCATTTCCAGAAGGCATTGAACGTTTTATCTTGGAAGAAAAGCAGGCGGTTGAAGAGTATGCGGCAGACTGTTTAAAACACGCCCCCTACAAAGAGATAGACTGCTTTTACGAGTAGTCATCCCTCCGAAGAGCAATTGATCGTCTAAAACGTCTCTTCGCGTATCAGGTTTTATAAATGTAAGAGCAACAAAGTCCAGCTGTTAAAAATCCCCTCCTCACATTAAGTACCAATTTATGAATCATCCACCCTCAATTTATGTAGATTGATGCCAAAAAGGAGAATCAATGGTCGGGGTACTTGGACTGGCAGCTGTCCGTTCTGCCATAGGCCCGGCTAAGTAGGCGGAGCGCCCAGCCTCAATCGCTTTAGAGAAAGCTAACCCCATTAACAGAGGGTATTTCGCTTTCGCGACTGCGGTATTCAACAATACGGCATCCATGCCCATCTCTAAAGATTGGCTAGCATGTGATGGTAAGCCAATCCCTGAATCGACAATCATGGTCACATCCGGAAAGCGATCACGTAAGGCTTGCAAGGCATACGGGTTCAAAATGCCTTTGCCGGTGCCGATCGGTGAACCCCAGGGCATTAATACCTCACACCCTAGCTCAACCAGGTGACGGGCAATCACGAGATCATCGGTACAGTAAGGCAATACTTTAAAACCTTCACTTAAAAGAATCTCCGCGGCTTTAACCAAAGCAATCGGATCTGGTTGCAGATTGTAGTCATCGCCGACTAACTCTAATTTAATCCAATCCGTTTGAAACAATTCCCGACTCATGCGCGCCATATTGACAGCATCGTTCACGGAATGGCAACCTGCGGTATTGGGTAATAAAAGCAGTCCTAATGATTGAATCGACTCCCAGAAAGCTTGCCCACCTGATGCCTGTGGATTTTGGCGACTCAATGAAAGCGTAACCACCTCTGCTCCTGAGGTTCGAATCGCCTGCTGCATGACATAGGGCGAAGGGTACATTGAACTGCCTATCAATAAACGGCTATTGAGTTTTGTGCCATAAATATTTAATCTGTTTTTACTGCTGTGTTCATTACTCATAGGTTCTTCTTCTGTTGCCTAGTGTTTGTTGCTACCATGAAGTCACCCCCCTTGAATAGCAGAGATGACTTCCACTCGATCATCTTGCGTCAAAACAAAATGATTATGTTGTGACAATGGCAAGAAAGTATCATTCACCAAAATAGCGTACGGAGGCTTAGCGCCAAACAGCTTCGCGGCCTCATGAATCGTGCTGCTTTCAGCAACTTCGTGCGCTTCATTGTTAATAAAAATAATCACCCATCACCTCCTTGGCTTAACGCTATGATTTTCAACCAGCTTAGGCATTATCTGAGTGAAACTTTCCTCATCGGTACTACCTTTTAGGATCGTTAGACATTGTTGCAACATAACAGGCGCTAATAAATAACCGTGCCTGAATAAGCCATTGATCGAAACAAGCCTCTCTTTAATGATAATCTTAGGTTCGTTATCCAAATAAGCCGGACGGAGTCCAGATTCAATACCCAGAATTTCCGCTTCGGCAAAACCACTGTGAACGCTAAAGCAAGCTGACAATAGCTCAAGTGTTGAACGCACCGTAGGATTGCGGGTATCTTCTGATTCAATTTGAGTGGCGCCCACCACAAATAAGCCATCGCTTTTAGGCGCAATATAAATAGGATATCGGGGATGCATCAAACGAACAGGTCTGGTTAAATGCACACCAGGCGCTCTTATTCTCACGACCTCTCCTCTCACGCCCCTTAACATTTTTGTGCTAGAGGCAATATTGGAAGCCATATCGCAAGCGTCAGCCTTTAAAGCTTCATCTGCTTGTGCGCCCAAACCACGACAATCCAATACCCAGTCAAACTGGTTATGGGAATTGGAACGGCTATTGCAATGAATAGACTCATTCAAAAAGCTTTCCAGTGGCTCGCCAGCAACTTGAAAACCGCTCGATGTAGATTCGATAGCCATATGGTCAAACCAGAAAACATCGCTGTTATTCAAGGTTGATGCCATGGCATTGAGCAGCTGTCGATTATCCAATTGGCCTTCATTCGGTAGGTATAAACCTGATTTTAAATGTGGGTTTAATCCAGGTTCCATCTGCTCCATTTCGGCGTCGGAAACGACTTTATAATCAGAGCTTTTTAAGCGGGATTTAAACTGTTTTAAATCACTCTTATCCTGCTCAAAAGCCACGATTAAACTGCCTTTTTGTTGGAAGAAAACCGGCGTATCAAGTCTCTTTAAAAAGCCAGGCCATAACGCCAAGGCCATTTCACCCAATTGCATTATTTCTCGAGAACAATCGGCAGATTCTGCTAAAGGTGCCAACATAGCGGCGGCCAAATAAGCTGCACTCTGCTGACCCTCTTTAGAGTCTTTATCAAACAAAAAAACCTGATAATCTTCCATTAAAGAGATGGCCAGCATTCTGCCCATCAGCCCTGCGCCCAAGATGGCTATCGGAGGTTTGTTTTGGCCCTGGTTTGCCTCTTGAGTTGGACGCTCTGCAAAACTGGGCTTGCCTGATTCAAGCATCGCCAATTCAGACTTCCTTTTGATATATTTCGCTGCCCGAAGCTCTAAATTCCTTTGATTTTTCAATCATGCCTTCTTTAATGCTGTCCAATGAAATTTCAGTAATCTGTCCGACTAAAGCTTTAGCGGTTTCTTGCGCTGCCGCATATTCACGGACTTCATGGGAAATTTTCATCGAACAGAATTTGGGTCCACACATGGAACAGAAATGGGCGACCTTACCGGACTCTTGCGGAATGGTTTCATCGTGATAAGCGCGTGCGCGTTCTGGATCAAGTCCCAAGTTAAACTGGTCTTCCCAACGGAATTCAAAACGGGCTTTCGATAAAGCATTGTCGCGAATCTGCGCACCGGGATGGCCTTTTGCTAAATCGCCTGCATGCGCGGCAATCTTATAGGTCATCAAACCTTCTTTGACATCCTCTTTGTTCGGCAGACCTAAGTGCTCCTTCGGTGTGACATAACACAACATAGCGCAACCATACCAACCGATATTGGCCGCACCAATTCCAGATGTAATGTGATCATAACCCGGTGCAATATCCGTGGTTAAAGGCCCTAACGTATAAAAAGGCGCTTCCCCGCAGACATCAAGTTGTTTTTCAACATTCTCTTTGATCATATGCAGAGGAATGTGACCCGGGCCTTCGATAATGACTTGGATATCATGTTTCCAGGCAATCTTAGTCAACTCACCTAAGGTTTCTAGTTCTGCAAACTGTGCTTCATCATTCGCATCAGCAACCGAACCTGGACGCAGACCATCCCCTAATGAGAAGGTGACATCATAGGCTTTCATGATTTCGCAAATATCTTCAAAATGGGTATACAGAAAGCTTTCTTCGTGATGTGCTAAGCACCATTTCGCCATAATAGACCCACCACGCGAGACAATACCGGTAACACGTTTCGCGGTCATCGGCACATAACGCAGTAAAACCCCGGCATGGATTGTGAAGTAATCGACGCCCTGCTCTGCTTGCTCGATGAGGGTATCGCGAAAGACTTCCCATGTTAAATCTTCAGCGACGCCGTTAACTTTCTCAAGTGCTTGATAGATTGGCACTGTGCCGATTGGCACAGGTGAGTTACGCATAATCCATTCACGAGTTTCATGAATATTACGCCCTGTAGACAGATCCATAACGGTATCCGCGCCCCACTTAGTTGACCAGACCAGCTTCTCGACTTCTTCTGGAATCGACGAACCCACAGAGGAGTTACCAATATTGGCATTTACCTTAATTAAAAAGTTGCGCCCGATTATCATCGGTTCACTTTCAGGGTGATTGATATTACAAGGAATCACCGCGCGGCCACGTGCAACTTCATCGCGCACAAACTCAGGCGTGATCTCTTTAGGTAAAGCGGCACCAAAAGACTCTCCAACATGTTGCTGAGTCAGAGATTCATCACGTAATTCTGCTCGTTGCATGTTTTCACGAATAGCGATGTATTCCATCTCAGGCGTGATAATACCTTGGCGAGCATAGTGCATTTGGGTAACGTTCTTACCTGCTAATGCGCGTTTGACCGTGGGTAAATTTTCAAAACGGATGTGATTCAGACCTTCCTTTACCAGACGTTCTTGGGTAAATTTTGACGTCACTGAATGTAAAGTTTCCGTATCGCCACGGCTTTCAATCCAAGATTTTCTGAGCTGCGGAAGACCTTTATAGACATCAATTTCAATCTTTGGATCGGTATAAGCACCTGAGGTATCGTAGACGTGAATCGGTTCATTCGGCTCTACTATTGGATTGTCTTCGCTGCCACTGACAAAGGTATCGGTGACGGCAATTTGGCGCATACCGACTTTTATATCGTGGGTTTTACCCGAAACATAGATCTTTTTGGAATTTGGAAATGATTGACCTGAAACGTTTTGAATAAACGCTTCTGCCGACGCACGTCTTTCACGGCGATCGGTGCTTTTGCGATCAGTTGAGTGAGTGTTTGTTTGATTGGTATTCATGGCTCTGCCTTTTTAAAAGAATTAAAAATAGGCGAAGCTCTTAGACGATGTAGAAAACAGATGAAATTAAATGCGTGCTATAACGGAATTTTACAAGGATTCAGGGAGAGGCTTTAGTCATGCAAATAGGGAACTTGGCATGGACTGTCAATCACTTCATCATCATGAGACCCTTTCACGAGATCATAAACGGATAAAAATGGCTAAAATATTACTGATTTTCGTTGAAAAACTTGTCAATAGCTAGCTATTAACTGCATTTCCCGCCTTAATCAGTAAAATTTTATCTCATTTCTTTCTCGTCCCTGACTCGTGCAAAGATCTCAGTGTAAATAACGTTGCAGCAATCATGAAATTTAAGAATAAATATCTGATTGTTCCCTCCGCTGGTACTAACCAGTTCAGGTTCTACGGATCCCGCTTTCGCGATCTCAGCCTAAAGGCACTCCGACAAAATTTGAATTCAAGTATACCCCAAAAATTTGCAAATACAAGCGCAATAGCCTCTCGCCATAACTCACAATACCCTAGCAAACTGGTACAATGACCCGTTCATTAAATGGCTACTTCTGTCCGATAGATAGACCGGCCAGACGGTACCCGTCAGAATGGGTAACGAATTTAATGATGAACTCCAACCCAAATCACCCAAGAAAATCGCAGAGAAAATTCATGTTTAAAATAGAGACCATTGATCCTAAAGTTTATAGAAAAAAAACCCGTAACGCCACGCTGATTATCATGCTCATGTTTATAATCATCGGCTTTGGAACGGCCCATTTGGCCGTAACGACCTTAGGCGAATATTCAAACAACAAACTGATATTGAACCTATTGGGGGCGTTTGTTGGATTAATGATTACCGGTTTAATCGTCAAAACCTGGTTTGCGGATAAGGATTGGATGAAAGAATCGATGTATTCATGGCGCTTAAAAAGAAACTTGATGCACGTTACGAATGTCCTGCAAAAAGTCAAAGATCAAGTTGATGAAAATGATGCTCACTCCCTAAAAATTCTACGCTTTTATCATTTGGGGCTGGAACAGATGCATCAACTTGAAGACAATAACCATGCTCTGATTGATTTGGGGGCTGAAAAATGTGCATTAGAAGTCAAAATGACGGAGCTAGGACAAGACCTAAATCAAACTGAGTTTGATCCGCAGTGGATCCAAAGATACAAAGCGGATTAAGCTCAACAAAACAGACTGGTTGAGATGCCTTAAAGTGCGACTACAGTGCTTTAATCCTCTTTTCGATACGGGGTACCGAAATCGGCATTAGGGTTTTCATCGGCTGTGCAAACAGTGACAACCTTAATTCCTCAATCAACCACCGGATTTCGACCAGGCCTGGTAGGTTTTGATAAGCGGATTCTTGTGCCAAAGCTTGATAAGCCTTTAATACCGGTTGAATCTGCCGAATCGACAATTGATCTTTACTCGGGTCTTGCTCTATCTTCTCCAAACGCACCTCCAAGCCTTTCAAGTAACGGCTGATTTGCTTGAACCACTCTTCTGGCGTATTCCGGACAAAATCTTTGGAGATTAGAGCATCTAACTGTTGTTGAATATCCGTTATAGAAGCCAACCAACGTGGATTAACACGCCCTCTTACCCGCTTGGCAATGACCTGATGTTGGATAAAAATCGCATTGACCTGCACGGCAACCGCTTGCGCAGACTCAATCCAATGCAGACGTACGTTTTCCAATGTGGCTTTATAATCCGCTTGACGACGTACTGTTTCAGGATATGGCACTAACTGCTGTAACGCACGATCAATCACCTGTTGGGTTAAGTCCTGACAAGTTCCGTAAGGTGCATAACATAAGCAAGCCTTTTGCAAAGGTAGCTTCTTTTGCAGATACCTGAGTTTATCGGCCAATTCCGTGCGAATCAAAAACAACACGGCTTCAGCATGCGCTTCTAAGGCCTCCACTTCATCCCCCATTAACTCCAAGCTAAGCTTCTCGTCCTGATACTGTAAAGCGGGATAAGCCACCATTTCGACGCCATGGCTTTTAATGGTTTGTGAAGACTCCAAATCGCCAAAATTCCATTCGGTAACAAGCGTACTGCTCTGTTTTTTGCGAGATTGATGTTGCTGGATTTTGGCATCGACCAAATGTTGATACTGAGATTTTAAGTGGCTAAGACTGGCATCTTCTGCAATCACCTTGCCTTTGTCATCTTCTAAAACAAAAAATGGTAACAGGTGATCTGGTAACGCAATTGCTTCAAAATCTGAATCAGACACTTTGAGATTACCACGGCGATTGAGTGCCCAAATCAATTGATTGAGATAAGACTCTTTACGGCCACTTTTAACGGTTTTTTCAGGCGACATTTCAGACAAAACTAACGCTGCATAATGCGGAGCAGGTATAAACTGCTTTCTAAGTTGTTTCGGTAATGCTTTGATATAAAAAGAAGTCTTTTCTTTTAACAGACCTGGAGTTAGCCATTCAAAATCACTTTCTTGGAGTAAATTCAGACTCGACAAAGGAACATGATAAATCAAACCATCACGCTTTTTACCCGGTTCAAAATGGTAATCCACCGCAAAATTCAATTGATTAGAAAGCTGTATTTGATCCGGATACTCTTTAAGGAAATCGGCATTAGTTTCCTGTTTCATCAAGTCATTTTCAGTTAAGAAAAGTGCCTCTAATTTCTCAGGAGCCTCTCGCAAAGATTTCTTAACCCACTTGTCTAACGCAGGCTGGCTGAAGATATGTTTAGGAATACGCTCATCATAGAATTGATAAAGCACCTCATCATCTACCAGAAAATCCGGACGACGCAATTTGTGCTCAAGCTTCTCTATTTTCTCAATCAAGGCTTGGTTATGCTTAAAAAAGGCCGCACGCGTTAATAACTCGCCCTCCACCAAACCATGACGAATGAAAAGCTTATGTGCTTCAACCGGATTAATGGGGCCGTAATTACAGTGACGTCGATTGACGATCGGTAAACCGTACAGCGTAATGGATTCATAAGCACCCACTTGACCGTTTTTCTTTTGCCAATGCGGATCAGTGTAGTTATGTTTTATTAAATGCTTAGCAAGGCTTTCTATCCATTGGATATCGATGGCGGCATTGTTGCGCGCGTAGAGTTTTGTGGTTTCGACCAACTCGCCTGCCAACAGCCACTTTGGTTTACGCTTATAAAGACTGGAACTAGGATGGATAAACAGTTTGGTATTACGTGCACCGATATAAGACTTATCATCGTCACGCAATGCCACATTACCCAGTAGACCGGCCAATAAGGATTTATGTACAGCTACACTGTGCAAATCGCTAAGGCGTTCTCTGACGACATTGCCTTCTGTGACCTCTTCAAACAGGTGTAGTTGGCCTACACGCAACCCGATACGCTTAAGACTCTGCTCAATCTGCATCGTCAACTCATGCCACTCTTTCATCCGCATATAAGAGAGGAAGTTGGTTTTGCATAATTTGCGTAATTTATTTTCTGAAAGGTGGCGGCGTTGATGTTCATAAAACTGCCATAGATTTAAAAAGAATAAGAAATCAGAACGCTCATCTTCAAAGGGTTTATGGGCAACTCTTGCGGCCTGCATGGTGGTTTGATTGATATCACGTGGATCTTGAATACTTAATGCTGAAGCGATGACGATCAACTCCGCCAATACACCATTTTTATCCGCTTCAACCACCATTTTGGCGACACTAGGATCGACTGGTAGTTTGGCGATCTGGCGGCCTTCTGCCGTTAAGCGGCGTTGATCATCCAAAGCCCCTAACTCATGTAACTGACGATAACCGTCATTCACCGATTTATCGGCAGGCGCCTCAATAAACGGAAAGTGCTTCACATCGCCTAAAGACAGTTGCGCCATCGTCAGAATGACGGAAGATAAAGAGGTACGATGAATTTCAGGATCGGTAAATTCGGGGCGTGAGTTAAAACTGGCTTCATCGTATAGGCGAATACAAATCCCGGCACTGACACGTCCACAACGACCTTTACGTTGATTAGCAGAGGCTTGCGATATTTTCTCAATTGGCAAACGTTGTACCTTGTTACGCACACTGTAGCGACTGATTCTCACCAGGCCTGGGTCAACCACATATTTAATACCCGGCACGGTTAACGACGTTTCGGCCACATTTGTACTGAGAATAATGCGGCGTTTTTGTGAGGTTTTAAAGATCTTTTGTTGTTCGGTCATCGACAAACGGGCATACAAAGGGATGACTTCGGTATTTTTTAGATTACGTTTACGCAGTACCTCGGCGGTTTCTTTAATATCACGCTCACCCACTTGAAACACCAATACGTCACCAAATGGATCTTCTAGCGCCAACTCGTCAATTGCATCTGCAATACCGGTGGTCATGTCCTGCTCAATCTCATTGCCTGCATCGTCTTCATAAGATGACAGTGGGCGATAACGTAATTCAACGGGATAGGTACGTCCTGAGACTTCAACCACGGGTGGACGCTTACCATTCAACGTAAAGTGGTCGGCAAATCGCTGGGTGTCAATGGTTGCCGAGGTGATAATGACCTTGAAATCAGGGCGTTTCAATAATAGCTGTTTAAGAATACCCAATAAGAAATCAATATTGATGCTGCGCTCATGCGCTTCATCGATAATAATGGTGTCATATTGCAAAAGCATTTGATCATTCTGAATTTCAGCCAGTAGAATCCCATCGGTCATGACTTTAATCAAACTGTGCGTTTTGACTAAATCTAAAAAACGCACCTGATAACCGACGATATCCCCAAGTTGCCCCCCTAACTCTTCGGCAATACGTTCGGAAACGCTACGCGCTGCCAATCGTCTTGGCTGGGTACAACCGATCCTGCCACGTACACCTAATCCAGCTTCTAAACAAATTTTAGGAATCTGTGTGGTTTTACCTGATCCAGTCTCCCCCGCGATTACCACCACCTGGTGGCCGCGAATAAGTTTGACCAGTTCCTCTTTTTTAGCGGCAACCGGTAAAGAATCATCGTATTCAATCTTAGGCACACTATTACGGCGTTTCTCGACCTGTTGGATAGAAGATTGAACTTGGTTCGCCCAGTTTAACCAGGCCTGGTCAGTTTCCTTGAGCGTCTTCAGGTCCAACCTGTTTAATGCATTTTGCAGGCGTGAACGATCTTTAATCAGACAGGTATCCAACAGATTGGATAATTCATTTTTTTGAACAGTAAAGGAAACTTCAGACATAGTTGACGGGGATACTTTTTACCAGGATAATGATGAGTTAAGGATTTGCTTATATCGAATGCTTAATGCATACGCATATTGCTCAAAATACTTCATGAAATACAATTGAAACGTATTATAGCAAACAAACCACAAGGCCCTTAATATGAAAATCCGTCAACTGTTTGATTATGACACCTGGACTTACACCTATTTAATTTGGGATGAAGCCACGATGGAGGCCGCCGTCATTGACTCCGTTTTAGAACGGGTTGAGCGTGACATGCAACATATCAAAGAGTTGGGCTTAAAGGTTAAATACCTTTTAGAAACCCATATTCATGCTGACCACATAACCGGTTCAGGCCCTATGCGTAAACAAACCAAGGCACAAATTGTCGTTCATAAAAATTCTGGCTCTGAATGTGCGGATATTCTAGCGGTTGAAGGCGACACTTTCAAACTGGGTCATCAAGAAATTAACGTTCTGCACACGCCAGGCCATACCAATAATGACATAACCTATCTAATTGAAGGCGCGGCATTTACCGGTGATACCTTAATGGTTCGAGATTGTGGACGTACGGATTTTCAACTCGGCAGTAACGAAAACCTGTTCCATTCGCTGACAGAGAAGCTTTTCACTCTCCCAGAAGAGACGATGGTCTTTCCGGCTCATGACTACAAAGGTTTTAGCCAATCGACTATTGGTGAGGAAAAGCAGTTCAATAGCCGAGTAGGTTCAGGTAAATCGTTCCAAGACTTCTCTACCGCCATGGACAATTTAAACCTACCCAACCCAAAACGTATCGACGTCGCCGTACCCGGTAATTTGCAGTGTGGAAACTTGGACGACTAATGGTCATCTAAGGCTTTAAAAGCCAGACACAAAAAAGCCTCATAAATTGAGGCTTTTTTGTGTCTGAAATCTAGATTTAACCTTTAAATAGGTTTGGGCTGAGTGCAGT
>Ga0307486_1001134_pt1 | contig 21280 bp, 20 predicted proteins | sample CBIW02metaG_FD_203663 | JGI IMG/M metagenome (GOLD analysis project Ga0307486, IMG submission 203663) | Sea-ice brine microbial communities from Beaufort Sea near Barrow, Alaska, United States - CBIW 0.2 | ecosystem: Environmental > Aquatic > Marine > Coastal | place: USA: Alaska | collected...
CAGCACGTTTCTTCAGAGAAAGGTACTGGGCCGCACGGCCCGGAACATCATGGATTTTAAGCGCATTTTTCGCGGCCCGGTTCCGTACATAATCATCGGCATCGCCGCAGTCTCTATCGCAGCGAGCCTGCTGCTGGGCGAAGGCTTCAAAGAGGTCACGACTCAAGAGGGCCTCGACCTGCTCAAGGGTTCGACGGTCACGTCGGCCACCATCATCGACGGCGAACAGCGCGTTGACCTCGAACTTTCGAAAGCTAACGGTGACAACGGCACCAAGGTGCAGTTCTACTACGTTGCACCCCGTGGCACCGAAGTTGTTTCGGCGATCAACGGTGCCGATGTTAAAGAGTTCAACGACCAGGTTCCGCAAGAGAACTTCTTCATGTCGTTCTTGTCGATCATGCTGCCGTTCCTCATCATCGGCGTCATCTTCTTCTTCATCTTCAGCCGCATGCAGGGTGGCGGCGGCAAGGTCATGCAGTTCGGCAAGTCGAAGGCCAAACTTGTGGGTAAAGACACCCCGCAGACCACATTTGCGGATGTAGCTGGTGCCGACGAAGCAATTGAAGAACTCGAAGAAATCAAAGACTTCCTGAAGGAACCAGCCAAGTTCTTGGCTGTTGGCGCCCGCATCCCGAAGGGCGTACTGCTGTATGGCCCTCCCGGAACCGGTAAAACCCTGCTGGCGAAAGCCACCGCGGGTGAAGCCGGCGTGCCGTTCTACACAATCTCTGGCTCCGACTTCGTTGAAATGTTCGTGGGTGTCGGTGCGAGCCGGGTTCGCGACCTCTTCGAGCAGGCTAAGCAGAACTCACCAGCAATCATCTTCATTGATGAGATCGATGCTGTTGGTCGTCACCGCGGTGCCGGTATCGGTGGCGGAAACGATGAGCGCGAACAGACCCTCAACCAGTTGCTGGTTGAAATGGACGGCTTCGATGTCAAGAGCAACGTCATCCTGATCGCGGCAACAAACCGGCCAGATGTTCTCGACCCCGCCCTGCTACGCCCAGGTCGTTTCGACCGCCAGATCGGTGTGGATGCTCCCGACATGCTGGGTCGCAAGCAGATTCTTGAAGTGCACGGTAAGGGCAAGCCCATGGCCGAAGGCGTTGACCTCGAAGTTCTCGCACGCAAGACTCCCGGTTTCACCGGTGCAGACCTTGCAAACGTGCTCAACGAGGCCGCACTCCTCACCGCGCGCTCGAACGCCCAACTCATCGACAACCGTGCCCTCGACGAGGCCGTTGACCGTGTCATGGCTGGACCGCAGCGTCGCTCGCGCCTCATGAACGACAAAGAGAAGCTCATCACCGCCTACCACGAAGGTGGTCACGCGGTAGCTGCGGCCTCAATGCGCAACACCGATCCCGTCACCAAGATCACCATCCTTCCTCGAGGCCGCGCACTCGGATACACGATGGTGATGCCAATGGAAGATAAATACTCCGTCACGCGTAACGAGCTGCTCGATCAGCTCGCCTACGCGATGGGTGGCCGTGTCGCCGAAGAGATCGTGTTCCACGACCCGACAACCGGGGCATCCAACGACATCGAAAAAGCGACAGCGATCGCTCGCCGCATGGTGACCGAATACGGCATGAGCGCCAGGATTGGTTCCGTGAAGCTAGGCACAGGATCGGGCGAACCGTTCATGGGCCGCGACATGGGTGCCACCCGCGAATACTCCGACGAGCTGGCCAAGATCATCGACGAAGAAATTCGCGTGCTGATCGATCAGGCTCACGACGAGGCTTGGCAGATGCTCAACGAGAACCGCGAGGTGCTCGACAAGCTCGCTCGCGAACTGCTCGAAAAAGAGACCCTCGACCACAATGAGCTCGAGAAGATCTTCACGGGCATCGCTAAGCTCCCGGAGCGCCCACAGTGGCTCTCGAGCGACGCGCGTCCTGTCTCTCAACTGCCGCCCATCAAGGTGCCCAAGAAACGGGCCGCCGCGACCGAAACAGCAGAGGGCGACGACAGCACACCGTCAAAGCCGGCACGTACTCCACGGCCACGCAAGTCGCCGGGCGTCGCGACGGCCTAGGCGAACAATGTCGATCGACGTCGCACGCATTGAAGCTGCGGTAGCCGAAATCTTGGATGCCGTAGGCGAAGACCCTGCGCGAGCTGGCCTCACCGCCACGCCGCGTCGGGTCGCCGAAGCCTACGCTGAGTTCTTTGGCGGCAATGGCGTTGATGCGCTCGATCATCTCGCCGACAGCATCGAATTCACTGCGAATGCCGATCAGACCGGCGAACTTGTTGTGTTGCGCGATATTGAATTCCGATCAATGTGTGAGCACCACTTGTTGCCGTTTCTCGGCGTAGCCCATCTCGCCTACGTGCCAGACAAGCGGATTATCGGCCTAGGCAACCTGGCTCGAGTGGTGGAAACTATTTCGGCTCGTGCTCAACTGCAAGAGCGGCTCACGGAAGAAATCGCCGACGCGATCGACACGGGGCTTTCGCCGCGCGGAGTGCTCGTCGTTATCGATGCCGCCCACGGCTGTGTCTCGGCACGCGGCTCACGCCAAACCTCAAGTTCTACCGTCACCCTCGCCTCGCGGGGAGTGTTGAGTCAGCCGGTCGAGCGCGCCGAAGTTATCGCTCTTATCGGCCGAGGCGACAATGCGTAGAAGGCCACAAGTGCCGGTGCCACGAGTGATGGGCATTCTCAACGTGACCCCCGATTCCTTTAGCGATGGTGGCCAGTTTGAGCACGTCGACCGTGCGATTGCGCGGGGAATCGAACTGCGCGATCTGGGTGCGGATGTTGTGGACGTCGGGGGCGAATCGACTCGTCCCGGCGCAGAACGTGTGCCGCCGGCCCGCGAACAGCAGCGGGTAATCCCCGTCATCGAAGCTCTCGCTGCCGAGGGCATAGTCGTGAGCGTGGACACCATGAATTCCGCGACTGCACTCGCTGCGGCGGAGGCCGGGGCATCCATCATCAATGACGTTTCTGGGGGTCTTGCAGACCCTGAAATGTATCGCGCAGTCGTCGCAACCGATCTTGTCTATATTGCGATGCACTGGCGCGGCCACAGCACAGAGATGGCAAACCTGACGCAATACGACGACGTTGTCGCCGACGTGCGCACCGAACTCACCGATCGCCTTGCCGAAATGATGGTGTGGGGCATCAACCCTGACCGCATCGTCCTTGATCCCGGGCTGGGTTTTGCAAAGTCGGCCCGCCACAATTGGGCACTGCTCGCACGAATGGATGAGCTGACGTCGCTCGGTTACCCTGTCCTCATTGGGGCATCGCGCAAGCGCTTTCTCGGCAAACTACTGAAAGCGGATGCGACAACCGGTGATCGGGATCTCGCGACCGCAGTCATCAGCAATCTCGCGGCTCAAGCCGGCGCCTGGGGTGTGAGGGTGCACGATGTACCGTCAACACAGCTGGCGCTTTCCGTGTACACGTCGATGGAGAAGGGCAAGAAATGATCAATCCCGCACTGGACGAAATCACTCTCACCGGGCTGCGAGCCACCGCCTTCCACGGTGTCTTCGATCAAGAGCGTCGCACCGGCCAAGTCTTCATTGTGGATGCGACTGTGTATCTCGACCTGTCATCTGCCGCGCGCACCGACGAACTCTCCAAGACAATTCATTACGGCGAATTGGCTGAGCAGATTGTGTCCGCAGTCGAGACCAATCCCGTTGACCTCATCGAGACAGTCGCCGAACGGGTTGCCACGATCGTGCTGGCTCATGACGCCGCTGTCAGTGCCAAGATCACCATCCACAAGCCGTCAGCGCCCATCACCGTTCCGTTTGACGACGTTTCTGTCACCATCACACGTCATCGTGCCGACCCTGCTCACACTGCTGGCTTCAGCGCAGAACCACAACGACTCTCGTGATCCGGCAGCAGCGACTGCGGGTCGAGCTGCCAGTTGTGCTCGCTCTGGGTAGCAACCTGGGCGATCGCGAGGGCACGTTGCGCGACGCCGTTCACGCGATCTCCCGCATCAATGGTGTGACGGTGGAGGCAGCATCCAGCATCGTTCAAACCCCAGCGCTCACCCTTGCCGGCGTTGACCACTCTGCGCCCGCGTACCTCAATGTTGTTGTGTTTGCGCGGAGTGCGCGTGAACCGCACGCTCTCCTTGAGCAACTTCAACGCATTGAGACAGAACACGGCCGCGTGCGCGACGAACGTTGGGGTGACCGTACTCTCGACATCGACATTGTGGCGTTTGCTCACCTGCAGGTGAATGACGACCAGCTCACCATCCCGCATCCGCGGATAGCGGAGCGCGCATTTGTTCTTGTTCCGTGGCTACAACTTGACCCCGGCGCGACAGTTGCGGGACTCGGGCGAGCATCCGATCTTCTCGCAAACATCGAGAATGACGCCACCGAGTTCGAAGCGGAGCCCCTGTGGTGAGCCGCACGTCGCCGCTGCACCTGATTGTGCTCGCGGCGGTTGGCGCCGGGCTGGGGTGGCTGATTGAGGTGCTGCTGACAGCAACCGGTCGCCCCGTTGTGATCCCGTCGATCGCTCTGGCCGTGTCGCTGTTTCTCATCGCCGTCATTGTTGTCGTGCTCGCGATTCCCATCTACCGTTACGCGCGAGGGTTGCGTCGTGAACGAGTGAACCCCTTCTTCGCCTTGCGTGTTGTGGTGCTGGCCAAAGCATCCAGTTTTGCCGGCTCGCTCCTCGGCGGAGCCGCACTTGCGATCGCGTTCTACCTGCTCAGCCGTACCGTTTCGCCGGGCTCTAGCGTGATCGCAACAAGCTTTGTCGTCTCCGCTGCCGCGATAGTGTTGCTGGTTGCAGGACTCATTGCAGAATACTTGTGCACTATTCCCCCGGACGACGAGGACTCGTCGTCACGCAAACCGATGGACCCCCAAGGAGCAGCGTGACTGAGCGACTGGACCTCCGAGACGCCGAATGGCGTGGAATCTCCACCAAGTACGCCGTAGTCGAAGTCGGCGGCCTGCTGATCATGGGGGCGATTCTGTCGGCCGCGACCGCGATCCCCACCTTCGTGACAGGGATTCAGTGGCTTGCCGCCATCCCCATCTCGCTTGGCATCATCTTTCTCATCAACATTGCGCTCACCCCTCGACGTGTGCGCGCAATCGGCTACATGCTCCGCGACGATGACCTCGTGTTTCGCCGCGGCCTGATGTTCCGACGCGTTGTCGCCGTGCCCTATGGCCGTATGCAACTCGTTGACATCAACCGCGGCCCCCTCGATCGTGCTGTGGGACTCAGCGAGCTCAAGTTTGTGACGGCGGCGGCATCCACCGGTGTAGTAATTCCGGGCCTGCCCGAGCAGGACGCTGAGGAGTTGAGAGACACACTGGTTGCGCTGGCGGAGAGCCGAAGGGCCGGCCTGTGACCGACCCACACGAGCACGAGTCTGTGCCTATTCCCGAGCCTCGGCCAGAGCCTGCGCGTGAGCCGGAGCCTGAACGTGAGCTTGAGCAACAGCTGGACGCCGAGCAGCTGGTAGCTCCGACTCTTGCCGAGCAGGCACGACTCCTCGCTGATGGTGAGTGGCACCGATTGCATCCCGCGACACCGTTCTTGCGCGGCGGAATCGCTTTTCTCGCGATCATCGGTGTCATCATCGTCAACGCTCGCGACATCTTCCTTGAGATGATCTTCGGCGGGGACAACGGGTTCGAACCGTTTGACCGTCTAGCGCGTGCGGGCTTCTTAGTTCCTATCGTGCTCATCGTTCTCCTTGTCTTGCTCCTGAGCGTTGCTGGCTTCTACTTTTCTTGGCGGATGCACACCTTCCGCATCACGGACGAACTCGTCGAGGTGCGCAGCGGCATCCTGTTCCGCACCAACCGTCGTGGACGGCTCGACCGAATTCAGGGCATCAATATTTCCCGCCCGATCTTTGCTCGACTGTTTGGCGCGGCCAGACTCGAGGTGAATGTCGCAGGCCAAGATGCCAACGTTGAGCTCGCCTACCTTGGCTCGCGTGGTGCCGACGATCTGCGTCGCGCCATCCTGCAGTTGGCGTCGGGAACGCGGGCAGCCGAAAGCGCAGAAGCGCAGGCACCAGGTCAGGAGCATGGCGGAATCGTCGAGAGGCGAGTCAGCGAACTGCTCGCTCCCGAGCTCGATCCGAATGCGGCACCGCCGGAGTCGATTGTGCGCATCCGCCTCCCGCGCCTGATCGGATCGCTCGTCTTCAGCGAAGCGACAGTCATGGCCATACTGGTTGCGGTCGGTATCTTCGTGGCCATCACAGTGACGGGCCGGTATTTTTGGCTATTGGTGTTCTTGCCCGGCGTGCTCGGATTTGTCGGTTATTTGTTCTCCAGGCTGACTCGCTCGCTGCGGTATTCGATTGCGTCGACAGAAGACGGCATCCGGATCGGCTACGGCCTCCTGTCGACAACGAACGAGACTCTGCCGCCCGGGCGCATCCATGCTGTTGAAGTTTCGCAGCCGTTGATGTGGCGACCGGCCGGATGGTGGGAGATCAAGATTAATACGGCGTCGCAAGCGTCAAGCTCCACCGACACCGCAGCAAAGACGACTCTTCTGCCGGTTGGTGACCTCGATGATGTTCACCGAGTGTTGCAGCTCATTCTGCCGAGTTTGGCTGACGAACAGTCACGCGAACTTCTCGAGGCCGGGCTCAGCGCCAGCGCCCACGATGATGCGTACGTCACCTCACCCAAGCGGGCGAGGGCACTGCGGTGGTTCTCTTGGCGTCGCAATGGTTATGCCCTGATTTCGGATGCCGTTGCGCTGCGCAAGGGCGCCATCTGGCGTTCGCTCGTTCTTGTGCCTCAGGCGCGGATGCAGAGTGTCAGCATGCACGAAGGTCCGCTGCTGCGCCGAATGGGACTCGCTGAATTGCGTGTACACACCGTCGCCGGTCCAATTTCGGCAACCATTGGGGCGATGGATCGCGGCGACGTTGTCGACTTCTTCGACGAGGTGGGTCGTGCCGCGGCGCTGTCGGCAGGGGCCGACACCAGCCACCGTTGGCGCAGCGAGAACGCCATGAAAGCCCACGATGCCCAGAATGCTCGGGCTGCCGAGGAAGTACCGGTCGCCGCAGAGGACCCGGTCGCCGCAGACGACCCGGAGGTCATCCTCTAGTGGCACAAGCAGCGGGCCGACTCGGTATCGGCATTATTGGCGCGGGTAAAGTTGGCCCGATTGTGGGTGCAGCGCTCGCGGGCGCGGGGCACGCCATCGTCGGGATAGCGGCGACGTCAGAACGCAACTTGGAGCGCGCGAGCGCAATTCTTCCCGACGTGCCGGTGCTTGACATCCCGACTCTGGTTGAGCGTAGCGAGCTCGTGATTCTGGCAATCCCGGAGTCTGAGATCGGGTCCTTTGCGCAGGGACTCGCCGATGCCGGAGTCTGGCGACCAGGCCAGCTGGTACTGCACACGGCACCAGGACTCGGTTATGAAGCCCTCGCTCCGGCTCTGGCCGCTGGCGCGATTCCGCTCGCCATTCATCCCGCAATGGTGTTCACCGGTACAAGTCTCGACCTGACTCGTCTGCATGAAACGTATTGCGCGGTGAGTGCGCCAGCACCAGTTCTGCCAATAGCTCAGGCGCTCGTCGTAGAGATGGGCGCTGAACCGATTGTGATTGCTGAAAGCGAGCGCGCAGCCTGGGCTGAAGCTGTGAGTACGGCCACCAGTTTTTCCGCGGCAATTGTCGGGCAGTCTCTTGATTTGCTGTCCGGCGTCGGGGTCGACAACCCTGCACGCGTTCTTGGCCCGTTGTTGCGGTCGTCGGTCGAGAGTGCGCTCGCGGGCGCAACTGCGACTACGCTCGACCTTTCCTCGTTCGACCCCGATTCGAGCCCCCATTCACAGGAGGATCCTTCGTGAGCTCACATTCCCGCCCGCAAGTAATAGAGACTGTCGCGGGTATGCGCGATGTTGTGGCGCATGAGCGCGCAGCAGGCCGCACGATCGCCCTCACTCCAACGTTGGGTGCGCTGCACGCCGGTCATGTTGCGCATGTCGAGCGCGCGGCCGAACTCGCGGATGTTCGAATTGCATCGATCTTCGTCAACCCGATGCAGTTCGGCGCTAACGAAGATCTCGACAAGTATCCGCGCACGATGGATGACGATCTCGACCTACTCGGCCAAATGGGAGTCCCCTACGTCTTCGCCCCCAGTGTTGAGGAGATGTACCCGAAGGGTCCGACTTCCACCACAATCTCTGCCGGCCAGATCGGCACAATGTTCGAGGGCAAGACACGTGCAGGTCACTTTGATGGTGTGCTCACCGTTGTCGCGAAGCTGTTGGCGATCACAACACCACAGTTCGTGACCTTCGGCCAAAAAGACGCCCAGCAATTGTTCTTGGTCCGACGCATGATCACCGACCTCAATATCCCGGTGCGCGTTGAAATTATTGAGACCGTTCGTGACGATGACGGCCTCGCGCTCTCCAGCCGCAATCAATTCTTGGATGCCAGCCAACGCGAGGCAGCAACCATTCTGTCTGCCGCACTGAAAGCGGCAACCTCTGCCGCCGATAGTGGCCTCGACACTGTCATTGCCGCAGCGCAGGGAGCACTCATGGGGGAGTCGCGGGCCGAGCTCGACTACTTCTCCGTCGTCGACACCGAGACCTTCATGCCGGTGCCGGATGGCTTCCGTGGTCCGGCAACAGCGATCGTCGCAGCCCGCGTAGGTGACACTCGACTGATCGACAATTCTTCGCTCTACGTGGGCTAGATTTTTGGCGGAATTCGGGGCGCGGCGCGGTAGCGTCATCCCGGCTACGATTGAACGTGTGAATGACGCCGCAAACGCTCCAGACCCTACCGAAGCCGAAGTTTCTGAACAGAAAACTGTTCGGCTTGAGAAGCGTCAGCGACTCATCGATTCGGGTGCCGAGGCGTACCCGGTAGGCGTAGCGATTACGACAAACATTCCTGACGTTCGCGCGAAGTATCCTGCGCTCGAAGCCGATGCACGCACAGGCGACACCGTCGGCCTCGCTGGCCGCATCGTGCACCTGCGCAACACCGGAAAGCTGTGCTTCGCGTCGCTGCAGGCTGGCGACGGTGCGCGCATCCAGGTCATGGTCTCTCTTGGTGAGGTCGGCGAAGATTCGCTCGCTAATTGGAAAGAGCTTGTTGACCTCGGTGATCACCTGTTCGTCAGCGGCGAGGTGATTTCGAGCCGTCGCGGTGAACTGTCCGTCATGGTCACGGACTGGAAAATTGCGTCGAAGGCAGTGCTGCCGCTGCCCAACCTGCACAAAGATTTGAGTGACGAGCAACGCGTTCGCAGCCGCTACCTCGACCTGATTGTTCGCGAACAGGCCCGCTTCACGGTGCGCGCCCGCGCGAAAGTCAACGCAAGCCTGCGCGCAACATTCGCCGAGCACGAGTACCTCGAAGTCGAAACACCGATGCTGCAGACGATGCACGGTGGGGCATCCGCTCGACCGTTCGTAACGAACTCGAACGCTTTCGACACCGAGTTGTACCTCCGCATCGCTCCTGAGTTGTTCCTTAAGCGTGCCGTTGTTGGTGGCATTGAGCGTGTCTTTGAGATCAACCGCAACTTCCGCAACGAAGGTGCAGACTCCACGCATTCGCCCGAGTTTGCGATGGTCGAGGCATATCAGGCCTATGGCGACTACAACCAGATGGCAGACCTCACGCAAGAGCTCGTGCAGAAGTCGGCGCTTGCCGTGGCCGGCTCGATGCTCGTCACGCTCGCAGATGGAACCGTATACGACCTCGGCGGCGACTGGGCACGCATCTCGATGTATGACTCCCTCAACGAGGCAGCCGGGCTCAGCATCACCCCGCAGACTCCTGCCGACGAGCTCAAGAAGTTGGCAGATGCCGTCGACATCGGCGTCACTCAACCCACTCACGGCAAGTATGTCGAAGAACTGTGGGAGCACTACGTCAAGCCAGGACTTGACCGCCCCACCTTCGTGATGGACTTTCCCGTTGACACCAGCCCGCTCGTGCGCGATCACCGCAGCATCGACGGTGTCGTCGAAAAATGGGACCTCTACGTTCGAGGCTTCGAGTTGGCTACCGGCTACTCCGAGCTCGTTGACCCGGTCATCCAGCGTGAACGCTTCGTTGAGCAAGCGCTGCTCGCCACCCAGGGCGACGTCGAGGCCATGCGTCTCGATGAGGACTTCATCCGCGCCCTCGAGCACGGCATGCCGCCGAGCGGTGGAATCGGTGTCGGCGTTGACCGCCTGCTAATGGCGATCACTGGTCTCGGCATCCGCGAGACAATTCTCTTTCCGTTAGTGAAATAGTCGCGATGACCAAGCCAGAGGCGCCGGAGATGCTTGAGGCTCCGCAGAAGTCGACGATCACGCCGATGCGCATCGCGCTGTGGGTGATCGTCTCCGGGATCGGGTTGTTCATGATCATCACGGGCATCGTCGGCGTTCTCGTAAAGGCGCAATAGTGGACCGCAAATCATCCCGGCTGATCATGACTGTGACTCTCGTGGGACTTGTTGTCCTGATCGCCATCGTCAGCCTGATCAACGGTTAGGCTGAACAGGTGCCACAAGAATATTGGTCGAACGCGATCTTCTCCATCATCCCCACGCTTGCCGTCGGGCTGATTTTTTGGTTCGTGATGCGGGCGATCATGCGTTCCGATCGCACAGAGCGCAACAGTTACGCCAAGATCGAGGCTCAAGAGCGCGCTAAGGCCGCCGCCCGCATCGACGCGCCACCGCACTCTTAGCGTCTGGCGCTAGTCGCGCGGCTTCAACCGAACTGTCGGCAGAGCTGGTGCGGGTAGCGGATGTCCGTCATAGTCGGCCACGGTGCCGAAGCGGCCATCAGGGTTGCCGCCCTCAATCACGTCCCGCTGCCATTGAGCCCGGAAGTCCACGATCTCGTCGTGACTTCGCCCAATGAAGTTCCACCACATGATGATGGATTCGCCGAGCGGTTCGCCGCCGAGCAGCAGCAGCCGCGCATCCGTCGTCGCCGTAATCACGAGGTCGGTGAACCCGGGGGCGAGGTAGGCAAGGTGATTGGTGGGGGTTGCGACGTTGGCAACGGTGACCTCGCCGGCATCCACGAGCACGCCGTGCTCGAAGTCGGAATTGATCGATAGCGAGAGAGTCCGGCCGGCAGGGATATCGAGTTGGGCACCGAGCAGCGGCGAGAAAACTCGGGCCGGTGATGACGCACCCCCGAGTTCGCCGATGAACACACTGATCGTGGCACCTTGGCGCGAGAAGGGGGTCGGAACGAAGGTCTCGAAAGCCGGTGCCGTATGCCGGTGGGCATCCGGTAGCGCCACCCACAATTGGGCGCCGTGCAGCACGGTCGGCGTAGAAGGGGAAACTTCAGAGTGCGAAATGCCACTCCCCGCGGTCATGAGGTTCAGCTCGCCCGGCCGCACGGCGGCGAGACTGCCGACGCTATCGCGGTGCTCGACGTCACCGGCGAAAAGCCAACTGACGGTCTGCAGGCCAGTATGCGGATGCGGTGGCACAAGCATCCGAGTGGACGCTGGCCCATAGTGATCGACAAAACACCAGCCACCGATCAGCGATCGCGACCGCTGTGGGAGGGTGCGCCGCACATTCATTGCGCGTGGTCCGCCGAGCGGAACCTCGCGGGGCTCCAGCAACTGCACTCCAGCGCCAGAGTGCGTTTCGCACAGCACCTCGGATGGGTTCTCTTCAGGGTTGCTCACGGCCGCTCCTCACCTCGGTGAAAGCTAGCGTGCCACAAAAATGACGCCGCGATAAGCGGGATTTTCGTACGTGACTGTTCGATCAGGCAGTCCGGATGCCCTCTGGGTGTTGGCCGGTGCAGGCCTCGGCCCCCGCCATCCCTGAGCGCCAGCCGAAGACTGTCACGCCTACGGCGAACAGCGGACTATTTCATGATTTCTCTCGTTAGTCTCTTTATATCGGTACCGAATTCGTAGCGGTATCTAAGGAGTGAAGAGATGTTTGAGAGATTTACCGACCGCGCCCGTCGTGTAGTCGTTTTGGCCCAAGAAGAGGCCAAGATGCTCAACCACAACTACATCGGCACAGAGCACATTTTGCTTGGCCTCATTCATGAGGGCGAGGGAGTTGCCGCTAAGGCACTCGAGTCGCTGGATATTTCACTCGACTCTGTCCGCGAGCAAGTGCAAGACATTATTGGTCAGGGTCAGCAGCAGCCGACCGGCCACATCCCCTTCACCCCCCGCGCCAAGAAGGTGCTTGAGCTGAGCCTGCGCGAAGCGCTGCAACTCGGCCACAACTACATCGGCACCGAGCACATCCTGTTGGGCCTCATCCGCGAGGGTGAAGGCGTTGCCGCTCAGGTTCTCGTCAAGCTCGGCGCAGACCTCAACAAGGTACGCCAGCAGGTCATTCAGTTGCTCGGAAGCTTCCAGGGCAAAGAAGCAGTTGCTGTTGGCGGCAATGATGCAACCCCGGATAAGGGCTCGCAGGTTCTTGACCAGTTCGGCCGCAACCTCACTCAGGCGGCTCGCGACGGCAAGCTCGACCCCGTTATTGGCCGCGAGAAGGAGATGGAACGCGTCATGCAGATCCTCTCCCGCCGCAGCAAGAACAACCCTGTGCTGATCGGTGAGCCCGGCGTCGGTAAGACTGCCGTTGTCGAAGGCCTCGCCATCGCCATCGTGCACGGCGACGTACCTGAGACCCTCAAGGACAAGCAGCTCTACTCGCTTGACCTCGGATCGCTCATCGCTGGCAGCCGTTACCGCGGTGACTTCGAAGAGCGTCTCAAGAAGGTCACCAAGGAGATCCGCACTCGTGGCGACATCATCGTCTTCATTGACGAAATCCACACCCTCGTTGGTGCCGGTGCTGCTGAGGGCGCAATTGACGCCGCATCCATCCTGAAGCCGCTGCTTGCTCGCGGTGAGCTGCAGACGATCGGTGCAACAACCCTCGACGAGTACCGCAAGCACTTCGAGAAGGATGCCGCCCTCGAGCGTCGCTTCCAGTCTGTGCAGGTTCACGAACCTAACCTTCCGCACACCATCAACATCCTGAAGGGGCTCCGCGACCGCTACGAGTCCTTCCACAAGGTGTCGATCACCGACGGCGCCATTGTTGCTGCAGCAAACCTTGCCGACCGTTATGTTTCTGACCGGTTCCTGCCAGACAAGGCAATCGACCTTTTGGATGAAGCGGGCGCACGTTTGCGTCTCTCCATCCTTTCGGCACCCCCTGAGTTGCGTGAATTCGACGACAAGATCGCCGAAGTCCGTGGCCAAAAAGAGGGGGCAATCGAAGACCAAGACTTCGAGAAGGCTGCAAGCCTTCGCGACGAAGAGAAGAAGCTCCTCGGCGAGCGTCTTCGCCTTGAGAAGCAGTGGAAGTCCGGCGACGTCGGCGCAAGTGGAATTGTGGATGAAGGTCTGATTGCCGAAGTTCTGGCAGCAGCAACCGGCATCCCCGTCTTCAAGCTCACTGAAGAAGAGTCGAGCCGACTCATCTTCATGGAGAAGGCACTCCACATGCGCGTCATTGGTCAAGAGGAAGCCATCTCGGTTCTCTCCAAGACCATTCGCCGCACCCGCGCTGGCCTCAAGGACCCCAACCGTCCCAGTGGTTCGTTCATCTTCGCCGGTCCGACCGGTGTCGGTAAGACCGAACTTGCTAAGGCCCTTGCCGAGTTCCTGTTCGACGATGAGTCGGCCATGATCTCGCTCGACATGAGTGAGTACGGCGAGAAGCACACCGTTTCGCGCCTGTTTGGTGCCCCTCCCGGATTCGTAGGATTCGAAGAGGGTGGCCAGCTCACCGAGAAGGTGCGCCGCAAGCCATTCAGTGTTGTGCTGTTCGATGAGATCGAGAAGGCTCACCCCGACATCTTCAACTCGCTCCTGCAGATCCTCGAAGAGGGTCGCTTGACCGACGGTCAGGGTCGCGTGATCGACTTCAAGAACACCGTCATCATCATGACCACCAACCTTGGTACCAAGGACATCACCGCTGGCCCGATGGGCTTCCAGGTGGAGGGTGACTCGGCAACAAGCTACGACCGCATGCGCGGCAAGGTTGTTGAAGAGCTCAAGAAGCACTTTAAGCCTGAGTTCCTCAACCGTGTTGATGAGACCATCGTGTTCCCGCAGCTCAGCAAGCCAGAACTGTTGCAGATCGTCGACCTCTTCATCAAGCGACTCTCCGAGCGCATGATGGATCGCGACCTCACCGTCGAGCTCACTGTTCCCGCCAAGGAGCGACTTATCGAGATCGGGTTCGACCCCACTCTCGGTGCGCGACCGCTCCGCCGCGCAGTGCAGCACGAAGTTGAAGACGCCCTGAGTGAGAAGATCCTTCACGGCGAGCTCAACGCCGGCGACCACGTGAACGTCGACTTCGTGAATAACGAATTCGTCTTCACGACCACTCGCCAGCCTGGGCTGCCCGAAAAAGAACCAGCAGAGGTTGAGGCCTAAACCTCACCCCCACCGATGAATGACCGGCCGCACTGAAAGGTGCGCCCGGTCATTTCGTCGTTAAACGCCGCCCAGCGGTAGCGTTAGCGCGTGACCACATTCAGCATTCGTCCGGCAATTACGGCCGACGTACGGGCTATCCAGGGCCTCATTGAGCCTCTCGTCAACGAGCGGATCCTGCTCGGTAAAGATCTTGTGGTCTTTTACGAAGCAGTGCAGGAGTTTCGCGTGGCCGCGTTGCCAGACGGCACAGTCGTCGGATGCGGTGCCCTCCACGTCATGTGGCACGACCTTGCCGAAGTACGCACGCTCGCCGTCGCATCCGAATGGCTTGGTCGTGGCGTCGGTCACGCACTGCTCAACCAGATTGAGCGCGATGCCAACACGCTCGGTCTCGAGCGGCTGTTTTGCCTTACTTTTGAGACTGACTTCTTTGCGAGTCACGGCTTCGAGACTGTGAGTGAAGACCTCGTTGATCCGGCAGTGTTTGCCCAACTGTCGCTGTCCCCCGACGAGGGTATTGCCGAATTTCTCGATCTTTCCCGGGTGAAACCGAATACCCTCGGCAACACGCGCATGCTGAAGCGCCTTTAGTGGCGGTAGACGTTTAGCCTTACGGTATGTCGACGTTTCGGAATCCGGTCGGCCCGCAATCAAGCAACGTCTATTGGCGCCGGCGCTTGATCGTTGGGCTAGGACTGCTCGCCGTGCTTACGATCATTCTGCTGATTGTATTTGGCCCCAAGGCTTCGTCCGATCCTGAAGCTTCGTCGTCACCTAAAACCACCGCTGAAGAATCAACCACCCCGCCGGCAACCGATGCGAGCGGCACCGTAATTTGTGACCCGTCCAAGCTCACGCTTGAAGCGATCACGGATGCGACAAGCTATGGCCAAGGCGAGAACCCTCAGTTGTCGTTTTCACTCAAGAGCACCATGACGGAGCCGTGCGTTGTGGATGCGGGCAGCGACATCCAAGAATTTGTGATCACTAGCGGTAGTGATGAGATTTGGAATTCAAAGCACTGCCAGACTGCTGGCGAGGCGCGATCAGTTGAGCTTCAGCCGGGCGTTCCCGTGCAGTCAAGTTCTATCGAATGGGATCGGACCCGCTCAGCGACTGACACGTGTGAGTCGGATCGTCCCGTAGTCACGGCAGACGGCGCGAGCTACCATCTCGAGGTTTCTGTCGGTGACATCAACTCAGACAGCACCAAGCAGTTCTTGTTGAACTAATCAGGATTGGTCATGGATTCATCTTCATCATCGGCGCAGAGCGTCGAATTCAGTTCCCCTGTGCTTGCTCAGGCACTGGAGACGGGCGACCCGGTCGCTGTCGCATTAGCTATTCGCAATGACCGCGTCATCGTGCCGATGCTCGGCGATGGCGATGGCGATGGCGGCGAACCGCAGGTGCGTGTGTTCCGACGCGGGGAAGCCGACAAGTACATGCTTTTGCTGTTCTCGTCAGTCGATACCTATGTAGCGATGCTCCCCGAGGAGACTGATCATCAGGTGGTCGCCTATGGGCCGGATGATTTACGCGGATTTCTTGAGACAAATCGCGGCGTCCTCGAGTCTGTCTGGTTCGATGTTGCCGGTCCGCACACCATGCAAGCCTCGCCCGATGACATTCTGGATGCACTGAAACTCTCCTAAATTGGCATCGCCTGCCCCGCAATAGTGTCGTAACGTGTTGTTCGTCATGCAGGCACGGTGTCCCAGTTCAGGGGACAACGGCGACCAAATAGACCATTTCGGGCCCATTTCGGCACTCATTCGGGTTACATCTGACGTGTTCAGAAAAACTTAACCCTAAACAGGGCTTTCTATCCCCCGTCTGTGACAGTTACTCTATTCAACGTGGAAGACAACAGTTTCGGTGTGCCGGCGGGATGGTACCCAGACCCTCTGGGCTTGCCCCAGTTGCGTTGGTGGGATGCCCAAGCCTGGACTGAGCACACCTCAGATGCTCGGGCCCCTATCGTCGTGCAGCCAGCGACGAAGCTCGCGTTCGCTGACGATGACGAAGACGACGAGTTCGACCTTCCGTCACGTCGGGAGCAGCGCGACCGCGAGCGCAATGATTCCAGTGACTATCTGGTCACCGAGACTCGCAGCGAACCAGAGCCGGAGACGGCGCCAGTTCACGACGAGTTGAGCGCTCAGCCGCTGCTAGCGATGACGCTGCGCGAACTTGAGCCGCCACTCGATGACACGACAAAAGAGGCCGACGAGCCTCAGCTCCTCCCCAAGTCAGCGACCGCTCATGCAAACTCGATGCCCGGTGCATCCACGCTGAGTTCATACGCCGAAGAAGAAGAGGCGCCAGAGCGCGAGATCCGCCAGCATCGCACATACAACCCCGCAGTGTGGTTGATTGCAGTGCTACCGCTCGTGCAGTTGCTTACGAGCATGTTCTTGATCGCGGTCGCGGGACTCGGTGGCAACTTGCCACTGCTGCTCGTGGTGTGGATCGCGCCATACCTTGTGGTTCTCGGCCTCGCCGCCTACGACAACCTGCTCCTGCAGGTGTGGGGTCACAGTCGTCCCGCAAGCGCAGCGTGGGCATTCCTTACGTCACCGGTGTATTTGGTGGTTCGCGGCATCCGCACAATGCGTGAGACCGGTAAGGGCATCGCACCCATCGCAACCTGGTCGGGAGCTGTTGTTTCGCTCGTGATCGGAATGCTTGTGTTGCCTGGTTTGCTCATCTCATTGATTCCGCAGACGTTCAGCACCCAGATCGAGCAATCGGTTCAGGCGCAGGCGGCAACTCTGGGCGCAACCATTGAGCTTGATTGCCCGTCAACTCCACCGGTACTCATCGGTGAAACCTTCACGTGTCGTGCAGTCAAACCTGCCAACGGTCAGCGGGACTCGATCTTGGTGAGCTTGCAGCGCGAGAACGGTTGGATCAGCTGGCGTGTAGAAGACTGGGGCCTCTGGACCCTCTTCAGCTAACCGCTGATCTGCTCAGCTAACACTTCGTCGCAACGGCGGCTCGTCACCAGACGGGCCGCCGTTTCGTTGTACGGCGTGGATGTTGCGGATTAGAACTCGGGAATCTCGACTCGTTCTTGGGTTGCGCCAGCGAAGGCGAGGCGGAGCGCTTCGCGAACGTGAGATGCGTCGGAGTCGATGATGGCGCCAAATCCGAGCCTGGCTGCTTCAGCACGGCGTTGCTTCGCTGACGATGCTGGCCGAATTTCGCCCGCAAGACTGATCTCGCCGAGTACCGCCATTGTTGGGGCGAAGGCCTTGTCTTTGTACGCGCTAGCAATGGCGAGCGCTATCGCGAGGTCTGCACCTGGCTCGGTGACGCGGATGCCTCCAACGGTCGAAACGTAAACGTCGAAACCTGACAGCGGAATTCCCGCCCGCCGCTCGAGGACTGCTAAGAGCATGGCAACTCGTGATGCGTCAACGCCGTTGACGACGCGACGCGGTTGTGGCGCCTGAGACTTGACGATGAGCGCTTGCACTTCGACCGGCAGAGCACGTCGGCCCTCAAGGGCGATGGTGACGCAGGTTCCGCTGACGGGTTGGCGTGCGTGCGAGAGGAACAGCCCGCTCGGGTCGGAAACTTCCGCGATGCCATCACCGGTCATCTCAAAGCAGCCGACTTCTTCTGTGGAGCCGAAACGGTTCTTGTGCGCGCGCACGAAGCGCAGTGCGGTCTGGCGGTCTCCTTCGAACTGAAGCACGACATCCACAAGGTGTTCGAGTAATCGTGGACCAGCGATGCTGCCGTCTTTGGTGACGTGACCGACGAGTAGCACAGGAAGGTTGCGGTCTTTGCTGACGCGGATGAGGGTCGACGCCACTTCGCGCACTTGTGACGGGCCACCGGCGATTCCTTCGGTCGCGGCAGAAGCCACGGTTTGTACGGAGTCGACGATCACCAGGTGAGGTTTGACGTGGTCGATTTGGCCAAGGATTGTGCCGAGATCGGTTTCGGCAGCGAGGAAAAGCGAGGGGTGTAGCGCGTTGGTGCGTTCGGCACGCAACCGCACTTGGCTGACCGACTCTTCGGCGGTGACATAGAGCACACGCTGACCGGATGCCGCAGCACGCGAAGCGACCTCGAGCAGCAGGGTCGATTTTCCGACGCCGGGCTCGCCGCTCAACAGGATGGCAGCGCCGGGGACGACACCGCCGCCGAGCACACGGTCGAATTCGTTGATTCCGCTTGGCCAGTGGGCGACAGATTCAGCGCCGATTTCGGTGATTGGTCGGGCGGCGCTGGCGTCTGCTACCGCAACGGTGGCGACACGTTTGGTGATGCCTGTGGTGTGGCCCGCATCAGTCACGGTGCCCCACTGTTGGCATTCGCCGCAGCGGCCGACCCATTTGATGCTCGACCAGCCGCACTCAGTGCAGCGAAAATTACTTACAGCTCGGGCCATGCATTAACAGTAGGCGCGGCGACTGACACTGCTATGCAAGCGTCAGAAACAGTTTCTGGATGTCGTCGGTCGACATTCCATCGTGGCTTCCGGATCCATCAACATCGTCGGTCGCGCAGGATTGGAGCGCGTTCGCAATGATCATGTAGCCGGCGCGATCGAGTGCCTTGCTCACGGCAGCGAGCTGGGTGACGACGTCTTTGCAGTTCGAGTCAGCACCCATTGATTCGGTGAGGGCGCGCAACTGGCCTTCAGCACGCTTGAGTCGGTTCATGACCTTGCGCATCGCTTCGGGGTCGTGGCCGGTAGGGGTGGTGGTTACGTCGGACGACATGTTTAGCTCTCTTTCTTGACGGGCAGGCCTGCGTCGCGCCATGCCGAAGTTCCGCCGTCAACGTTGACAGCGTCAAAACCTTGAGTGTCCAGCCACTCGACTGCTTGAGCACTGCGTCGGCCGCTTTCGCAGATCACGTACACGGTGCTGTCGCGGTCGAGTTCTTCAACCCGAGCAACGAGTTCTCCGAGAGGAATACTATTTGCGGTCGGCGCATGCCCCGCGACGTATTCGAAGGGTTCGCGCACGTCAATGACGACGGGATTGGTGAGTTCGGAAAGGGCTTTGGTGTCGATCGTGTTCATATATTTTCCTTTGTGGGGCACGTGGTTCCGGGGGCCGGGTGGTTGAGCATTGGCGACTATGCGGTCGCCGCAGCCCAGGTGCGATATCCGCCGTCAAGGTTGGTGGCGTCGAATCCGTGTTGGGCGAGGATGCGCACGGCAGTGTGGCCGCGCTGTCCAACTTTGCAGTGCACGATCACGCGGCGGTCGCCGAGTTCGTCGAGACGGGTGCGCAGATCGTCGAGCGGAATGTTGACGGCGTGCGGGATGGCGCCGCTCTCGAATTCGGCGACAGTACGAACATCCACCAGCAAGCTACCTGCCGCCAGTTCTGCGTCGATCTCGTGCCACTGAATGGAGGCGCTGAGGCCGTCTCGCAAGTTCTTCGCGACGTAGCCGAGGTGGTTGATGGGATCCTTCGCCGAACCGTATTGCGGCGCATAGGAGAGTTCGAGGTCGGCGAGCGAGCTGGCGGTGAGACCGGCGCTGGCGGCGGTGGCGAGCACATCCATCCGCTTATCGACGCCGTCGCGACCGACAGCCTGCGCGCCGAGAATCAGGTCAGTGTCAGCATCCACGATGAGCTTGAGCGACAGTGACTGGGCGCCGGGGTAGTAGCCCGCGTGCGACACCGGGTGCGTGTGGATCACGCGGATGTTGCGACCGGCAGCCCTCAGAGTGCTCTCGCTGGCGCCGAGGCTGGCTGCGGTGAGGTCGAAGACGCCAACGATGGCGGTGCCCAGAGTGGGCTTGGAGTGCGCGTTGTCACCGGCGAGGGTGTCGGCGAGGTAGCGTCCGTCACGGTTCGCCGGGCCAGCGAGCGCAAGAAGTTCGTGCTCGCCGTTGATCGCGCTGACCTTCTGCGCAACGTCGCCAACGGCATACACGTGGGGTGCGCTGGTCTCGTAGTGAGCAGTGACGCAGATTCCGCCGTCTGCGCCCGTGGTGAGGCCGGCGTGAACCGCGAGTGCGTTGTCTGGTCGTACACCGACGGCGGCGACGACAACCCCTGCCGCGATGCTGGAGCCATCACTGAGCTGGACAGTACTCTCGCGAACCGCGACTGCCTCCGTACCGAGGCGAAGGTCAACACCTTTCTCACGCAAGTGCGCTTCGATGGGGGTGATCATTTCTGCGTCAAACGCTCCGAGCACGTGGGCTCCACGCTGCACGAGGGTGACGTTGAGGCCGCGGTTGACCAGGTTTTCGGCCATCTCAAGGCCGATGTAGCCGGCGCCCAGGACGACGACGTTGGCGGTCGTGGAGTCGAGGGCGCTGAGGGAGGACTGGAGGGCGTCGACGTCTTCGATGTTGCGGAGCACGAGCATCCGCTCAATGCCGGGAATTGCCGGAACCGTGGCGCTCGCGCCTGTTGCAATCACAAGCTCGTCGAAGTGTTCGGTGCTCGCGGTGTTGTCGACGTCGTTGCGCACCGTGATGGTGTGCCCAGCAGGGTTAATGGCAGTGACTTCGTGATTGACGCGCACGTCGAGTCCGAAGCGGCTGCCGAGGCTCTTCGGGGTTTGGAGGAGAAGCTCGTCGCGGTCGGTGATTACGCCGCCCAGATAGTACGCGAGGCCACAGTTGGCGAACGAGACGTAACCACTGCGTTCGAAAATAACGATCTCGGCGTGTTCGTCGCGGCGGCGCATGCGCGTGGCGAAGGACATTCCGGCAGCGACTCCGCCGATAACGAGGATGCGACGGGGGCGGTTAGAGGAGGTGATGCTCATTAACCAATCATACCCAGGGGGGTATGCTGCTGGCCAATTGTAGCCACCTCGCCCAATGTGTGCTGGGTGGGGATTGAGAGCAACCAGACTCCGCGTCTCGGCGTTCTCTGA